>JACXTT010004298.1_pt1 | contig 21219 bp, 23 predicted proteins | sample 9270951 | NCBI WGS metagenome assembly JACXTT01 (sample SAMN15532306, study PRJNA645909) | rock metagenome | isolation source: weathered quartz diorite | place: Puerto Rico | collected 2017-06-21
CCAGACAGGGTTCGTGGATGAACCGCGGAGGTCGGTGCAAGAAGCTGACGCGCTCGTCGCCGAAACTACGAAACAGCTGGCAGAGAGCTTTTCTCGAGAACGCGCCAAGCTGGAGCAGGAGTGGGATCGGGGCGACAATGTTTCCACAGAGAACTTGCGGATCGCCTTCCGCCGGTATCGCTCGTTTTTCGATAGGCTACTTGCAATGTGACTGCTCAACACGCGTCAAAGGCTGAAAGGGGAGTTCAGATGCCAGAGAAGGAGACAATTCAGCGCGCTCGAAAGGATGCTGAGGAAGGCAAAGCACCTTCCACTCAGGCTGGAGAATTCGTTCGCGAAGAGATCCACCACATACGAGAAGGAAAGCACGGTGCTCGCTCTGCAAAGCAAGCCATCGCGATCGGATTGTCGAAAGCCAGGCGAGCCGGTGTGAAATTGCCGCCACCGACGAGCGGGGATTCGAAAACTCGTTCTAAAATGAAACGGGGAATGCGCCGAAAGTCGGCTCAATGAGAGCCGGAAGACGGACCTAGGAAGAGGGTTTTGCTGTTTCACTTCCGAATCGTGGACCGTAGGAGGACGACGGCAGGGAAACGAAGGTCCGGCGCTTGGAGTCGTTGGGTGAGCGAATCTGGATGTGGATGGAGGGTTCTTGTCGTCTCCCCTGCTTTATGGTAACCCGGGGACGTTAAAATCGTTCACGAAGAACAGTCCGGGAAACCAACACAAGAATCGCCAGATCGCCCACCCTCTGACTCTAAAATATAGTGTGAGTCATCTTGACGTCATAACTGCCATTCCGTTGAACGTCTGGCAGGGTAGTGGGTGCTATGTCGGAACCCGGACGTTGGTGCAAAGTCTGCGCCAGCTCGGGATCGGCGTGACGATGGTTACGCCAGCTATCAAGACACCCGTCTACACCGCCACGCGGATATTGTTCAATGAAGCACTCCGTTGGCGCCACTTTCGCAACGATGCGACGATCGGCATCGATGCCGACGGATATGCTCTTGCCAGAAACGGAAATTCGCCGCCTCACGTTGCTTGCATTAAAGGGGTCCTGGCGGATGCCATCCGATTCGAGACCGGCGCCACACGGGCCAGCCTGACGCTACAGGCAAAGATGGAGGCCACCCATGCGCGCCGCGCTGATCTCGTCATTACAGTGAGCCGTTACTGTGCAGAGCGTATCGAGGAGCTATATCACGTAAACGGCGCCGTCGTGGTGCCGGAACTGATCGATCTGGATGCCTGGCGGGACTTGTTCCGCTCGAATCCCAAAACTCCGGACCCAAGCAAGTTCACCGTGTTATCGGTGTGCCGCTTCTATCCGCGAAAGCGCTTGGATCTTCTCCTTCGGGCCGCCGCGCGGCTCCGCCAAACAATTCGCCATCTCGAGATTCGGATTGTTGGAAGCGGACCGGAAACTAGGCGGCTTAAACAGTTGTGCGTCGATTTAGATCTCACATCGACGGTGCGCTGGCTCGGCAATCTCCCCATCGCCAGATTGGCCGAGGAGTACAATCGCGCGCATCTCTTCTGTTTACCAAGTGCTCAGGAAGGGTTCGGCATCGTCTTCATGGAGGCGATGGCTGCCGGCAAGCCGATTGTCGCGGCCCGAGCCGCGGCCGTCCCAGAGGTTGTTGGCAACGGACTTCTTGTCGAGCCCGAGAACGTTGAGGCGCTGACCGAAGCAATCCTTCGCCTGTATCGGGATCCGAAGCTTTGCCATTCTCTTGGTCTGGCCGGTTGCCGGGACGTCGAACGATTTGAGATGAGGCGGGTAGCTCGATCCTTCTTGTCAGCGGTAGCGAAGATTGCGCCGGCAATAAAGATATCGGAAGCCGAGCATTTGTCCGCTCGCAGGTGATCTCAGGAACCAACATCCGGCTGGCCGCGTCGAGTGATGGAAATCACAATTTCATTGGCCGCTCCCTTGAAACTATTCGACGCTCAGTTCACACTTTAATTGGCTACTGGGAAGCTGAATCACGGAACACACGTGCGACTTGCCCGAACTTTGTATCGGCTAGCGAGGGAGAAATACATGGCGCACAACCACGGTAATGAATATCAGGTCACCATTATTCACGAGGACGGAATTGAGGAGTTGAGCGAGTGGCTCAATAGCGAAGAGCAGTTGGTTCAGGCGATGGCTACGGTCCGCAGGCGCAAGGGCAACACTTACTGGCTTCGGGAACGAAACATTGTCTGTCCCAACTGTCTAGATCGGAACCAGAGAATCATGGAATATCCCCTCACTGACATCCCATCTCCACGGTTCAACCCACACGACTCCCGTTATCTGCAGGCAGTTGGGTCCAGGGACCGGCGTGGCGCAGGTGGTTAAGGTGGGCACAGCCCGCCCCATATTGTTTTAAGACTCCACATTTGCGACACGCGGGCGGCCTGCCCATGATGTCGACGCCATCGTTTAGATAGGCCGTTCCCCCCCTTGCCTCCCTCTGCGGGTAGACTCTTGAACAGATGAAGGAAGTGCAGGAACGGGTGGTACTGGTCACCGGCGCATCCTCCGGGATCGGTGCGTGCTGCGCGGCATACTTGTCCCAGCGCGGGTACCGGGTCTACGGCGCTTCGCGCAGCGCTACCGCCGCGCCCGGCGTCGTGCCCCTGGCGATCGACGTGACGAACGATGCATCCGTCTCGCAGGCGATAGCGGCTATTCTCGCGCGGGAAGGCCGGCTGGATGTGCTGGTTAACAATGCGGGATTCGGCATTGCGGGGGCCGTCGAGGACACCTCCGTCGAGGAAGCCGTCGCGCAGTTTGAAGTGAATTTCTTTGGGATGTTCCGCGTATGCCGTGCGGTACTGCCTGTGCTGCGGCGGCAGGGCGCCGGGTACATCGTCAATATCGGATCGACTGGCGGCCTCATCGCGATCCCCTATCAGGGCTTCTACAGCGCGTCCAAATTCGCGCTCGAAGGCTTGAGCGAGTCGCTGCGGATGGAAGTAAGGCCCTTCGGGATTCACGTGGTGCTGATCGAACCCGGCGATCACCACACCTCTTTTACGCAGAACCGGCGCTCGACCGAGGTGTCCCTTCGCGGCTCGGTTTACCGGGATCGTTTCGAGCGCGCCTTGGCGCGTATGGTGTCGGACGAGCAAAGCGGTCCCGCTCCGGATGGTATCGCGCGTCTGTTGTACAGGGTGATCAACCATCCCAACCCCCGCTTGCGCTACACAGTCGGACCTGCTGCAGAACGAGTGGCCGTCTGGCTGAAGCGATTCTTGCCGAACGCCGTTCTCGAAAAGATCGTGCGCGGCTACTACGCGTGCTAAAGGTAAACAAAACGCAGGCGTCCCGGTGCTACAAAAGCCTGGGTATGGAATGACTTCAAATCACTGGTAACGTAGTGCCCTCGCGCGGCGTATTAATCGTAAGCACAGGTCTCGTGTCTTTAACGGATAGCCAATTCGATAGAGCGGTGCCGGGGATACGTGTTGTTTGTCTGCTGCTGCTCTTGGCCGGCATTGTTAGGTACGCGCCGGCGGCCCCGGAGGACTAAGCCGTCTTCCACAGCGACGTCTCGCTGGTGCGGGTAGACACCCAGGTGGTCGACCGCGACAACCGCGCCATCACCGGTCTTCGCGCGGAGGATTTCGTCCTGCGCGAGCAGGGCCAACCGCGGCCCATCCGCAATTTCGCAAGCGAAAAGATCCCCGTCGACGTGGTGCTGCTGCTGGACGTCAGCGCCAGCATGCGGCCCCATATCGAGCGCATCGCTTCGGCGGCGCATGAAGCCTTCCGGGCACTGCGCGACCAGGACCGCATTGCCATTATGGTGTTCGACCGGTCGACGCGGCTGCGGCTGTCGTTCAGCAAGAGCCATGCTGACGCGGAGCGCGAGCTGGAACCGCTACTCAATCAGGAAACCTTCAACGGCGGAACCGACATCACCCGCGGCTTGCTCGACGCAACCGAATACGTGGCGCGCCAGGGGCGGCGCGAGGCCCGGCGAGCCATTGTAATCGTGACCGACGATCAAACCGGGAGCAACCGCGACGTCGAAGGAGTTTCACGAGCACTTACCAGGGCGGACGCGGTATTGAGCCTCTTGCTCGCGCCCGACGCCATGGCAAACCGAGGTGGCGGACGGCGCGGCGGTGGCGGCGGTGGATGGCCCGGCGGAGGAGGCAGTCTTGGGGGACCGCTGGGCGGCATTATCCTGGGGAGGCGCAGCGGGGGCGGGCCATATGGTGGCCGCGGGCCTAGCGGCACGCACGGGCCCCGAACCCAATCGGCTGGGACCGCCGAGATTGCGCGCCGGTCAGGCGGCGACAGCCTGCCGGTGGACGATGCGTCGGCGCTCGAGACGACGCTGGCCCGCATCCGGCAGCGATACGCGCTGCATTTCAACCTGCCTGACGGCGTAAAGCCCGGCGAGGAGCGCACCATTGGCGTCAGCCTGGCAGATGCTGCTCGCCAGCGTTAACCCGGGCGCGGAATTGCGGTACCGGCAGGTGTATATTGCGCCCACGTTGATGGCCGGGGCGGGCAGCGCTGGTCCCCCGCCCGCGCTGATCAATCGGTCACCGGCGGACGCATCAGCGGGGGACGCCCAAGCTCCGGAGGTCAAGCAAATTACGGTAGCGCGACGCCGGATGTCCGGAGATCAAGGTGGATCGCGAGAAGGACCGTCGAGTGACCCCATCGCAGCACCGGCTGCCGACACTAACGCGGACGCCCCTGCACCTTCTCAAAGCGGCTCCCTGCATGTCGATCAGCCCTCGCAGCGATCGGGCCCCCTCGTCACTGACACCAACGACCAGAAGCCGCACTGCGGAGGCTGGCATCGCGCCGACGAGCCCGCACCGCCCCCCTGCCCGAGTACTCCTACGACGACGGACACGCACCAGCCACCCCAGCCACATTGAAGGCTGAGGCGGCGTTCTTACGAGGTAGCCGTTGCAGCTTTCTCTGCAACCGCCTTCTGAGCCACCTTCACGGCGGGCTTAGTCTTGCGTACAGCCGCCTTGCGTACAGCCGCCCACCTTTTCTTAGCCGCAGCGATAATAGCCCTTCGACCAGCTGCACTCAGTTTGCGCTTCTTCGGGACCACCGCCTTCGCCGTTGCCACCTTGCTTTTCTTCAGCGCGGCCCACCTCTTTCGTTGTGCGGCGGCAATCCTTCTCCGTGCTGACGTACTCATGACTCGCTTTACTGGAGGCGCCCCCTCTGTCACGGCTTTTGGACTTCCACCGTGTCCGAGTTGGGCCCGAATCTCTCTGATTGCCGTGTCGATTCTGGCTTTCTGAGCCTCATAGCCAACTAGCGCCATCGCCAGCAAATCGTTATCTGCTCCTGCTTGTCTTGCCATGCGTACTATCTCCAATTTAAAGGTGATCTCAATCTGAGATTGCTGCGGTCCTGATTGTATCACCAAGTTCGGCCCCGTTCAGAGTTCCAGTGGTCGATCAGTCCTGCGCCAATTTCCCTACGAGAGACTGCTAGCGGGATGAGATCGAGAGAGCCATCCGCGGGAATTTTCAGCGTCTCAGACTGGCGTGCCGCCTCGGGCTTATTCCTTGGGCGGCGGACCGTGTATCGCGTCTGGCTGCTGCACCTTCGAGAATTCGCTTTATCTCCTCGCGATCATAAGGCTCGACCAATACATCGTAGCCGCCCTGCTCCAGGACATCCATCCAGAGCATGCAGTCACCCAGGCGTGAGCAAACGACTACTTCGATGTTTGTGCTGCCTTGTGCTACAACTGTAAGCACCTGCTGCCAATCTCCGTCAGGCAATGCGGTGTCGGTAAGGACTACCTGCACCGATGGCTGCGTTTCAAGTATCCGTCGGGCTTCGCGGCAATCGTGCACCGCCAGTACGTCAATACCGCAGGACTCAAGTGCCGCAAGCAGCGGTAGACTTCGCTCCGGGGCCATAACGAGCATGACATTGATTTTCAGCGGCATATTGGCAAGCATCAGGAAAGGGGGCCCGGCTTCGCCCCCTGAAAGAACCTGTCGAACTGTTACGCCTTAGAGGCTATGAGCGGCGACTTTGTGGATGGTAGAGCTGCCAACCTCATAGGTTTGCACTTGCGGCGTTCCTTCACTTACTCTTGCCAGGAGCTTCTGCACTTCGGGATAAGTTGCTTGATTGTAAGCTTCCGCGTCTTGTTTCTTGTCCCACAAACTGAGCCCTACAGCCTCGGACCCGTTTGAAGCTATCAGGCTTATTTCGTCCTGAAAGCCTTTCTGCCTTTGCAGCAGCGGCAGGATTTCCTTCTCAAATGTCTTATTAAACTCGGCAACAGAATTGGGTTTGAGACGTATGGTTACACTACGAGCAAACATGAATAACCTCCTCGGTTATTGTGGTAACTAAGAGGAAGATTTCAGAGGATCTAACTTAGCTTTAGATGATCTGGAGAGCGAGCAGATTGACACGCCCATAGCAAGGGTAGCGCTGTTAGATTACCCTTGTCAACACAAAGTCTTGGTTCATTGCTCTTGAGCTAAGTAAGCGACAGAAAGCAATGGCTGAACGATCTTGGTACGTCATGAATGTATCTTCTGATACAACTCGGCATTCCAGAAGAGAGAACGTAAATCGGTGCGCGTCGAGGGACTTCGACACGGGTCGCATCCCGTGAGCAATCACCGTAACGGCCGCCTGAGCTAATGTGTTGTGATGGTAATGAGCGGAAAGTTTGCATATAGTGTCGCCGGAAACGCCTGAACAACACGCCCTGCGGTTCCCGAAGCTCACCGACGCCCAAGTCTCACAGCTTGCGGCTTCCAGCGTGCAGCGACGGGTAAATGCGCGCGAGATCCTCTTCGATCAGGGAAGCGCCGACCATGGCGTTTTCATCGTCCTGACCGGCAGCATCGAGATCGTGGGTGTCTCGAATGGAGTTGAAACTGTTCTCAGCGTTCTCCGGCCCCGTGAATTTACGGGCGAAGTGACCCAACTTTCGGGCCGGCGCAGTCTCGTTTTATGCCGTGCATGCGAAACGAGCGAAGTGCTCGAGATCGACAGACCGAATCTGCGTCATGTCATGGACACCGATGCCGTGCTTGGGGCCGTGTTCTTGGGCGCGTTCCTGGTACGCCGCGTCTTTCTCATCGCTAATTCCGTCGGCGACGCCATCTTGATCGGCTCCGCCCATTCAAACGATACACTACGTCTGCGAACGTTTCTCGGGCGCAACGGCCATCCGTACACGTACCTCGATGTGGATGTCGATACTGACGTCCAAGCTGTTTTGGATCAATTCTCGGTTCTCGCCACCGACATACCGGTGCTGATTTGCCGCGGCCAACTGGTGCTCCGGAATCCCAGTAATGCCGAAACGGCTGCATGCTTCGGGCTGAACGTGGGAATCGATCAGGCCGGCGTATACGACATGATCGTGATCGGCGCGGGACCAGGCGGCCTGGCCGCCGCGGTTTACGGAGCTTCGGAGGGCCTAAATGTTCTGGTTATCGAGAGCGTTGCACCGGGCGGCCAGGCCGGGTCAAGTTCGAGAATCGAGAACTACCTCGGCTTTCCCATGGGGATTTCCGGACAGGAACTCGCAGACCGCGCCTTCGTTCAGGCCGAAAAGTTCGGGGCTCAGATCTTTATTGCTAGGACTGCGCGTGGGCTCAGGTGTGCCAACTCTCCTTACACCGTGGAACTAGACGACGGGGGGCTCGTTCAAGGTCGCACGATTATCATTGCGACCGGCTCGCGGTATCGAAAACTGGATCTCCCCAACATCGAACGATTCGAGGGCGTCGGTATCTACTATGGCGCGACCCAGGTGGAGGCACACATATGCCAAAACGATGAGGTCGCGATTGTCGGAGGAGGAAACTCGGCCGGCCAGGCGGCTGTGTTCCTGGCCGGCTTCGCCAAGCACGTCCATCTGTTGGTTCGCGGTCCGGATCTCGCCCAGACAATGTCGAGGTATTTGATAACTCGGATTGAAGCGTCGCGGGAGATCACTGTTGAGACCTCGACGACCATTGAGGCACTTGAGGGCAACTCGCACCTGGAGCGCATTCACTGGCGAAATACACGGACTGGTTTGAGCGATACCCATGAGATTCATCATTTGTTCCTGATGACCGGCGCCGACCCCAATACGGCTTGGCTTGGACAATGTCTTGCGCTGGATGCCAAGCGGTTCATTAAGACGGGCCCGGACACTTCAACTGATTGGCCTCTACGCCGAGCTCCCTTTCTGCTGGAAACAAGCGTTCCTGGGATCTTCGCTGTTGGAGACGTACGGGCCAATAGCGTGAAGCGTGTTGCCTCAGCGGTCGGCGAAGGATCAATGGCTGTTCAGTTTGTGCATCTGGTCCTGGCCGAGCGGTAGGCCGAATCGCTGTTGAGGACGCGGAGGTGCCAGTCAAATGACAAGGGTTATTTCGTATTATCCGCTAACGCGCCTCCGCGCTTTGCGAAACAGTAGAGCGCAGCGCGCGTGCGCACGTAGATGCGGCCATCGAGAATCGCGGGCGTGGCAAAAGTGTCTTCATCAAGATTGTTGATGGCGAGAATCGCCCATTCCGGGGCTGCCCGCAGCACGACGACTTTCCCGTCTTCGCTCACCACAAAAATCCTACCATCAGCGGCGACGGGCGAAGACCAATAGCGGCCGGGTGCGCCGGTAAGACGGGCCTGCTTGAACGCCGCGCCATTCTCCGGATTCAGGCTCGTAAAAATCCCATCGCGAATTAGATAGATCACTCCGTCGTAGAACAGCGGCGATGGTGTGTTCGGCAGTGCCTTGCGGTATCTCCAGAGCACGTGGCTTTGGGTGACATCGCCGCGTCCGCCAGCTCGAATAGCTACCAGACAGTTCTCCGAGGCAGTGCGGGCTTGGTAGAACAGCCACTCGCGCTCGTCGATGTATCCATCATGGTTGAGATCGCTATCGCCGAACCATTCAGAACCGTAGCTTGCGGGCATCTCGACAGCCGACAGCTTACCGTCATGATTCTTGTCATACTCCGCCAGAGCTTCGGCAAATGCGGAGATCTTACGCCCTTCCCGATCGCCACCAATTTCCCAACCGCTGACGAAAATGCGATCGCGGTCGATGACCGGCACGGACTTGAGTTGCCACGCCAGGCCGCGCACCCACCATAATTTCTCGCCCGTCTCGAGTGCGTAGGACGCCACTTCGAAGGATCCCGGAACGATCAACTCTGCCGGCCCATTCTTTGGCCGGTAGACCGCGGGCGTGGCGTAACCACGCGTGTATTCGGGCCGCATGATCTTCCACAGCGCGCGCCCACTCGTGGCGTCCACGGCAAGCAAATACGACCCGGTATCCTGATCGCAAATCAGCACCAGCCTTCCATCAGCCAGGATCGGCGACGAGCCGTGGCCGTTTACGTTGTTGAAGGGACCCAGTGGAAGTCGCCAGCGTTCGTTGCCCTCCGGTCCGTAGGAGAGCAACCCGAAGTCGCCGAAGAAAACGTAGACGTTGGCGCCGTCCGTGACTGGTGATGGCGACGCCCGTCCGTTTGTGGGTTCGATTGGCTCCTCGCGCTCACGCGGAGCCTCGCGCCGCCATAGCACCTTGCCGGTGGCGCGGTCGAGGCAGATCGTGAGCAAGGTCTTGCCCTCGAAGGCGGTGACAAAGATGTGGTCGGCCGTGAAGACCGGTGAGGAATGTCCCAGCGGCAGCGCCGTCCTCCAGACAACATTCGTCTGCAGGTCGAAGTGCTCTGGAAGGCCTTTGGAGGGAGAGACGCCGGACCCGTTCGGCCCGCGGAATTGTGTCCAATCGGCGGCCGCAAGTGCGATTTGAACCAGCAGCCAGCCAAGCCAGCGCATAGCAATTAGTGTACATTGGCGACCGCGTGACGATTCAGAGACCTTCGGGGGCCATCGACCCGCGCCTCCAGACGTTCCTGAGCCGACATTAACCAAAGATAGAATTGTGGTCAATGCGGATGATCGTTATTGTGGAACTGAGGTGAGTCTCAGACAATGGATGCTATGGTAGTCGGCGCGACGTTGGTTGGCAGCATCGCGACGGCGTTTTTTGTCCAACGGGCCGTGCTGGGCGCCATGCTGCGCGCGTTCGCGCGAGATAAAGCGCGGCGGTAGCCTTCCCTACTTTCTCTCGCTCCGCATTGATGCACCAGCCGCCGGTCAACGCTGTTCGCATCGGTGCCCATACCCCATGAAGGACAAGTCGATGCTCTGGATGGCTGCTCTTGGTGTCGCGCTATGGTTGTTCTTCGCGTGTCCGCCAGTCAGGCGTAGCACAGCTCGAGCCGCAAGAGCGTGCTGGAGTCACATTCAGGCCAAACTACCGCACGGAACTACGCACCCGGCCCGCCGGCCGAGCAGTTCCCGTCGCGTCCGCGTAGCAGCGGACTGAGACGCGGTCGTGATCACCGCGATGGCATGCGGGCAGGAAGCGGTGGCCTGTTATATACTTCCTGGAGCCGGGGCCAAATAGAATCGTTCGGTTTCCCGCTTCCGCACGTAATGCGTGGCAAGCGTCCAGCCTTCCCATTCGCGGCCTCCAGAAAGCAGGAGCTGAAGGAACTATGGAATCAATGAGCCGCGGACCGAGGTTCTTCTCGTACCTACTTCTGGCAGTATGCCTGGTTCCGGCTCACAAGCTACAAAGCCAGACCCCTCCGTACCCGGTCCTGCAGCCCGGCTATTCGCAGGAGCTCTATGGAGCCGCGGACACCTCAGGAGTCAATCTGGGCGGCGTTGCCTTTGCAGCCGATGGAAGCGTCTGGTCCAAGTTCTGTGACGCCTCGGTTAGCCTTCTCCGCTTCGATGCGGCCCACACTGCGACCGTGAACGGCACGATCATCCATCCACAGGCGGTGGGCAGCCCCGTGGCGACCGCATTTGCGTGTGGGCTGACGAACCATCCCGATGGCCACTTGTACATGAACACTCCGTCCGGAGTGATGCGGATCGACGCTGGCACAGGCGCGGTGCTCGGAACGGTGGGACCCCCGGGCAACAGCTACGGCATTACCGTGGACCCACAGACGAACCGGCTGGTTTATCCCGCCCATGGCTGTAACGGAGCGACGAGCTGCACGCTCGTGACCCTCGATCCGGCGAGTGGCTCATCGGAAACGCTGGCCACGTTCACCTCATCGGTTGCCTTCGAGGATGTGGACGGGATCGCGTTCGACCCCACCGGGAACTTCATCGGCGTAGATGGGCGCACGGGCGTCTTTCCGTCGGATACACCGTTCCTGACCCTTCTGACACGGAATGGCGCCATGGTCCAGCAGCTTCCTGCAACCCACTACCCGGATGGCCTGGCATTTCACCAGAGCCCGTTTTACATGGCGGCCAACAACAACGATGGCACCGTTACGCGTTATGACTTTCCCGCGGACGATCTGCATCAAGCACCTGTGCTAAGCGTAATCGCGAGCGGCGGATTCCGCGGCGACCTCACTGGAATCGGAGGCGACGGCTGTCTCTACGTAACCCAAGCGAAAACCCGATACGGCAACGGCGCGGTAACCAGCGAGAACAGCGTGGTACGTATTTGTTCGACCGCTGGTAGGTTTTCGCCCACGCCGGGTGTGGGTGGCATCTCTTCCGCAACGCATTTCGTGCCCGTGACTCCGTGTCGGGTTGCGGATACGCGAAACGCCAACGGGCCTTTTGGAGGACCAGTCATTGCCGGCGGCACGTCCCGCGATTTTGTGATCCCCAACAGCGCGTGCGGTATTCCGTCTACGGCAGCCGCGTATTCCATGAACGTTGCAGTGGTTCCTCGCGGGACGCTGGGATATCTGACCCTGTGGCCCGCCGGGCAGTCTCAGCCGTTGGTGGCCACTCTCAATTCAATAGATGGCAGGATTAAATCCAACGCCGCGATCGTACCAGCAGGTTCGAACGGGGCGGTGAGCGTTTTCGCCACCAATACGGCGGACGTGATCCTGGATATCAACGGCTATTTTGTGCCGGGAAGCAGCCCTACTGCACTGGCGTTCTATCCGCTAACGCCATGCCGCATTGCGGACACGCGCAATCCCGCAGGTCCGCTAGGAGGCCCCCGCCTGGGGGCGCAGAGCACGCGGTCATTCCCAATCCTCGAGAGCTCGTGCGGTCTGCCTTTGAATGCACAAGCGTACTCTTTGAACTTCGCTGCCGTTCCACAAGGTCCGTTAGGGTTTCTCACCGCATGGCCCGCCGGACAGACCCAACCTGTGGTGGCTTCGCTGAACGCTCTGACGGGCACCGTCACCGCGAATGCAGTCGTAGTACCTGCGGGCGCTAACGGGGCTGTCGATGTATTTACGACCAACGCTACGGATTTGGTGATCGACATCAACGGCTACTTCGCGCCTCAAGGGCCTGGCGGGCTGGCCCTGTACACGATGACACCCTGCCGGGTGCTGGATTCGCGACTTCCCGCCGGGACGCCGCCGTTCACCACCACCCAGGTCGTGGATATCACGGCCAGTTCTTGCAACGTGCCCGCAACGGCCCAGGCATTTGTGTTCAATGCAACCGTGATACCGCCAGGTTCTTTGGGCTTCATCACGATGTGGCCCGTGGGGCAGTCACAGCCGCTGGCGTCGACCCTGAATGCCATTGACGGGGCGGTCACCAATAATATGGCGATTGTGCCGACCACAACTGGATCGATCAATGTATACCCTTCGGCTCGCACGCACCTGGTGCTGGACATCTTTGGCTTTTTCGCTCCCTAGCATCAGCGACGTGTTGCCCTGTTGATGACATACGCCGAGTCCGCCAGCGACTACACCGTGCCAGGCACATCCCCGAAGATTCGACCGTCAGTTCCAATTGTCTTTTCGTTTACGAATTCAGAAAATGGCTCTCAAAATTGACCATAGAGAACGGGAAGGAATCGAGATTGTCGATCTCGACGGACGCCTTATGTTCGGCGAAGAGGATCTACAGTTCCGAAACGAAATCGACACTCTGGTGCGCACGGGAAAGAACCGTGCTGTATTGAACCTCACGGGATTAGCAGAGGTTGATACCACGGGCTTGGGCACACTCCTGTTCGCATTGGCGAAACTCAGGAAAGCGGGTGGAGGGCTGGCGCTCCTCAACCTGAGATCATCGCATATCGAACTACTCGAACTAGCCAAGCTGGAAACAGTTTTCGAAGTATTCGATGACGAGCAGGAAGCAATAAACAGTTTTTTCCCTGGCCGCGAGGTTCGGCGCTATGACATTTTGGAATTCATCCAAACCCTGCGGAAGAAAAAATCCGCATCGTGAGCGTCGTGACTTTCTGCGACACCGCGTGAAGATCGATTGATGGCGCACTTATCCCACCCGGGTTCGAACAGCGTGTGGCTTAGGGCGCTCATCCTGGCGGTCGGGATTTGCCAGCACTTCGAAAAGCCAGAGCAGAAATGTTTGTACTTCGGTGGTGTTCCGCAGCGAGAAGCGTGCGCCGGTCTGCTGACTCGATCCCACGTGAATGCTCACGGCATCTGGAAAAGCCGTGAACAGATCCTCGTCCGTAAGGTCGTCCCCGATGCAAATAGGGATGCTGGTCTGCAGTCTCAGGCGCCGCCGGATCCACCGCGCCGCGGAGCCCTTGTGCCACTTCACGCGCGGCCGAATCGAGAAAGCCGCTTTCTCTTGCTCCACTGTGAAATCGGCACCGTCGGAATCGAGAGCAGCACGAACCTTCTTTCCGAGCATGGCTCTATCACGCACGGCGACCTGGCGGAAATGCACAGTCGCGCTCAGTCTCTTGTTCTCGACCAGAGCGCCACGGATGTCGGGCGTCTCACTCACCAGCCGCTTGCAAATTCGCTCCAGCGCGGGGCCAAGAACTGCCGCTCGAGGATGCTGAAAATCCAGCCCGAGACCGCTGATTTCAAGGCCGTGATTGCCGGCGTAGGTCAGATCGAGGCCCACCCTGGCGATAACGTCCGGGAGAGCGCGGCCGGTGATGACGACGGCGCTCACCGAGGGCAAGCGGGACAATTTCCGCAGCACCTCCCTGGTCTCTTCGGCTAACTGCGCCCCGTCCGGATCCCGCACGAGGGGCGCCAGTGTTCCATCAAAGTCCAGGACTAAAAACACGCCCGGTGCGCTTCTGATGAGAGCTTCAACTTCCCGAAGATGTTTCCGTAGCGGAAGGCTCACAGAGGTTTCTATCGCCGGCCGCTTGGTTTCTCATCCTCCGGCTGATGTTCCGCGAACTCGAACGGCGTGTCCGCCTGGCGGGACTGAGGGTTGACCGGCAGCGCACCGCGAAACTCCCGCGCAGCACGGAAACGGCTGAAGACTAATTTTATCAGATGGGATTGCATAATTCACGATGAATGCGCGGACGTGAAACTACGCAACATCGGCGAACCACCAGGTTTCGGAATCCTCAAAAACCAAGGCCCGAAAACCCGGTGACATTAATTATTTTGTGCGGTCGCCGGCTACTTGTGCAAACCGAGTCTTCCAAGCTCTGTCTTACTTGGCCTCCGGAGCTGCCTCGCGCGTGCGGATCATCTTTGGCATCGGTGGACCTTCTGTGATCGTGTAGTCCGAAGGAACTTCAAACAGCGTGGCCGGCTGCTCGCCGCGCTGAATGTTCATGAGGTGGTACGTCGTCTCTCCGAAGCGCGGATCGCTGCGCTTGCTCATGACGACGGTCTGCAGCTCGGGTGAGTACCAGCGTTCGGAGACGCTCGCAATGGGCAGCTCATTGCCAATATCGCCCGCGGGAATGGTCATGGTCGATTGCGTACCCTCGGCCTGCACACCCTCGATCATCTGCTTGCCGAGCGATTCGGTCTTCGCATCGGGGTGCGCAAACTTTCCGGCCAAGGCCGGGGGCGCCGCTGCCACTGCGATCCCGCCGCTCCTGATCTCGGCGCCGCCCGGAGGCGGAACGCTCGCATTGAAGGTGAACATCTTGTCGCTCGCACCCGCCGCGCCTGCAACCGCGCCCGACGCATTCGTACTGCTAAAGAAGAAAACCCCCTTGCCCATGGGGAGCTTGTGAGCGGTGTGCGTTTGCGGGTCGAGATGGTAGCTGACGCCTGCGCCGGGGTCGTTGATGAGGATGATCTGGTGAGGTTCGCCGGACGTGGACCACGGACCTATAGCAGCCATGTTTTCCTCGCGCCGGGTCCGCCCACCGCTGTCGCGGTAGACTTTGGCGGTCGATTTACGCGTGATGCGGTTGCCATCGCTCAACGTCTGCACCGTCTCGGTTACGGCTTCGGCGGAATAGGGCGCGCCTTTTACAGGGTTGCCGCTGAAGCTCATCTCTGAGCCGACAAAGTCCATGGTGACGGGACCTGAAGCTGCCTCATACGCCACACCGGGCATGGCCTGGACTTCTTTGTGCACAAATACATTAGCCGGCTCCTGTGCCCGCACCAAACCAACCACCATGAATGCGAGGCCGGCAGCGGCCGCAAAAGTATTATGTCGAAATCTCATCTCGTTCCCTCCTTTAAGCTTCGAAATCACTTAACAAATCGCACGGCACGCGCGAGGCCGTCTTCCCCCAGCAGGACATCCGCTTTGATCGGCTCTTCCGCGCGCAGCTCATTGACAGGAAAGCCGAACGCCACGAGCGCTGCCCGCGGCAAGTGTACGCGCACGACGCTGCCGCGCTCGATCGGGTCGGGATCATAGACCACCGGTATGAAATCGGTCATAATTTCCCGATTCCCGGAGGCAGCCTCCACCGTCCGCGGTTGCACAGCTTTGCGGATTGCGGCACGCAACGCACGTGGCTTTGGTTTCTGTAATTGACGATAGACCGGGGCGATGATCTGTGTTTTCGCGGCTGGCGTACCCGGCCGGACCGCCACCGGCTGCGGTGCTTCAGACCGCGGCAGCGCTATAAAGGCGGCGATAAACAGCGCAGCGGCAATGGCACCCGCGGCGGCGCTCGCGATCCACATCGACCGGCGCCGCCCTAGAGTCCGGCGCCGCTCACGAAACGCGTTCAGAAGCACGTTCTCCACCGCCGGCGGCGCAGCTCGCCCCCCATCCCGTGCTCGACACGCGGCTGCCATTTCGCTCAGCCTTCGCTCGTTCGCGAGCCTTCGGGCGCAGCGCGGGCAGGTTTCAGCGTGCGCCAGAGCTCTACAGCTCACAGACGCATCCGACAACACGCCCCGCGCGATCTCGGCCACGGCATTTTCAAACTGTTCGCAGTTCATACCAAGCACCCACTTGAACTCGATCGCTGGCAAGCCAGCCTCTCCGAAAGCAGCGCACGCGCCCGGTGCAGGCGCGAACGCACGGTACCCACCGCGCATCCCAGCACGCGCGCCGCTTCCGCATAACTCAGCTCGTGCAATTCACACAAAATCACAGCCTCGCGATAACTCGCGGGCAGCGCCAGGATGGCGCGCCGAAGGGACCGCATCTCCTCATGCCGCGCGAGGTCGCGCTCTACTTCAGATGGCGCAATCAGGTATTCAGGCGTGCGCCCATCGTCATCTTCCTCCGGGGCCAGCGGCAGGTGAGACCGGTTATGGGCCAGGCGTCGCCACACCAAGCGCCGCGCGATCCCATATAAATAGGATGCGAGCGCGCCGCGGCTGGCATCGTAGGTCCCGCCGTCGCGCAATAGCACGAGAAATACCTCCTGCGTCACCTCCTCCGCGATGGACAAGCTTCCGCTCATCTGCAGCGCGAACCGGTAGACCGCCCCCTGGCGGCGCTGGAAAAGCGCTGTAAACGCCTCTTCATCACCCGAGGCCATGAGCCGCAACAGATCGTTATCCGCGAGATTGGCGAGCGCTTTCATTCAAAAGTGGTTCGACGAACTGTACCGGGCTCTGTTATGAATTGCCTCGGCACGCCTTTAAGTTCCCGAATATTTAGAGCAGTCTTCCCAGGAGGCCGGCGACCGCCGAGCCGAGGACTACCCAGACCGTGTCTTTCCGCGTCAAAACCAGGAACAGAAAGCTGGCGATTGCGATTCCAATGGCCAGGGGGCTGGTGAGCGCGTCCCTCGCCAGGGGCACGGTTGACGACACCACCAGACCCGCCGCCGCCAGCATGACGCACTGGATGGCGCTCTTCACCTCCGGACGCCCGGCCCGCGCGCCGAGATACCGCAGCAGCGGGATGATTAGAAAGGCCGGCGTAATCACGGCCAGAGCTCCCACGCAGGCGCCCGGAATTCCCGCGACGAAATAACCGACACTCACGATGTACAGGCCGTTCGGTCCCGGCGCGGTGCGCCCCGCTACCACCGCTTCGTTGAGTTCGCGGTCGGTTAGCACGCGGCGGTTTTCAACCAGATCATGGCGCACCACCGGCAGCGACGTGAGGCCGCTGAAGGAGGTGGCGGTCGCTTTCAGCAACAATAGGTACAAGAGGAGGAGGTTCATTTGTCCGCGGGAGCGCGCCAGATCAAGCCGGCGAGGGCGGCGAGCCCGAGCACCTGGATGGGGGACATGGAAAATCGCAAAGACGCGATCAACGCCGCAACAAAAATTACGGCCGCGCGCAGCCGCCCTCCGGCGCGAATTTGAGGAGCCAGCAACTGCCAGGCGCTTGTCGCCATCATTCCGCTCGCGGCCGCAAGGGTGCCCCCAATTGCGGCCATGGCCCAAGCGTTCGATTCCCACTCCTGGTAGCCGTGCGTTAGCAGCACCACGATCGTCGCAGCCGGCACCGTCATGGCCACGACAACGGCAAGCGCTCCCGGCCACCCCAGGATCTTCCAGGCAGCGCCGGCGGAGAAAGCCAGCAGATTGGTTCCCGGAGTAATCCGCGCCAGCCCGTAGATGAGCCCGTAGTCCTCTTCGTCGAGCCACCTACGCGCCTGCACCAGCTCCGATTGCAACGCGGCCATGGTTGGATCACCGCCTCCGAACGTCAGATTGCCGACCCGGAGGAAGATCCACGTAACACGCTTGAGCGAGACGTGCGGCATGGAGCTACTGTAGCACCGCGTGCAGCATTCGCCGCGCCCTCCGCTGATATGATCGGAGCATGCGCGGCAAGTGGCTGTTGTTCGCGGGGACCTTGATTCTGGCGGCGGCAGCGGCGGCAGCGCTTACCTGGCTCAAGCGCGGCGCCCCGCAACAGAACGAGCCGACGGCCGGAGCGGCTGCTGTCCCTCCGGCCGCGCGCGAACTGAGTTTGCCCGGCAGAATTCAGGCGCTGCATGTCGTTCCGGTGGGTGCGCCGGTCACCGGAACCGTCGAGTCTTTGCTGGTGGATGTGGGACAGGATGTGTTTGAAGGGCAATTGCTGGCGCACATCGGTAGCCATGGTTTGGAGTCGGCGCGCGAGGAAGCGGCGCGATCGGTGCAAAACCTCCAGGAAAAAGTGGCCGCGATCGAAAGCCGGATCATTGCGGCGCGGCTGGAGGCGGCGCGATCGCGGGCGGAGGCCAACCGCGCCCGCGACCAATTCGAGCGTGCGGAGAAGGCGTACCAGCGCCAGCAGATGCTGAACCGCGAAGGTGCCACGCCGCGCCTGACCTACGAGAAATCGGAACGAGAGTTCGAGAGGGCGCGCGCCGAGTTCAACAGCCTGGATGAGCTGGCGCGGCAGGCGGAAGATCGCTCGAGTGAGCTGATGCACCAGATGGAGGCGGCCAAGCGCGCGCTGAACGAGCGCAATGCGGACCTGGAATCGGCAACCACTGACGCGGCCGGCGCTGAAATCCGTTCTCCGGTCAGCGGCGTCGTGGTGGCGCGCAAAGGCGAGCCCGGAAAGCTGCTGCAACCCGACGAGGCCAAAGATCTATTCGAGGTCGCGGCGGACCTGTCGCAACTCGTGGTCCAGATTCAGCCGGATCCGGCGGCGCTGAAACGCCTCCGGCCAGGGCAGGACGCGCTGGTGTTCACAGCGGATTTACCGGGCGCGATCCCGGGGACCGTGAGAGAGATCAGAGCAGCCGGCGCAATTGTAGGGTTTACCAGCCCGAGCGCCATAATCCGCCCAGGGATGACGGCGCAGGTGCGGCTCCGGTTAGAATGATTTTGAGAGCCCCATGGAATTCTTATCCAACAGTCTTCTAGAGCTGATCACACAAACTTCGACCAATCTTCCGCCAGACGTCCGGGTCGCGATGTCGCTCGCGGGCGCGAGTGAAACGCCGGGAACGCAGTCGTCGCAAGCACTGGACATCATTCTCGGCAACATCGACATGGCCTGCGACGATGAAGGGCCGATCTGTCAGGATACGGGCATGCCGACATTTTTCGTGCACACCCCCATCGGTGTCAATCAGATTAAGATTCGCAAGGCGATCCAGGATGCGGTGGCGGAGGCCACGCGGCGCGGCAAGTTACGTCCCAATTCCGTTGACTCGATCACCGGAAAGAACAGCGGCAATAACCTGGGCGACGAGACGCCGGTGATTCACTTCGACCAGTGGGAGGACGACGAGATCGAAGTAAAGCTGCTTCTGAAGGGCGGCGGCTGCGAGAACAAGAACATCCAGTATTCCCTGCCCTGCGATCTGGATCACCTGGGGCGCGCCGACCGCAACCTCGAAGGCGTACGCAAATGCATCCTGCACTCGGTGTGGCAAGCCCAGGGACAGGGCTGTTCGCCGGGCGCGCTGGGCGTGTGCATCGGTAGCGACCGCGCGCACGGATACGACCTCGCCAAGCAGCAGTTGTTTCGCACGCTGGACGACGAAAATCCAAATCCGCAGCTCGCGAAGTTGGAAGCCGAGATCATGGAGGAGGCCAACCGGCTGGGCGTGGGCGCCATGGGATTCGGTGGCAAGGTCTCGCTGATCGGCTGCAAGATTACTGCCGCCAACCGACTGCCCGCGAGTTTTTTCGTTTCCGTGGCGTACGACTGCTGGGCGTTCCGGCGGCTGGGTGTCAGGCTGGATGCCGCGAGCGGCGCCATCACCAGGTGGCTCTACCGCGATCCGGAGCGTACGGTCGAGCGCATGGCGCGCGGTGAAGGATTCCCGCTCACCGGCCGCGAGGTAATCCTCACGCCTCCGCTGTCGGAGGAGACGATGCGGGCCCTGAAGGTCGGAGACGTCGTGCTGATCCGCGGCGAGGTCTTTACCGGCCGCGACAACGTGCACGCGTACCTGATGAAAAATCCGCCACCGGTCGATCTGGGTGGCGCGGTCCTCTATCATTGTGGGCCTGTGATGCTGAAGCAGGGCGATGAATGGGTAGTAAAGGCGGCAGGTCCCACCACCAGCAGCCGCGAAGAACCGTATCAGGGCGATATCATCCGCCGCTACGGCGTGCGCGCCGTGGTTGGCAAAGGAGGCATGGGCGCAAGGACGCTTGCCGCGTTGAAAGACACCGGCGCCGTTTATCTGAATGCCATAGGTGGCGCGGCGCAATACTACGCGCGGACGGTAGAGAGGGTGCTCGGCGTCCACCTGATGCAGTTCGGAATTCCGGAAGCAATGTGGCACCTGCGCGTGCGCGACTTCGCCGCCATCGTGACCATGGACGCCAGTGGCAACAGCTTGCACGCCGACGTCGAGAAGGTGACGGGTGAAGCGCTGGCGGCCTTGGAGGAAGCCTAAGAACCGGCAGCAACCAACCTTGCCGGTTTGCTAAACTGAAATTTCCCTGGCCAGGTAGCTCAGTTGGTAGAGCGCAGCCCTGAAAAGGCTGGCGTCGGCGGTTCGATTCCGTCCCTGGCCACCATTTTTTCAATAAGTTACGAACCTTCCCACGAAGCGTTTCATTCCGTTTCATTCCAAAAACTTTGGTCCGTCGGGGATCGCCTCACAGATGAAACTCGGCAGCGGCACTGGTCTGGGGTGCTCGCGATTCCGCCTCAAAACTGAGTTCTGTCCTTGAAGCCCACTAAAAATAGGCGGGCAATGAGGAGCTGGTCGGTAGCGGGTCAGCTGGCAGAAGCTTTCGCAACATGGAGCTTTGAAGGAGCTCGTCGCGTGATCTTGCGCGCGGCGCGAAGACAGCTAATTGTATCCTAGCGAAATGCCCCCCTGATTCCAATCGGGGCAAGGAGAGCAAATGAAAGTTCCGGGACTTCTGTTGTCTTTTGCTGCCCTAACGGGTTTCGCGCAACAGCCGGAGACACCGCTGTTCCGCTTGGTGGACGTCAATCAGGGTGAGCCGACCGACGTCGCGCTTCCGAATGGAACGACCGCACGAGTGCAGTTGCTGGAGCGCAGCGAGATAGCTGACACAGTTCGCGGTGCCGTGCGGCTGGCGCGCGTTCGCGTGACGGTGAACGGTAAGGAAGTGTGGCTCGAATGCGGAAACTACCGACTCCCGGTGACTGCGGGCGGGGTGCAGATCGACTGCTCCGTCACGAAGGGACTCCTGACC
>JACXTT010004299.1_pt1 | contig 21217 bp, 15 predicted proteins | sample 9270951 | NCBI WGS metagenome assembly JACXTT01 (sample SAMN15532306, study PRJNA645909) | rock metagenome | isolation source: weathered quartz diorite | place: Puerto Rico | collected 2017-06-21
CCCCGCCCCCCCCGGCCCCCCCGGAGGGCTGGGGCCGCTGGTGGGGGCCCACGACGCCGTCCTCATGGCCAACCACGGTGTGGTAACCTGCGGCCCCGACCTCGAACGCGCCTACCTCAACATGGAGACGGTGGAGCACTTCGCTCGCATCGCGCTCGCCGCCAAGATGGCCGGCGAGCCGCAGCCGCTGCCCGGCTCCGAGGTCGAACGCCTGCGCGAAATGCGCACTGCGTATTTTGCCAACGCAAAGCCGCTCACGAAAAAACGCGGCTAGAGATGTGTGGTTCAGCCGCCCTCGGCTGCGCACCTCGCACCACGGAGCCACGGAAGCACGGGGCGTCAGTTCGTCAGCAGACCGTAACGGAAGTTCTCTGCGACTCTGCGGTGAAAGATCTTTCCGCGGTCTCCCTGCCTCCGTGGTGCAAAGTCCGACAGGAAAAACTACTCGCCCCCGAAGGTGAACCTCAGCCCCGTCCGGAAGTTGATGTGCAGCGCCGGATAGCCGGCCGCTTCCTCATACTTGCGGTTGAAGAGGTTCTCGATGTTCGCGTACGCGGTGACGTGGCGGTGGACTGCAAACCAACCGCCCAGGTCGGCGCGCGCGTAGCCGGCGGCGTGATTCACCGGCGGCTGCAGACCGGAGAAGTCCGAGTCGGCGCGTCGCCCTACCGCGGTCACGCCCGTCATCGCGCCCCAGCGCCGCGCGTTGTAGTTCACCAGAAAGTTCCCTGCGTGCTTCGGACGCCGCAGCAGCGGCTGTCCCGGCTCGAGCAGCGGATCGAAGGCCAGGGGCGATTCCAGGATGCGCGTGAGCGTGTAGGTGTAGCTCAGGTCGGCCGAGAGATTGCGCGTGATGCGCGAGTGCGCCTCCACCTCCGCGCCTTCCGCCATCGCCCGGTTCAGGTTGACGTACTGGCTGGTGAAGCTCGCCGCGTCGAAGCTGAAGGCGATCTGGTCCTTGAACAGATTGTTGAAGTACGTCGCCGCGAGCGAAACCTTGCCGCCGAGAAAATCCTGCTGGAAGCCGCCCTCGAGCGAGCGGTTGCTCTCCGCTTTGAGACGTGGATTGGGGATGATGAAAAATCCGCCCACCCCGAACGACTCCTCCAGCCGCGGCTCCTTGATGCCCTCGCCATAAGCAAAGCGCAGCCTCGTGCCGCTGAAGACGCTGTTGCCGCGGATGGCCAGTAGGCTCGCCGTGGCGCGCGGCACCACGCGGTCACCGAAGCTCTCGTTATGGACGTAGCGGACACCGCCGATCATCGCCAGCCGCTTCCAGGTCACGATCTGCTGCAAGTAGACCGCGTGGTTCAGCCGCAAGCCGTGGCCCAGCGGCAGGAAGGTGAGGTCGCCGACGAATCCGTTCTCATCTTCGAACTGGTAGCCGAAGGTGGTGCGGGCCCAGTCGCGCGGCGTGTACTCGCCCTGGTACTCGAAGCCCGCGCGGTTGATGTTGGCAAAATCGGAGAAGGGAAAATCGATGGAACCGAAGAGCGGCGAGTCGCGCCCCGGGTCCACGAAGCTGTCCACGTTGGTGCGCTGGTGGTTGTATTCGAAGCCGCTGAAGCGGTGCGTCCAGCGCCCCGGCGCGTGGACGGTGAGGGCCAGGCTGGCCAGCAGGTTGTTCTGGTGGGCGCGCTGGTCGCTGTCCGGCGGGATGAGCGGCTGCCCGTTGAAGTTCCAGAACGACTGCACGCCGGTATGGCTGTTGGAGTGCAGGATGCGCAGCCGCAAGCTTACCGCGTCGGTGATCACCGCGCCGCCGTTGAAGCCCTGCGAGGCGTTCGCGTACTCGTCGTTGATGCCCTGCCCTTCGGTGTTGGTCTGCTCGGCGTATGCGTTGTAATCGAAGCGTCCCGCAGCGCCCGCCACCGACGCATAACCCCGCGCCGTGCCATAGTTGCCGCCCTCCGCGCCGAATGTGGTCTCAGGGACGCGAGCGTGTCCGCTGGCGCTTGAGAACTGCACCACGCTGGTCATGGCTTCCGAACCGTAGAGCGTGCTCTCGGCGCCGCGCACGAACTCGGCGCGTGCCATGCCCGCCATGGGTACCACGCCGAAGTCGAAGGTCCCGCCCGGGTCATTCACCGGCACGCCCTCGACGATGACCTTGTTGTAGCGCGAGTCGCCGCCCCGGACGAACAGCGAACTCAGCCCGCCGCGCCGCCCGGCGTCGCTCACCACGAATCCCGGCACGTAGCGCAGCACGTCGGTCGCCGCCACCGGCTGCATGTTCTCCAGCGCCGGCGCTTCCAGCGAATAGGTCGGCGCACCAGAAGCCTGCGAGACCAGCGGCGTACGCGCCGCGCTCACCGTCACCGTCTGCGGCGCGGCAGCCACCGCGAGCTGGATGGTGAGCCGCTCGGCTTGGGGAAGCTTGGCCTCCACGCTCTGCCCCGCAAATCCCGGAGCCAGGACTTCGATCGTGTATGCTCCGTCAGCCAGGCCACGAAACGTCGCCGCGCCCTGTGCCGAGGTCGTGACGACCGAGATCGCCTGGCTCGCGCCGCTGCGCGTGAGCGTCAACCGCGCCCCTGAGACGCGGGCTGACTGCGGGTCGGTGATGACCACAGAAAGATCAGCTGCGTTGAGTCTTGCTGCGAAGAATGAGAAGAGAAACAGCGCGAAACCGATGCGGAGCGTCCGCATGACATCCTCCTTTGCACGCGAAAGGGGTTGATGTTGTGCGGTTCGCGCCGGTCTCCTGGCTCGGCAGGTTTGTTCCACGTGGAACATTTTCCGCGCCCGGCCTTCCCATGGCTCGATGGCCACAGTGGCTCGGACGCAGGTTGCACCTGCTTACAGTTGCGCGGCAGCGCGGGATTTGCACCCGCTTCCCAGCCCGCATCAGCGTGATGCGGGCGCGCGAACCTGATGGGATGGAAAGAGCGGGCTCACATCCGTGAGCAATAGGCGAATGCTACGACTGCCGTTGAAGGCTGTCAACCACCTCGCATTATTCGCTTTTGCCTTTTGCCTTTTGCCTTTTTCCTTTTTCTCTGTGCCTCCGCGCCTCCGCGGTCAAGACGCGCTCACGTTCGCCTCGGCATACTCCCGCAACCGGTCGAGCGTCGCCTGCAGCTCCTGCTGCGCGCGTTCGAGCGCAGCGTCGTCCGCTTCCGCAGGCACCCGGATGAGCTTTCCGATGCGCAGCAGCACACGCGACCGCGGCTTGGGGATGATGAACGCGTCCCAGGAGTCCAGCACCCACGCCCGCTCCACGGCGAGGTGGAAGGCCATGAGCGGCGCGCCGCTGGAGCGCGCCAGCACGGCCGCGCCCGGCTTGGCGACGTAGCGCGGGCCGCGCGGTCCGTCCATGGTGAAGGCCGCGGTTCGGCCGGCTTCGATCTCGCGCCGCATCGCCAGCAGCGCCCGCGCTCCTCCGCGCGAGCTCGAGCCGCGTACCGCGCGATAGCCCAGGCTCTCGATGATGCGCGCGATGTACTCCCCGTCGAAGCTGGCGCTGGTCATCACCGCGATGTCGCGCCCGCGGTAGTAATACGTGCCGGGAAAGATGCAGCGGTGCCAGAAGGCGTAGACCGCGGGCTGGATGTGGAACTCGGGCGGGCCGCCCTCTTCGATGGAGACGCGGTATCGCAGCGTGGGGCCGACCAGCCGGATGGCCAGCCGTCCCGCCCAGCTCACCAGCGCGAGCGCGATGCGCTGGCGCAGAGTGAACTTCGGCTCGTCGTTCTTCTCGGCTGACCCGTTTGCGGTCGCCCCGTTCTCGGCTTCTTGCTCGCCCACCCTGCTATTTCACCACGGACTACGCATAGCGCATCCACTTGACGATCTCCGGCAGCGTGGGCCGCTTGCCGTACATCAGGATGCCGGTGCGGTAGATGCGCGCACACACCACCAGCGCGAAGTAGATGGTCCCGAGGAGCAGCGCTATGCTGAGCGCGATCTGCCACGCCGGCGGTGTCTGCGCCACCACGCGCATGTACATCAGGATGGGCGCGGTGGGTGGGAAGAGCGAAAGCACCACCGCCATGGTCGAGTTCGGCGAACTGTACACCGGCATCATCAGCACCGTGGATGCGATGAGCGGCATGATGATGAAGAACTGCCACTGCTGCGCCTCCTCCTGCGAGTTCACCGCCGCTCCCAGCGCCGCCGAAAGCGTGCTGTAGAGCAGGTAGCCCAGCAGATAGAAGACCGCGAAGAAGATGAACATGGCGGGCGTCATGTGCGCGCCCTCGGAGAGACGGCCCAGTGCCGCCAGGGCGGGCGTGCCGAAGACCGAGGCCGTGGTGCCCCAGATGGCAAGCTGCGTCAGACCCATGGCGCCCACTCCCAAGATCTTTCCGGCCATGAGTTCCTTCGCGGTCACGGTGGAGAGCATGACCTCCATCACCCGGGAGTTCTTCTCCTCCAGCACCGAGCGCATCACGATGATGCCGTTCATCAGCACGCTCATGTAGAGCAGCAGGACAAGCGTCAGCGCCATGAACAGCATCCCTACGCCGGCTCCGCCTTTCACCGACTCCACGTCCAGGTCCACGCGCTTGAGCAGGTCGTCCACATCCGCGCTGGAGAGATTGTGTTGCGCCAGCCGCTGTTCCATCACCCCGTCGCGCATGGCGCGCCCCAGCGTGCCCTGCTCCACGAAGTCCGAGGCCTGGCGGGTGTTGTAGACCACCTTCTTGGACTTCACCGCATCCTCGGTCATCCACAGGAAGCCGTCCAGGTGCAGCGCGCCCACCTCGCCCAGCAGCCGTGTGCGCTCGGCATCGGTCACCTGGTCGCTGACCTCCACGTCGTACGTCATGCCGCTCTCGCTGTCGTCCCGATGGAGCTGAAGCTGCAGTTGCTTCTTGAAGGCGTCGGCCAGCTTGGGATTGTCCGTCACCACCACCAGCAGCCGGTGTCCGGTGGTCTTGCGCCCGATGAGCAGCGAGGGCAGGAAGGTGAAGCTGAACATCATGGCCGGCATGAGCAGGGTCATGATGATGAACGACTTGGTGCGCACGCGCTCCAGATATTCGCGCCGCAGGATGAGCCAGACATTGCGCAGCGGCTGGTTATGCATCGGTCTTCCCCACCACGTCAATGAAGATCTCCTCCAGCGAGGGCTCGGCCAGCTCGAAGCGGCTCACCCGGCAGCTCGCCATGGCCAGCCGCAGCAGCTCCTGCGGGTCGGCGCCCTTGCGCAGCCGCACCTCCACGTGGTTGCCGTAGTCGTTCGACGACTCCACCAGCCCGTCGGCCCGGCGCAGGAACGCGCCGTCGCCGTCGTACTCCATCTGCACGTGGTTCTTGCCGTACCCGGCCTTGATCTTCTTCAGCTCTCCGTTCAGCACCGAGCGGCCACCATTGATGAGGCAGATGTCGTCGCACAGCTTCTCCACCTGGTCCATGCGATGGGTGGAGAACAGAATGGTCCGTCCCTGCCGCTTCAGCTCCAGCAGGATGTCCTTGAGCAGCGTGGCGTTCACCGGGTCCAGGCCGCTGAAGGGCTCGTCCATGATGATGAACTCCGGTTCGTGCAGCAGCGCGGCGATGAACTGGATCTTCTGCTGCATGCCCTTGCTCAGCTCCTCCACCTTCTTCGCCAGCCAGCCGGCGATCTCCATGCGCTCGGCCCAGGCGGTCGAGCGCTTCTTCGCCTCCGCCGGCGCCAGGCCGCGCAGCTCCGCCATGAAAATGAGGTGTTCGAGCACCTTCATCTTCTTGTACAGGCCACGCTCCTCGGGCAGATAGCCGATGCGCATCAGGTGGTCGCGATTGAAGTCCTGGCCGAAGAGCCGCACGCTGCCCGAGTCGGGCACCATGATGCCGATCATCATGCGCAGGGTGCTGGTCTTGCCCGCGCCGTTCGGCCCCAGCAGCCCGAAGATGCTGCCCTGCGCGATGTTGAACGAGAGATCGTCCACCGCCACGAACTTGTCGTAGCTCTTGCTTGCCTGGATGAGTTCGACCGTGTTCATGATGGCTGGGTGTCCTGGGGATCAGATGCTTAGGATACGTTGCGCGCTGCGTTAAAGGTCCAGGAAAGAATCGATCCACTCCTTCACCGCCAGGCGGCGGTCGTCGGTGACGTCGAAGCGGGCGCCGAGCGATCCCTCGCGCACCCAGCAGATCACGGCGCTCACTACGAGCTTCGTGGTGCCCGGCATCATGAAGCGCAGCTGCACCGGCTGGCCGATGCCCAGTTTCTCCTTGGTCTCCACCGACATGCCGCCCGCGCTGATCTCCTGCGTCGTGCCTTTGAAGCGCAAAGTGCCCGCGTCAACCTCCACCTCCTGCACCAGCGGCAGGCGGACGTAGCGCCGCAGCTCGTTGAGCACCAGCAGCCGCGTGGCGCGCACCACTTTCAGGGTCGCCTGGCGTTCCAGCGGGTGCTGCAGGATGGCGTTGATGCCGAACTTGGAGTAGCGGATGGCCTCCGTGGCGTTGCTGCACAGCCCATAGATGACCATCTTGCGGTTCGAGGGCGAGTTGCGACCGGCTTCCAGCATCGCGCCCGCATCATCGTCCAGCCGCAGGGCGCAGGCCTCGTACTTTTCCTTCTGGAAGCGCGTGCCGGCGTCCTTGCCCAGCGCCTGGGTGTCGATGCCGAACTGCCGGAAGCAGTCGCGCAGCAGGTTCTCCTCGCCTTCCTGGAGCTGCACCAGCGCGACGCGGGGCACCGGCCTCTTCATGCCGACGCCCAGCCAGGATGCCGAACCGACCGACATAGTGCGGGAGCCATCTCCTTAGCGGGGAACCTCCTGCACCTTGTCGGCGCTGACCACCCGGTTCCGTCCGGTTTGCTTGGCATTGTACAGGGCGGCATCGGCCGCGCCGATGAGTTCGTCGCGGTTGCGCCCGTGCAACGGGTAGATCGCCACTCCCACGCTGATGGTCACGGGGCGCGGGATGCCGGGAAAATTGAAGTCGCGGATGATGGTACGCAGCTTTTCCGCCACGCGCAACGATTGCTCGGCCGTGGATTGCCGCAGCAGGATGGCGAACTCCTCGCCGCCGTAGCGGCACACCACGTCGCCCTTGCGCAGCTGCTGGATGAAGATCCGGGAGACCTGGCGCAGCACCTCGTCGCCCAGCAGGTGCCCGAACTCGTCGTTGATGCGCTTGAAGTGGTCCAGGTCCACCATCAGCACCGCCATGCTCTGCGTGTGCCGCGAGTGGTGCTCCACCTCGGAGACGATGCGCTTCTCCAAATGCCGCCGGTTGTAGACCCCCGTCAGGCCGTCCATGTCGGCCATCTCGCGCACTCGCTCGAACGACTGCGCGTTCTGGATGGCCACCGCGCACATGTCCGCCACCGACTCCAGCGCCTCCACGTCGCCCTGGGGAAAAGCGTTCAGCGTGGCGCTGTCCAGCACCAGCACCCCCAGGGGCGTTCCCATGGAGACCAGCGGGATGCAGGTCTCCGACTTGGTCTCCTGAAAGCCGGGGACGTACTGCGGATGCTGGCTCACGTCGTTCACCACCACCGCCTGGCGCGTGGCCAGCGCGCGCGCGCAGATGCCCGCTCCGAAGGGCAGCTCCCATCCCGGCTCGATGAGCGCCGTCAGCCGGCCCTCGTGCGCCTTCATCACCAGCCGCCGCTCCTCCAGCAGCATCACGCCCACGTGGTCCACCGCGAACGCCTCCAGGATCTGCGAGCAGACCTTGGGAAGCAGGTTGTTCAGGTCGAGCATGGCCGTGGTCTGCCGCGCCACTGCGTTGATGGCGCGCAGCTGCCCTGCGGTGCGGTGTTCCTGCGAGTACAGCCGCGCGTTCTGCAGCGCGATGGAAGCCTGGGTGGAGAACAGGGTGAGCAGGTCAATGGTCTCGCGGTCGAAAAAATCGAGCCGGTGGCTCTGGCAGTCGAGCACGCCCACCACCTCATCGTCCAGGATGAGCGGGATGGCCACCTCCGAGCGCGTCTCGCTGTAGGTCCTGATGTAGCGCGGGTCCTTGCTCACGTCGGGCGCATAGAGCGGGCGTTTGAGCCGCGCCGCCGTCCCGATGATGCCCTGTCCCGGCGCCAGCGTGATGTCGGTGCCATGCTTCCTCCCGATGGCCCGCCGCACCAGGAACTTCTCCTGCGCCGGGTCCCAGAGCAGGATGGCGCTGTTCTCCACATGGAAGTAGTCGCGCACGATGGCCAGCATCTGCTCCAGCACCTGGTCCAGGTCGAAGGTGGAGAGCACGGCCTGGATGGCGTCGTACAGGATGGAAATCTTTTGCATGGAAAACGAATGGCGGCGAAAAGGGGATTTTACGTGAAATCCGCCCGGTTTGCAGTGCCGCGCACCAAGCCCTTAACCGTTAAGGATTGTCATCCGAGGGGCGCCGGAGCGACACGACGTTGAGGCGCAAGCGGGCGTCTGAGCCCGTTGCCGGAATCCCGAGCGAAGCGAGGGAGCTCACCAACGGAGTCGAGCGACCTTGGGTTCTCCGATGAATCAATGACTCGATCACCCAATGACTCAATCCGCCCGCAGCCCTTTGCTACCATCAGAGCCTCATGCTGGAACTCTCCAGCTCGGTGCAGTACGTGAAGGGCGTAGGCCCGCGCCTGGCCGAGGTCCTCGCCGCCAAGGGCATCTCCACCGTCGAAGACCTGCTCTACTACCTCCCCTTCCGCTACGAGGACCGTCTCAACCCGCGCACCATCGCCGAGCTGCGGCCGGGCGAGACCGCCAGCGTCATCGCCGAGGTCCGCACCTCGGGCCTCTTCCGCACCCGCCGCATGCCCATCTTCCAGATGACCGCCGGCCAAGGCCGCGCCACGCTGAAGTGCCTGTGGTTCCACGGCGCCTATCTCAAAGACCGCTTCAAGCCGGGCGCGCAGGTAGCGCTGTACGGAAAGGTCGAAGAGGACTGGAAGCGCCGCAACGTCCTGCAGATGATCCAGCCGCAGTTCGAAGTGCTCAGCGAGCCCGAGGAAGGCGAGAGCGCCGCCGACCAGGCCGCCGCCGCGTCGCTGGAGATCGGGCGCATCGTGCCCATCTACGAGTCCGCTGGCCAGGGACGCCTCACCTCGCGCTGGTTCCGTCGCATCGCGCGCGGCGTGCTCGAGCAGCTGCCGCCCGCCGACCGCGAGAAGTTTCCCGAGGCCATCCCCGCCGTCATCCGCGGACGTCTCGGCCTCATTGAGCGCGGCCCCGCGCTCTGGCAGGCGCACTGGCCGCCGCCTGAGGCAAGCTTCGAGGAGCTGAAATCCGCGCGCACTCCAGCCCACCGCCGCCTCATCTTCGAAGAGCTTTTCTTCCTCGAGCTCGGACTCGAGCTCAAGAAGCGCCGCCAACGCGCCCAGCCCGGCATCGCCTTCCGCGTGGACGACCGCGTACGCGAAGCGGTGAAGCGCATCCTGCCCTTCCATCCGACCGCGGCGCAGAAGCGCGTGCTGGGCGAGATCGCCGCCGATATGCAGCAGCCCGCGCCCATGCGCCGCCTGCTGCAGGGTGACGTCGGCTCGGGCAAGACCATCGTGGCGCTCGAGGCCGCGGTCATCGCCATGGAGAACGGCTGCCAGGTCGCGCTCATGGCGCCCACCGAGATCCTCGCCACCCAGCACTTCCTCTCCGCGCGCCGCATCCTCGAGCCCGCCGGCTACCGCGTGCTGCTGCTCACCGGCTCTTTGGATATCGGGACCAAGCGGACTGCTCGCCGTCACATCGCGCAGGGCAACGCCCAGCTCATCATCGGGACCCACGCGCTCATCGAAGAGAAAGTCGAGTTCGACAAGCTCGGCCTCGTGGTGGTAGACGAGCAGCAGCGCTTCGGGGTTTTGCAGCGCTTCAAGCTGATGAAAAAGCAAGCTGAAGCCGAGCCCTCGAATAGAGAACCGGATGTTCTGGTGATGACCGCCACGCCCATCCCTCGTACCCTCGCCCTCACGCTTTACGGCGACCTCGAGGCCAGCGTCCTCGACGAGATGCCGCCCGGCCGCACGCCCATCGTCACCCGCCGCGTATCGGACGAGCGCGCCGAGGAGGTCTGGGCATTTCTGCGCAAGCAGGTGGCCGCCGGACACCAGGCCTACGTCGTCTATCCCGTCATCGAGGAGAACGAGACCCGCGACATCAAAGCCGCCACCAAAATGTATGAGGAGTTGCGCAAGAAAGTCTTTCCCGGCCTGCGCGTCGCGCTTCTCCATGGCCGCATGGAGGCCGAAGAAAAAGATTCGGTGATGCGCCGCTTCCAGCGCGGCGAGGTTGATGTGCTGGTCTCGACTACGGTGATCGAAGTCGGAGTGGACGTGGCCAACGCCACCCTCATGGTGGTGGAGCACGCCGAGCGCTTCGGTCTGGCGCAGCTCCACCAGCTGCGCGGGCGTATCGGCCGCGGCGCGGCCAAGTCCTATTGCGTGCTGATGACCGGCGGCAAGATCAAAGTCACGTCCGAGGCCTCGCAGCGCCTCGACGCCATGACGCGCACCACCAACGGCTTCGAGATCGCCGAGCTCGACCTCGAGCTGCGCGGTCCGGGCGAGTTCTTCGGCACCCGCCAGGCCGGCCTGCCCGGCTTCCGCGTCGCCAACCTGCTGCGTGACCGCGATCTGCTCGAGCACGCCAAGCGCGAGGCCGCCCTGGTCGCCGCCGGCCCGAGTGCCGAGACCTCGAAGGAAGAAATCTCGACCGCGCTCGCCCACCTCAAAAGCCACTGGCAGCGAAGGTATGGGCTGGTGGAGGTGGGATAACAGTCTTGCTTTCAAATATTTGGCGGTCGCTCAAAGAAATGCCTGGATTGCCAATTTTTCTCTTGGAAATCGTTAGAAAAGCAGTACAATGCTTTCCTTTTTGTGCAGTGAATGACCTTACAACATTTCTGCGTTATCCCGGCGGCAAGCGCCGGATGCTGGATTTTCTTGCGGAGCATCTCCCTTCCGCCAGCTCAATACGAGGAAAATTCCGTGAGCCCTTCGTAGGGGGTGGGACGGTCTACTTTCACCTCCGTCCAACCAAGGCTGTGCTTTCGGACGTCAATCGTGAGTTGATCGAACTCTACAGAGGCATAAAGCTCAACCCGTCACAAGTATGGCGGCACTACCGGAAGTTCCCAGCAGGCAAGAAGGAGTACAGAGAGATTCGTGACATGGACGTGGACGGATTATCAATAACTCAGCGGGCCGCGCGATCACTCTATTTGAACCGCACGTGTTTCAAGGGAATGTGGCGACACAATCGAAACGGCAAGTTCAACATCGGCTACGGTGGACAGGGCCGTCGATGGGTGATTGCACGAAAGGATTTGTTTGAAATTGCGCGTCTCCTCAACCATGCGGTACTGGTTTGCTCAGACTTTGAGTCGATCATTGAAAGAACGCAAGCAAAGGACTTTATCTTTGCAGACCCCCCATATCGTCCGGGTGAGCGTCAGGAAGTCCATCAACATTACGCTGGGCACCAGTTTACCTTTGAGGACCACCAGCGACTTGCAACTTCGCTAAGAAATGCTGATAGACGGGGGGTAAGTTGGGCATTAACTGTTTCAGGTCACAAAGACATTCGAAGACTCTATAAAGGATTTCAAATTATTTCGGTTCCCAGAGGGACAAGCCGGAAGATCGGTGTCACGGTTAAGGGCTCCGGCGAAATCCTGGTTCGGAACTGATTATTGTGGTGATGAGTATGAGTATGAAGAGCTTCTTTGACAAGGCAGCATTCCAGAACCATCCCCTCAGGGCAATCGAAGATTTCATGGAAGCTGAGGAAGCAAACGAAAAAGCAAAGAAATATGACCATCTCAGATTTGTAGGATATGTACTTGAGATTGGCTATGAAACGGTCACGATAATAACTTCTGATCCCTTCAAGGTGGTTGTGGGAGGAATTCCTAGGAATTCTCTCCTAATCATGCTTCCTTCAGTGCGCGTTGATGAGGCTCCGCCTCATTTCACGCTCCTCAGGGTTCTGGAAACCGCTGAAACACCGCTTTCTCGTGAAACCCAACAGACTTATTTCGAACTACAAAAGAAATCAATGCCGGAGCTCGATGTTTTTACCCAAAGCGAGCTTCAATGGGGAGCGCTAAAAACCGGCGTCTTGGGGATGTTCTACCCACACGTTGGAGAGAGTGACAAGGTTGAGTTTTCTGGCGATGTTAACAACTTTGTTAGCGCGCACAAATACAAGGTTTATGCGCCAGATGACAAACTGCTGAATCTAGTGATAAACACGCTGGTACCACCTCAAAACCGCTTTGTTCTCGGGCAACTGCGGTTAACCGAGTGCCGCCTCCCGTTGCCGAATAAGACTCAGCCTGCAATCGCAGTGAACGTGTCCACTAACGATTTCATGGGCATGCGGACCGCCATGTTTGGCAAAACAAGACTTGGCAAGAGCAACGTCGTTAAGCTCATTGCTCAAAGCATCTTGGAAACCACCAAGGATACAAACAACGTAGGACAACTTGTTTTTGACATCAACGGTGAATACGCCAACGATAATCCTCAGGATGGAAGCACATCGTTGGCAACAGCCTATAAGAGCCGGTGTGTCGTTTATGCTCTCATGAAGAAGCCGAAGACGGAATCGAAACCTCTAAAACTAGATTTTTACCAAAACCCAGAAGCGTCACTTCGCATCCTGAACAGTCTGATGGAAGAGGCCGGACGAGCCGGTTCAAACTACATCAAGGCCTTTCTGTCAGTTAGCCTGCCCTCAGTTGAGTCAGTGCACCACATGAAACCAGGGGAGGATACTCGCGCTCGACGGAAGATATTGACCTACTGGTCGATTCTGCACCGTGCCGGTCTAAAGGCAGATTCTAAGAAGCTTAAAGAGCTCCTAGGTGATATCAATCCAAGCTTTAACGAAAAGGTGCGAGAAGTCGTCTATGGGACAGATAAAAGCACCTGGCCATCAATAAACGACATGGACGATGTAGCCGGAGAATTCGAAGCATTTGCGGAAGCTGACCGCCAATCTAAGCTGCAATCATCGTCGTCTACAAAAGCTAGCCCCAAGCCACTCTTCGACTCTGATGATGATGCGCTATTGGGGTTCTTGAAACCAAAATTTGTGGTCGGCAGTGGGCCAAGCATTATCAAACCGTACACAAAATACCACGACCCGCAAGCCGGCAACTTTATCACTGAGATAATCGCATTGCTGGAAGCTGGCAAGACGGTGATTCTTGATCTCGGCAATGCGCCTCCGGAATTGATGGAGTATTTTTCGATACAACTTTCAACAGCAGTTTTTCATCGCCAAGTTGAGAAATTTTCAACAAACGAACTCGGGAGTCATTACCTTCAACTCTATTTTGAAGAAGCTCACAACCTCTTTGCCTCAAACGACTCCGATGAAAAGACAAAAATCTATCGGAGACTTGCTAAAGAGGGCGCCAAATATCAAATTGGCATGGTCTATTCGACTCAGTCGGTGATGAGTGTAAGCAAGGACCTACTGGGCCAAACCGAGAATTTTTTCATCGCTCACCTAGCTTCTCAAGATGAAGTGAATGCACTGGGCAAAGTCAACATCGCATATGAAAGTATGAAGGAAGACATCATGCTAACGAAGACCCCTGGTTATATTCGAATGCTCACTCGTTCGCACCGCTTCGTAGTTCCTATGCAAGCGCGGAAATTTGAAGCTGCTAGTCCGATGGAATTCGTCACTAAATAGATGCCATACGTTCAAGGTGATCGTCTTCCGGGAGAGCGCGCCAGCCGCTTAGGCCATTTGGACGTCTTGAAGAGTCCGCTCGTTCGAGCACTCTGCAAATCCTTTGAGGATCCGAAAGTTTCTAAGCCCGCGTTACATGCGAGTTGGCAACCACTGACGAAATCGCCGCAGCCACTGCCCCTCGTATTTGCTGTGGATGGTTCGATTCAAGTAATTGAGTCCGAGACTAGACCACACAAAGCGATGGCGTTTGTAAAGACTGCCATGGTGATGATGGATCAGCCCGCATTAAAGGCAGTCGATAAAGCGGAGCCTCATCCATTCGCGATACGAGACATCCTAGAAAAATCTCAGGTTTATCATGCGACCGTGTTTCCGCTCCGGCATATCGTTGTAGAGGGAAAGACTATCTACGATGCCATCCGCGAAGTGATTTTCGATTCGTTCCGTGATCCGAGTCTTGATGGACAAGTTTTCGAGACTTTCAAGTGGCTCGCCTATGAAAAATGGGACGATCAACAACGTTCCCTACCACAATTTCAGTGCCCGCATTGCTCATCCCCAAATGCAACACTCACCTATGATGCCGATCGAGGCCCTTGTCCTGCTTGCGGCAAAGAGCTGCTCGTCACCGACATGCTTGGGTTTCATCAAATCATGGCGGAGGATGCGGCCCCGGATAGTGTTGCTTCTGACTACATGGGGATTCATGAAACATTGCTGTTATTCACTGGGATAAGGCATTTTTGGGAGACTGGTCGCCAATTCTTATCAAGTTGTTTGTTTGTAAAGGATGGACCATTATCAATACGCGCTCAGTACTCCAAGCTTGTTAACCCTATCCGGAGATTCTTGGGTCAAGCAAGGAACGCAGGGATCGAAGTCTGTGTGGTCGGACAAGAAAAGTCAGGAGCATTCTGGGATCACCTTCAACTAATCGGTGAGGATGCACCAGTAGGCACGTATTTCGTTCCTGACCACGTTTACGTAAGGGAGCAGGTTCAACATCGAGCTGCTGAGGGCGCTCCATACGGTAAAGACACAAACTACGGAGCTAAAGTATTTGTTAGATTCGACGACCGCTATCGATTTGTACTGAACATTCCAAATGCCAACAATTCCAATCCACAAGATCCTGACTTGATTGGCTCAAATAGAATTTTCAGAACATTGAATACTATTTTAAGTACCCGCTATGAAGACGGACTCCTTCCTGTCGAGTTAGCACACTCCGTTGCATCGCTTTCCACATACCCATCCGCAAGAGTGCTTGCAATGTTTGCAGAGGCTGCCAAACGAAATGCTGCATCGGAAGCTGCGTCTAGCGATTGACTGAATCCCGCCAGCGTAAAATACCTAAACTTGAAAGCCGCACCCCAATCCGCCCTCTACCGCCAGCTCCCATCGGTTGACGAACTCCTGCGGCAGCCGGAGATCGCCACCCTGGCCCAGCGCGAGGGACACACCGCGGTCGCCGAGGCGGCGCGCAACGTCCTTGCCCGGCTGCGCGATGAGATCTCCGCCGGCCGGCTCGATGCCAAGACCATCGAAGTCGCCCTCGGCGGCATGGCCGAGGCCATCGAGCGGCAGCTGCGCGCCGCGCTGGCGTACTCGCTTGAGACCGTCATCAACGCCACCGGCGTGGTGCTGCACACCAACCTCGGCCGCGCGCCGCTCTCGGCGGCAGCGCTCGAACACATGCGGGAGATCGCCTCCGGCTACTCCAACCTTGAGTTCGACCTTGCTACCGGCGAGCGCGGGCGCCGCGACCACCACGCCGGCCGCCTCTTCTCCCGGCTGCTCGGGCAGCAAGCGGGCCTCGAGACCTCGACCGTCGTGGTCAATAACTGCGCCGCCGCCGTGCTGCTGGCGCTGAACACGTTGGCCGAGGGCGGCGAGGTCATCGTCTCGCGCGGCGAACTGGTGGAGATCGGCGGGTCGTTTCGCGTGCCTGAGATCATGGCCAAGTCCGGCGCGCTGCTGCGCGAGGTCGGCACCACCAATCGCACCCGCATCGTTGACTATGAAAAGGCGATAACGACGGCGACCCGGATGCTGCTGCGCGTGCATCGCTCCAACTTCCGCATGGTGGGCTTCACCGAATCGCCGAGACTGGAAGAACTGGTCGCGCTGGGCGCAAAGCACAGGATTCCCGTGGTCGAGGACCTGGGCAGCGGCGCGCTCTTCGACCTCCGCGCCATCGGAGTAAACGATGAGACCACCGTGGCCGAGAGCCTGCGCGCCGGGGCCGACGCCGTCACTTACAGCGGCGATAAGCTCCTCGCCGGACCGCAGGCCGGACTGCTCAGCGGCAAGCCCGCGGTCATCGCGCGCATGCGGGCCAATCCGCTCTTCCGCGCCCTGCGCGTGGATAAGCTCACCTACGCTGCGCTTGAAGCCACGCTGCTCGCCTATTTGCGCTCGGACATGGCTGCTCTGCCCGCCATCGCCATGATGCAGCTTTCGGTCGAGGAGATCCGCAAGCGCGCCTCGGCATTGATGGACGGCATTCCCGAAGGAAAACTCGAGCTCATCCTCATCGAGGGCGAATCGGTCCCCGGCGGCGGCGCCGCGCCCGGTGCCGCGCTGCCCACGCTGCTGATCTCGGTCCACTGCGAAGGAACGACCGCCGGCGAACTCGCCGCCGCGCTGCGCCGCGCCTCGCCGCCGGTCATCGCTCGCGTCGAAGAGGGCGCCGTGCTGCTCGACCTTCGTACCGTCCTGCCTGCGCAGGACGCGCAGGTCGCGGCTGCCCTGCGCACTCTTGCTGAAACACCCTGACCATCCCTGAATTGTCATCCCGAGCGGAGCGCGCGGGAGCGCAGGCGACCCAGCGCGCAGTCGAGGGACCCCGGTGTCATCCGCCCCTCCATGCCGTCGCAGGGAATTCTTGCAATGCGCGACGATTGTCATTCCGAGCGCGCTCTGGGTGCGAGCAATCTGCTTTTCTACCAAGAACGGCAGATTCCCTGCTGCCAAAGCCGTGCGGAAGGCGAACCATCGCTGCAAACAGAAAGGCGGCCTTTGAAGGCCGCCTTTCTCCATCAAGAATCGAGTTTTCTTACAGCACCGTAACGTTTTCGGCCTGCCACCCTTTCGGTCCCTTGACCACGTTGAACTGCACTGACTGGCCTTCCTTCAGGCTGCGGAACCCGTCTCCCTGGATGGCCGAGTAGTGCACGAACACATCTTCACCGTTCTGACGGCTGATGAAGCCGTATCCCTTGGCGTCGTTGAACCACTTCACTGTTCCTTGTTCCATTGCGCTTTGTGTTCCTTGTCGTTGGGATTGCTGAGGATGGATACGAAGCGGAAACGTTGCTGCAGGCACGCGTGCGGACTGCGGATTCAACCCTTCGAATCATTCCAGCAGGCCTAGTGTAAACCACCTTCGGCGGCTTCCAACGGGAAATCGCGCGCTGTGGTATGTTGGGCAGCCGCCATGATCGTGGGCAGCGGGATCGACATCGCCGAGGTGCCGCGCATCGCCGCCGTCATCGAGCGCTTCGGCGCGCGCTTCCTGCGCCGCGTCTTCACCCCCGACGAGATCCGCTACTGCGACGCCAGGCACAACCGCGCCGAGCGCTACGCCGCGCGCTTCGCCGCCAAGGAGGCCGCCCTCAAGGCGCTGGGCACCGGACTGCGCGGCGGCATCGCCTGGAAGCAGGTCGAGGTGCGGCGCGAAGCCGGCGGGCGCCCCACCATTGCCTTCACCGGCGCCGCCGCCGGATACGCCGCCAAACTGGGCGCGCGCCACATCGCACTCTCGCTGTCGCACACCCAACAGCACGCCATTGCACAGGTCATTCTGGAAGACTGACGATGCCTGCAGCTGTGGAAAGCCCCGCCGCACCTCAGCCTGCGCCGCCCGCAGGCGGCGGCCGCGTCGCCTTCGCTGTAGCGACCGTCAGTTTTTCGACTCTGCTGCTCGAACTCGCGCTCACCCGGCTTTTCTCCGTCGTGCTCTTCTACCACTTTGCTTTTCTGGCCATCTCCATCGCGCTTCTCGGGCTCGGCGCCGGCGGCGTGCTGGCCTTCGTGCGCCGCGAAAAGCTCGCGCCCCGCAGCATCCACCGGCTCGGCGTTCGCATCTGCCTGCTGCAGGCGGTGGTGGTGCTGGCCGGGCTCTGGTTCATCGTGCGCGCGCCGGTGACCATCCAGGTCTCGGCCGGGAACATGTTCTGGCTCACCCTGGTCTATCTGGCGGCCACGCCGCCCTTCGTCGGCACCGGGCTGCTCTTCTCCGTGCTCTTCGCCCGCCAGCCGGGACGCATCGCGCAGCTCTACGGCGCCGATCTCGGCGGCGGCGCCGCCGCCTGCCTCGCCGTGGTTCCGCTGCTCGATTGGATCGGAGCGCCCAACGCCGTGCTGCTGGCGGCGTTCACCCTTTGCGTGGCCGCCTGGCTGTGGTCGGAGAACGCCGGCGAGCGCCGCTGGGCGATGGGCGCCTGCGTGGTGCTGGTGCTGCTCATCGCGCTCAATCCCGACGGCCGCATCCTTGACGTGGTCTACGCCAAAGGCATCCGCCGCGACGCCTCGTGGCTGGAGTACGCGCGCTGGAACGCCATCTCGCGCATCGAGGTGCAGCGCATCTACGAGAACCGCAACATCATGATTGACGCCGACGCCTCCAGCATCATCATGCCGGTGGACCCGGCGCGCTGGAACGAGTCGCCCTGGCGCGCCTCGCTCATGGCCACGCCGCCCGCTGTGGCCAACGTGCTGCGGCCCGCGGGCGATTACGCCATCATCGGCCCGGGCGGCGGGGTGGACGTGCTGCGCGCGGTGGGGAGCGGTTCGCGCTCGGTGACCGGCATCGAGATCAACTCCATCATCGCCGACGACATCATGCGCGGCCGCTACGCTGATTTCTCCCATCATCTTTATCGGCTGCCGCAGGTGCACATCCACGTGGCCGACGGCCGCTCCTACATCCGCAACGACCGCGCCCAGTATGATGTCCTGCAGATGACCCTGGTGGACACCTGGGCCTCCACCTCGGCCGGGGCCTTCGCCCTCAGCGAGAACAGCCTCTACACCGTGGAGGCCTTCCGCGAGTACTTCGACCACCTGCGCCCCGGCGGCCTCGTCGCCGTCACCCGCTGGGAGTTCCGCGAGCCGCGCGAGGCGCTGCGCGTGGTCTCGCAGGCGATGGAGACGCTCAGCCGCATGGGCGTCCCGCAGAGCCAACTGCCGGCGCACTTCATCATCGTCTCCGGCGGGCCGCTCGATGTTGACGGCCGTCCCGTCACCGTGCTGGCCAAGAAGACCGCGTTCACGGCGGAAGAGGAAGCCACGGTGCGCGCGCATCTCGCCGCCAATCCCAATCTGGTTGCACTCTATCTGCCCTCGTTCAAGCCGGACGCTAACGTCTTCGCCCAGCTCATCCATAATGGAAAGCCCGCCGGCTTCGCCGCCGGCTATGCCTATGACGTTTCCCCCGCCACCGACGACTCGCCGTTCTTCTTCTTCACCTTCAAGACGGCGCATGTGTGGAAGTCGCTCACCTGCGCCTCTGAGCACGGCATTGACTGGAAGGTGAACCTCGGCGTCGTGGTTCTTGGACTGGTGCTGGTGATCTCGATCATCGCGGTGATCGCCTTCCTTATCCTGCCGCTGGCGCTGCACACGCACGCGCGGCTTGCCGATTTCCCACCGCTGCTCTATTTCGTGGCTGTCGGCCTGGGATACATCCTGGTGGAGATCGCCTTCATCCAGCGCTTCGTGCTCTTCCTCGGGCATCCCACCTACGCGCTCACCGTGGTGGTCTTCCTCATGCTGCTGGCCAGCGGCGCCGGCAGCGCGCTCTCGCGGCGCTGGATGGGAGACGCGCGCGCCCGTCTGCGGCTGCTCATCTTTGCCATCAGCGCCGGGATCCTGATTTTGGTCTGGTTCCTGCCCGGAATGCTGGCCTCGAACGTCGGCCTTGCCTTCCCGCGCAAGCTTCTGGTGAGCGCGGTCCTGCTGGCGCCGCTGGCGTTGCTCATGGGGATGCCCTTTCCCACCGGGCTGCGCGCGGTCGCTCCATCGGACGATGCCGCGGCCGACGCGCGCCACACCGTGGAGTGGGCCTGGGCGATGAACGCCGCCGCCAGCGTGCTGGGTTCGGTGCTGGCCATGGTCATCGCCATCCACGCCGGACTCTCGGCCACGCTGGCGGCGGGGGCCGCGGCCTACGTCCTCGCCGCGCTCGCCGCCGGAGCGCTGCGCCGAGGCTGACGGGCCGGGGCTCTTCTGCTATCATTCGCCGTTCATGCCCAGTCAGGCGCACGTGCGCTGGTCGGAATTGCGCGTCGGCATCACCGTCATCGTGGCGGCCGCTGTCCTGATGCTGCTCATCTTCCTCATGACCGCCAGCACCGGCCTCTTCTACGGCAAGATGAAGCTGCGGGCGTATTTTGACAACGCCGAAGGGCTGCGCATCGGCGCGCCCGTGCGCCTGCAGGGCGTGGACATCGGCAACGTCTCCAGCATCGCCTTCGAGTCCAAACGGGCGGCCACGCCGGTGGTGGTCACCCTCAAGGTCAGCACGAAATACAAGGACGGCCTGCACAAGGACTCCATCGCCACCCTCTCCACCGCCGGCGTGCTGGGCGAGACTTTCGTGGACATCATCAGCGCCTCGGCCAAGGGGGAGATGGCCAAAGACGGCGACGAACTGAAGACCGAGAACGCTCCCGGCCTCGAAGAGGTGGTGCGCGCCAGCCAGAGCACCCTGCAGAACGTGGACGTGCTGGTGAAGCGGGTGGACCGCATCGTGGCCGCCATCGAGCGCGGCGAGGGCTCCATCGGCAAGCTCATCTACGATCCCAGCGCCTTCAACAAGCTCAACTCCACCCTCACCGAGATCCAGACCATGGTCAACGCCATCAACCAGGGCAAGGGCACGGTGGGCAAGCTCATCCACGAGGACGAGCTCTACCGCCGCGCCAACAACGCCGTGGACCGGCTGAACAAGATCATGGACGAGATTGACGCCGGCAAGGGCACGGTGGGCAAGCTGGTGAAGGACCCCTCGCTCTACGACAACGCCAACGCCGCCGTCTCCAAGACCAACACCCTGCTGGAACACGTGAACCAGGGCAAGGGCGCGCTGGGCAAGTTCGCCAAGGACGAGGAGTTCGCCCGCAAGCTCGACAACACCGTCACCCGCCTCTCCCAGATCGCGGACCGCGTCGAGGCCGGCGAGGGCACCGTGGGCAAGCTCTTCAAAGACCCGTCGCTCTACAACAACGCCGACCAGATGCTCGTGGAATCACGCAACCTGGTCAAGGCCATCCGCGAGAATCCCAAGAAGTATCTGACCATCCACCTCAAGGTGTTCTGAGTGTCTGGTCCACCACGGAGTCACGGAAGCACGGAGGACCCTTCTTTACCGCGGAGGCGCAGAGCCGTGGTGGTGGTCTTGCCATGCGGAGCGCGTGCAATCACTGAAGAACCACAGAGGACGCAGAGACAAACCCCGGGAGAGCCAACTTCCCATTCAAGCCTTGGTTTGGAGCCAATCCGCTGAGATTCCAAACATCGGATTTTCAAAGAACACATTATTTCAACGAGCACACCGGGGCGCGGGCGGGCGGGCGAGGCTCCGCCCGCGTCTTGTTCCGGAGTGGAACCGCTGGCTTCGGCCGTCCTCGAGGACGGCGGAA
>JACXTT010004300.1_pt1 | contig 21213 bp, 18 predicted proteins | sample 9270951 | NCBI WGS metagenome assembly JACXTT01 (sample SAMN15532306, study PRJNA645909) | rock metagenome | isolation source: weathered quartz diorite | place: Puerto Rico | collected 2017-06-21
GTCGATTAGCCCCCTTAGCCTCCTAGTCACTTGCAGTAGCGGTGCCCCTTGGTGTAATTGGCAACACGCCTGACTCTGGATCAGGAGAGTCCTGGTTCGATCCCAGGAGGGGCAACTCGAAGCGCGAGGCGGAGTTTCTTCGTTTCGCGCTTCGTCGTTTTTCTGCCCCTGTCATCGTTTCTGCATGCGTTGTGAAAGGGTAAAATCCACACGTTTGTAGCTGGGGTGCGGCTTTTTCGCGTCGTCTCCCGAACAGTGGTCAGGAGAGTTCTGCCGCTCAAGCGGCCGGAACAGCGTGCTGAACGCCATCCTGACGGCGATCCTGAACGCCATCCTTAGCGCCGAACCGTTCGGCGATAGCTCGGACGCCAGTACGGCGATCCGTACGGTGATCCGTACGGCGTCCCGTTCGGTGGAATCCCGGTAGAGAACCCGGTTGAGGCGCCGGGTAGAGTCCCGGTGGACCATCCGGTGGGTTTCCTTCCCAGATTTTCAGCAGTTGACCCGGTGGACCATCCGGTGGGTTTCCTTCCCAGTTTTTCAGCAGCTGACATGGAACCGGGCGGTCCACCGGGACTCCCACCGGAGGAAACTGCATAGAATCGCCTTAGAAATGCCCGAGGAAATCAGCCCCGGCTGGCCCCGGGCCGACGCACCGGCTTAGGGTTGTCCATCACCATCCGAATCGTCTCCTCGTCCGACAGCTGGTAGCACTTGAGCAGCGTGCCAACGTCCTTCCAGCCGGCGGCGTCGGCGACGTCCCGCAGCGGGTAGAACTTGCGCTCCGTCGCAAACTTCCGCCGGAACGGATGCCACAGCCCGCCCCTCGGACGCTCGAGCTTTGCGTACCGGTAGGCTCGCTTCAGCCAATCAGCCGCGAGATGTCGGCTGACCGGCTTGGTCGCGTCCTTCCGCATCGGGAAAACGAGCGCACTGCCGATCACTCGGTGCTTCGCGCGAAACTCGAGCAGCGCCCGTTCCGCTTCCTTCGGCATCGGCACCACCCAGGTCTTGCGCCTCTTATCGTGCTCGGCCCGCCAGCGAATCGTCTTCTTCTCGAAATCGAAGTCGTCCCACCGGAGGTTGACGACGCTACCGAGCCGTCTGCCCGTCCAATCCATCAGCTTGATGAGCAGCGGCATCAATGGACTGACCCGATCGGCCACGGCGAGCAGCTTGTCTACTGTCTCGACGTCCAGAACCGGCCGATTGGGATTCGGCTCCTTCGGCACCACGTACCCGGCTAGTGGGTTGCGATCGAGCAGCGGTTTGCTGTTGTCGTAGACCATCGTCGCCCAGGTCATCATCTGCTTGAGCAGCTTCAGGTCCGTGTGCACAGCCGTTTGTCCAACGGGAGTACCGCTGATCCTTCCCGACCGTCGCGCCGCGGCGTACTCGGGCATCCGATCCGGCGTCAGCTGCGACACCGGCGTATCGGCGCCGAACCACTCGATCATGTAGGCGCCAAACCGGGCGCACCCTTTCACGTAGTGAGCAGTTTTCAAAGAGCCGTCGCGCGTGTGAGTGCTGCCCGCGAGAAACCGCGCGACCAGGGTACCCAGCGTGAGCGGTCCGGTCAGATCTTCGCCCGACTCCCGCAGTCGCACGAGCTCGCCTACTTCACGTAGAGCGCGCTCGCGGTCGCGGTGGCCGAGGGAGGTCTGTTTGTACTTCTGGTTCTCCGGGTCCCAGACGGCCGCATGCAGATTGCCGCCCGGCTCACGCTCATAAACCCGGATGCGATTCCCCCGACGGGTGCCCACGGTTCTCGACCAGCATTTCGGGATGGCCATTAGGCCCTCCTAGCCTCGAATCCGAGGCGACTGGCGAGATCGCGTACGTCCGCAGGTTGAGTATGCTTATGACCGGCTTTGGTGGGAAGGTCGCCGACGCGGACCTTGATGCGGCCGCGGGAGCCAGGTGGCCGCATGTCGGGGATGATTCCCTTGCGGACAAGCCTGGAGAGATGACCCTCGCAGTACCCCGAGATCCCGGCGGCTTCTGGGAGGTAGACGACGCGATCGGTCTCGGAAATGAGAGCGGCGTCGACCTTGGCGGCAGCCCACTCGAGGGCGCGGGCGGGCGCCTCGGCGCCGAAGGAGTCACGCAGCTCGGCGGCTTTGGCGCGGATGTCGGCGACGGCTTGGCGAACGGCGCTAGGTTTATTACCCACGAAAAGGCACACCCCCCGCAGATTGTTTATCTGCGAGGGGTGTTCGTGCCGGTGGCAGATTATGGTCTTCCTTGGTCAAGAAAGTCAAGGGGTCAAGCGGACTCAGTTCCCCAGGCCCTCTGCACCACGACGCCGCAAAAGGCCCCCCTCGTGCCGCAAAAACGCCCTAGCGGCGCTTCGAAGCTGGTTGTTCTGTTGTTCCGCGCAATGTCCAGGCTCGTTGGGTTGATTGGATTGCAGGGAGACGCTGCCGAAGGCCCAACACACGCGTCCACCTTCTCGATCGGTCGGGTCTTCCTGTACAATCTCGCGTTCGTTCCGGAACTCCGTGCCCTGGCGGCTTCATGAAAGTGTCGAGCTCAGTGGTCGTCCTTGGAGCTGGTGCGTCCAGAGGCGCTCGCGTAGCGGGAACAAGAACTCCTCCTCTCGACTCAGATTTTCTTGATGCCGCGTCGCGGATGTTCTCCCACCTCCACGCGCGAGGGCCGAACGCTGCCCGGGTTAAAGCCTGGCTGAGCTTCAAGACTCATCTGAGGAGAGCGGGCGTTCGTTTCGAAGACGTGAAGCACTGGCGCCTCGAACAACTCTCGACGTTTCTTGAGGCGCGAGCCAATCTCAAGGGACTCCAACTCAATGTGGGTAGGCCGAAAGACCATGCTCAGGCCTTGCAAGCACTCCGAGTCGTAGTGTGCCATGTTCTTAGGAGTTCTGGAGGTGAACAAGCCTGTTCGCTGCATCGACTACTGTTTGAGGCAGTTCGCCCTAAGGCGGTCATATCCTTCAATTATGATCTGATTGCCGATCAGACCCTCCTTGACTTAGGCCGACTCGATTGGAGCAAGACTGCCTACCGCGGCGGCGCAACGGCAAGAGTCCCGTCAGTCGAGGGTGGATCGTACTATAGACAGGTTCGTGCTAGCCCATTGAACGGCGCCGTGCCGCTCGTAAAGCTGCACGGGTCAATCCACTGGGAGCGGATGAGCCGCCAGGACGGATACCGACTGAGCGGGGTGCGATTGCCCGAGTCTGGAAGAAGAACCTTCGAGATACTCTGGGTGCCTGACGACCCGTACCTTATTCCGCCTGTAGCGTCAAAAATCGAAATCAAGGAAGGCGCGCTGAGGAAACATTGGTACGCTGCCCTCGACTACTTGCACGATGCGAGATCCTGGATCATATGGGGCTATTCCTTTCCACAAACCGACACGGTATCACAAGTCCTGTTCAGGACTGCTATCGCGAAAAACAAAAAGCCCAAGCCGGTGATCGTTGTGAATCCAGACGCGACAGCTGCACAACGGGTCATTGAGGTTTGCCGAAAGGTGACTGTTCAACATTACGTTTCCCTTGAAGCGCTTCTGCTCGACTGGGAAGTGCTGACCATGGGGGAATAATCCCTAGCGAATTGACAGTCCTCACCAAGGAAGGACTACGGTTTGCCCCGTGAGGGCATTCGTAGCAGTCACCGACAACGACTGGTTCGAGTTCTTAGCATCTCAATCAGCCATTGACGAGGTCAACTTTTGGACGCCGAGCGGAAGACTGCTTGCGTCGTTCGAAGCTGGAGAGCCGGTCCTTTTCAAGCTTCACTCGCCGCTCAACTTTATCGCTGGGGGAGGCTTCTTCGCTCACTTCTCAGTGCTGCCGGTGAGCCTTGCTTGGGAGACGTTCGGCATCAAGAACGGTGCGCGCGACTATGACGAAATGCGTAGTCGTATAGAACACTACCGCGGTATCCCCCCCAATCCACGCGATGACTACTCTGTCGGGTGTGTGATCCTAGCAGATCCGTTCTTTCTTGATCGCGAGCATTGGCTTCCTGCACCAGAAGACTTTCATCCCAACATCGTTCGCGGAAAGTCATATGATCTGACTAGCGCCGAAGGACGAAGCCTGTGGCAGCGATTGCTAGGCGAGCGGGCACTTCAGCGCCATTCACTCGCGGAAAGTCAAGAACCCCCAGAGGGACTTCTTTACGCGGATCCCACGCTGGTGAGACAGAGGCTCGGTCAAGGCGCATTCCGGGTTGTTGTCATGGACACCTACGAACGCCGCTGCGCCGTCACACGTGAGAAGGCACTTCCGACCCTTCAGGCAGCGCACATACGCCCGGTAAGTGCTGGCGGCACACACCGGGTGAGCAACGGCCTCCTCCTCCGGTCGGATGTGCACGCTCTCTTTGACCGGGGTTACGTGACCGTTTCGCCTGACCTTGAGTTTCGCGCAAGCCGAAGGCTGCGAGTGGATTTCGATAATGGGGATTGCTATCTCCAGCTGGCTGGCACGAAGATCTGGCTCCCGCGCGACGACCGTGACCGACCGGCGCGGGAGCTCTTGGAGTGGCACGCAGATACCGTCTTTCTGGGGTAAACCGTGGGCACCTCTGACGACCGGCTGAAGGCCATCGTGGACGATTTGAGGGAATTCGTACGGGAGCGAGACTGGCAGCAGTTCCACGATCCCAAGAACCTGGCGATGGCCGTCGTGTCGGAGGCTGGCGAACTTGCGGCCGAGTATCGCTGGGTGTCGAACAACGTAGCCGATCAATGGTCTCATGATGCGACCAACCGGCAAAAGGTCACTTCTGAAGCCGCGGATGTTGGTGTCGCCATGTTGTTGTTCTTTGATCGCATCGGGGCGGACTTTGTCGAGGCGATACGAGCAAAGCTGGAAGTGAACCGCCTCAATTACCCTGTGGCGACCAGTAGAGGAAGGTCTGAGCGCTCTCGAAAGTGACGATAAGCAAGTGACCGAGACCGCTGACCTCCAACCGGAGCAACTCGCACGGCGCGAAATTGACCGACAGCTTGAAGCGGCCGGCTGGGCCATTCAGAACAAGGACCGGGTTAACCTTGCGGCGGGTCGAGGCGTTGCGATCCGGGAGGTGCAGCTCAAGTCCGGGCACGGTTTCGTGGATTACCTTTTGTATGTCGATCGTAGGGCGGCGGGTCTTGTCGAGGCAAAGCCCGCTGGCACAACCCTTACCGGGGTCGAGATACAGGGGGACCGATACACGCGCGGTCTTCCGGATGGGCTCCCCGCTCACATTCGCCCGTTGCCGTTCATGTATCTGAGTACCGGGTCCGAGACCACGTTCACGAACTTGCTCGACCCAGAACCCCGTAGCCGGCGCCTGTTCACCTTTCATCGTCCAGAGACACTTGCCGCGTGGCTGGCTGCCGAGCCGCTGTGGATGCCCATAGTGGAGGGGAAACCGCATCACGCTTCTCAGCGTCCGGCTACCCTACGTAGCAGGCTGCGCACGATGCCGCCTGTACCGGAGAAGGGCCTCTGGCCGGCCCAGCTCAAAGCCGTACGCAATCTCGAGCAATCCCTGGCCCAGGATCAGCCTCGGTCGCTTATCCAGATGACAACGGGTTCAGGCAAGACGTATGTGGCGGTAACGACTGCCTATCGACTCATCAAATTCGCTGACGCCCGAAGGACGCTGTTTCTCGTGGACCGAGCAACGCTAGGCCGCCAGGCGCTGCGAGAGTTCCAGGCGTATACGACTCCGGATGATGGGCGAAAGTTTTCTGAGTTGTATAATGTGCAGCACCTGACGTCCAACAAGGTAGATCCCGTTGCAAGGGTGTGCATCTCGACGATTCAGCGGCTCTATTCCATGCTCAAAGGGGATGAGCTCGACGAAACACTCGACGAAACAAGCGTCAGCGATTTGGAGAAGATCTATAGCGAGCCCGTGCCCGTCGCCTATAACCCGCGCTGCCCACCTGAGTACTTCGACGTCATCTTCGTGGACGAGTGTCACCGCTCGATCTACACGGTGTGGCGCCAGGTGCTCGAATACTTTGACGCATTCTTAATCGGGATCACTGCCACACCAAGCAAGCAGACCTTTGGGTTCTTCAACCAGAATCTAGTCACTGAGTATGGGCACGCGCAGGCCGTCGCCGATGGTGTGAACGTCGACCAAGATGTGTACAGGATCCGAACGCGGATTAGTGAGCAGGGGTCGAAGGTCGAGGCGGGGTTCTGGGTGGACCGCCGCGACCGGGAGTCGCGGCGTGTGCGCTGGGAAAAGCTCGACACTGACCTTCAATATGCTCCTTCGCAGCTCGACAGGGACGTAGTCGCCGTGGACCAGATTCGTACTGTACTTCAGACGTTCAAAGAACGGCTATTCACGGAGATCTTCCCAGGTCGAAAGGACGTGCCCAAGACACTGGTGTTCGCGAAGGATGACAGCCACGCAGATGATATCGTCCGTGTCGCACGCGAGGTGTTCGGCAAGGGGAACGAGTTCGCGCAGAAGATCACTTACAAGACGACAGGGGCGAAGCCAGAAGACCTTATCGCCGCGTTCCGGACAGCTTACAACCCCCGGATCGCGGTGACTGTGGATATGATCGCGACCGGAACCGACATCAGGCCGCTCGAGGTCGTTCTGTTTCTGCGCGACGTCAAGAGCCGGGTGTACTTCGAGCAAATGAAGGGCCGAGGCGCGCGTGTGATCGGAAGTGCGGACTTTCAGTCTGTGACCCCTGATGCGCGTGCAAAAGAGCGGTTCGTTATCGTCGACTGCGTGGGCGTCACCGAGCGAGAAGACTGGAAAGACGCACCGAGTCTGGACCGCGAGCCCACGATTCCGTTAGACAAGTTGTTCAGCGCGATTGCGCTCGGAAACGCGGATCCGGACGTCGCGTCGAGTATTGCCAGCCGGCTGGCAAGGTTAGACCGCCGACTCACTGACGAAGAACGCAAGACAGTGCGCGCACGCGCCGGTCGATCACTCACTGAGATCACAGGAAAGCTCGTCGCGGCCTTGGATCCGGATCTCCATGTTGCCCAAGCGCGGCGGACGTACGGACTGTCGGACAGCACCGAGCCTACAGAAGTGCAGATGGCCACGGCGGCCGAGTCGGTCGTGAGGGCTGCGCTAGAGCCGTTGGCCACGGACGCCGAGCTGCGACAACTACTGCTTGAGATCAAGCGCTCGAAAGAGCAGACGATCGACGCTGTCAGTAAGGACTCGGTGCTTGACGCAGGCTACTCAGCAGCGGCCAAGGATCGCGCGGGTAAGTTGGTCAAGTCGTTCGAGCAGTTTATTGAGGATAACAAGGACCAAATCACGGCGCTTCAGATAATCTACAACCGGCCCCGGGGCAAGGTTCTGACGTATCAGGCCGCCCGGGAGTTGGCGCAGGCGATTGCGGCTCCGCCGAGGCAGTGGACAACCGAGAAGCTTTGGAAGGCGTACGAGACGGTGAATTCCTCGAAAGTACGAGGAGCCCCCGAACGGATCCTAACGAATTTGGTTCGGCTAGTGCGATATGCTGTACACCAGCAGGACGAACTCGTCCCCCATCCAGAGGTGGCAGGCAAAATGTTCGACCGGTGGTTGGCGGCTCAAGAAGATAGGGGACGGCATTTCTCGGCGGAGGAACGGCAATGGCTTCTTGCGATCCGCGATCACGTGGCAGCCAACCTAGAGGTAACGTCTGAGGACCTGGACATGGCACCGTTCCGGCAAATGGGAGGTCCTGGGAGGGCCCAAAAGTTGTTTGGCGAGAATCTTGCACCCCTGTTGGGTGAGGTCATGGAGATCTTGGCGGCATGACATGGTGGCCCAGACCTCGGCCTGATGGGTGGGATGAAAGGAAGATCGGCACTCTCTTCAGGCTGGTTGGCGGTGGTACTCCCTCTACGAACGAACCGCGGTTTTGGAATGGGACAATACCATGGATCACAAGTGCAGACGTTGACGAGAGCGGCTACATTGAGCCCAGAAGGTTCATCTCCGGCGAGGCAATCCGCACGTCCGCTGTCAATCTCGTACCTGCTGGTTCAATCGTAGTTGTAATGCGGGTGGGGCTGGGTAAGGTGGCTCTCGCACCCTATGAATTGTGCTTCAGCCAGGATTGCCAGGCACTGCTGCCCGATTTCGACCGTTTCGATCCGCAGTTCGTTCGACACCAGCTGCGCTTGTTTGCATCGGTACTGCGCTTCCAAGGTCGCGGAACGACTATCAGCGGGCTGACAAAGCGACAGCTTGCGGAGCTCCCCTTCAGGTACCCCCCGAAACAACTCCAGACCGAGATCGCAGAAACCATCGAGGCTCTGTACTCGCGGCTCGACGACGCGGTCGTGGCCCTCAAGCGGGTGCAGGCCAACGTGAAGCGTTATCTCGCCTCCGTCTTGAAGGCCGCATGTGAAGGAGGGCTAGTCCCGACCGAGGCGGAGCTAGCGCGACGGGAAGGGCGGACGTACGAGTCTGCCAATGTCCTTCTCGAGCGAATCCTCGAGAAGCGGAGACTGAAGTGGGAGGAGGATGAGCTGTCGAGTGTGCGTGGCGAGGGAAAGGACCCAGCCAGCAGGGGGAAGAAAAAGAAAAAGAAGTACAAAGAGCCCGCGGCCCCGAAGATTGAGGGACTACCCCGATTGCCAGAGGGGTGGTGCTGGGCGTCTCTTCCGCAGCTTGGTGAGCTCAATAGAGGCAAGTCCAGGCATCGTCCGCGAAATGATCCACGGCTGCTTGGGGGTTCTTATCCCTTCGTACAAACTGGAGAGGTCACAGCTGCTAACACGTTCATTCGCCATCATGAGCAGAGCTACTCTGAAGCTGGGTTAGCCCAAAGTCGACTGTGGCCCGCGGGGACGCTTTGCATCACGATTGCCGCGAATATCGCTGAGACTGGAATCTTGACATTCGACGCATGTTTCCCGGATAGCGTTGTTGGGTTTCTTTCGCCCGAGTACCCCGTCCTCGTGCGGTTCGTGGAGATGTTCATAAGAACGGCACGCAATAACCTTGCTCGCTATGCTCCTGCCACGGCTCAGAAGAACATCAACATAGCCATCTTGTCGCGACTAGCGATACCGCTGCCTCCTCTGTCAGAGCAGGTCCGAATCGTTGACGAAGTCGACCGCCGGCTGGCGGTTGCGGATCACGTGACCCAGACTGCCGAGTCCGTCCTAAAACGAGGTGGCAGACTTCGAATAGCCGTTCTCAACGATGCCTTCGCTGGGCGCCTCACGCACGCAGAACGACGAGAGAGAACCGAAAAGGATGGGGCCGGCATGCGGCAGCGACCTGCTCCGTGGCCCACTCTGAAATGAGTAACGCTCAGGTAATCGTTCAGAAGCTCTGGAGCTATTGCAACATCCTCCGCGACGATGGGCTCTCGTACGGGGACTACGTCGAGCAGCTCACGTATCTCCTGTTCCTTAAGATGGCTCACGAGCGAACGCAGGCGCCCTGGAACCAACCGTCGGCCATTCCAGCGGCCTTCGCATGGCCAGCCCTGCTCAGGAGGGACGGCGAAGCGCTCGAGGTGCAGTACCGCCACGCGCTCGAAGAACTGGGCAAGAAGCCAGGAATGCTCGGAGTCATCTTTCGCAAGGCGCAGAACAAGATACAAGACCCGGCTAAGCTCCGACGTCTAATCGCCGACCTGATAGACAAGGAGCAATGGTCGAGCCTGGAAGCGGATGTCAAGGGCGATGCATACGAAGGGCTCCTGGAGAAGAACGCACAGGACATCAAGGGCGGAGCTGGCCAGTACTTCACGCCTCGAGCGCTAATCCAGGGAATAGTAGACGTCATGCATCCTGAGCCAGGATCGACGATCTGTGATCCTGCCTGCGGTACTGGCGGCTTTCTGTTAGCTGCGCACGACTACATAGTCCGTCACAACCATAGCCTTGATCGGGAGCAAAAGCGGCATCTTCAGCTAGAAGCGCTGCGCGGAGTCGAAATCGTGGACGCGGTCACTCGCCTTTGCGCAATGAACCTCCTCCTCCACGGCATTGGTCCAACTCGAGATGAGGCCGAGCCCCCTGTCAGGACAGACGACAGTCTCAGGGCCGATCCGGGGGACCGGTTCGACATGGTTCTGACCAATCCGCCGTTCGGAAAGAAGTCCAGCGTGTTGGTAGTGACAGACGAGGGTGAGCAGGAACGGCAGGCGCTCACGGTCGTGCGGGCCGACTTCTGGGCCACAACGACCAACAAACAACTCAACTTCCTTCAGCACGTTCGAACGCTGCTCAAGATCAATGGTCGTGCTGCCGTGGTCGTCCCTGACAACGTGCTTTTTGAAGGCGGAGCTGGCGAGACAGTGCGGCGGAAGCTGATGGAGACTTGTGACCTCCATACGATCCTGCGGCTTCCGACGGGGATCTTTTACGCTCAAGGCGTCAAGGCGAACCTCTTGTTCTTCGACAAGAAGCCCGCGAGCGAGAATCCGTGGACCGAGAAGGTTTGGTTCTACGACCTGCGCACTAACAAGCACTTCACACTGAAGACCAACATGCTTGCGCGACAAGATTTAGAGGAGTTCGTCGACGTCTACCGTCCCGGGAACCGCCACGAGCGTGAGCCGACGTGGTCGGAGTCTAAGCCGCAGGGCCGGTGGCGGGCGTATACGTACGAAGAGATCATGCAGCGTGACAAGGCGAGTCTGGACATCTTCTGGTTGAGAGACGATGCGTTAGAGGAGACGGCAAACCTGCCCGAACCGGACGTCATTGCGGCAGAGATTGTGGAGGACTTGCAAGCGGCGTTGGAGGAGTTCGGGGAAATACAGGCCCAGTTGGGTGAGTAGCGCGGGCGGTGACCGCAGCTGTCTGCCTGCCGTTGACCCGTCGACGGCTCTCTTGCACCTCGCGAGTTGAAGAGGGAATCAGGCTAACTGTGAAGGCTCCCTAGAAGGGAATCGTCCAAATGGCGAAAGCTGAGGCATCGGTCGAAGAACTCGTTGGCATGATCGAGCGCGGCGAGCTTCGTCTGCCTGAGATGCAGCGCCGCTATGTCTGGCGATCGACCCGTGTGCGCGACCTCCTCGACTCGCTTTATCGCGGCTACCCCTCGGGTGCGATCCTCTTGTGGGAAACTGACGAGGAGGTGCCGCTGCAAGAGATGGCTGTCACGCAGCAATCGAACCCGTACCAAAGTACGCGGCTTTTGCTCGACGGCCAGCAGCGCCTTACGTCGCTATCCGCTGTGATCCGTGGAGCGTCGGTCAAGGTGCGCGGCCGAAAGAAACCCGTCGAGTTGCTCTTTAACCTTGACCATCCTGATGATCTCGCTGTCGTCACCGAGGTGAACGAGGACGGCAATGACGACGACGAGGAGCTGATCGACGACGAAGCCGATTCGACTGAGGACGAACTGCAGAAGCGCTTCGACCGGATGACCTTTGTGGTCGGCACGCGCAAGCTCGAGCAGCTCCCGCAGTGGGTGAAGGTCACTGAGGTGTTCAAGAGCGACAGCGACGCAGCCTTCCTGAAGCGGGCCGGGGTCAGCGGCTTCGAGGATCCGAACTATGAGCGTTACAGTCAGCGGCTGGCGCGTTTACGCGGCATCCGGAAGTACAACTATCGAATGGACGTCCTTGAGCGTCGGCTCTCATACGACGAGGTCACCGAGATCTTTGTTCGCGTCAATTCACTGGGCGCGAAACTGCGCAGCTCCGATTTGGCGCTCGCCCAGATCACTGCGAAATGGCGCAACTCGCTCAAGACGTTCGAGGGTTTCCAGCAGCAGTGCGCGAGGAGTGGCTTCGAACTCGACCTCGGTCTGTATCTGAAGAACCTTGTTGTCTTCACCACCGGCCAATCGCGCTTCCTCACTGTCGGCAACCAGCGGGTCGACGCGTTGAAAGCAGCGTGGACGGAGAGTTGTCGGGGAATGGAGTTCGCGCTCAACTTTCTGAAAAGCAACGCGGGCATTGACAGCCCGGCGCTCCAATCCTCGCCTTTCATGCTGATCACGCTCGCCTATCACGGACACAAACACGATTATTCCCTGTCCGACGAGGAGTCGCGGCGCCTGCGGTACTGGGTGCTGGTCGCCAACGCCAAGGGGCGCTACTCGCGCGGATCGAGCGAAACGCTCCTCGATCAAGACCTCGGCATTGTGAAAGGCGGCGGCGGCGCGCAGGAACTGGTCGACCGCCTGCGCCAGCAGGTAGGTCGACTCGACATCGCGCCCGAGGAGCTCGAGGGCCGGAACCAGCGGAGTGCTCTTTTCAAGACCATGTTCCTCGCATTTCGTGCCGCAGGCGCGAAAGACTGGCGGTCCCAGGTCGCCATCGCTCTGGGCCATTCCGGAGCACAGCACAAGCTTCAGTTTCACCACATCTTCCCGAAGGCGGTACTGAAGGGTAGCTACTCAGGCCGGGAGGCCGATGATATTGCTAACTTGTGCTTTATCGCCGGCAAGACCAATCGCCAGATTAGTGACAAGCCGCCAGGCCAGTACTTTGCCCCCATGATCGAGAAGTCAGGGCTCACCGCATTCGAAGCGCAGTGCATTCCGACCGAGCCCACGCTCCTTGACGTCGATGGCTACAAGGCGTTCCTCCATCAGCGCCGAACGCTTGTGGCGAAGCGACTCAATGAGTTTCTCGGTGCTTGACCGATACCGATTATCGGGTTCATATCCGCAACGACGTCCTCGATGAGGATGATGGCCCCATGCTGCAACACGGACTGCAAGCACTCCATGGGGCTATCATCACCCTGCCGCGTGCAATCGCGAATCGTCCGAATCGAGACTATCTCGCAGAGCGCTTCGCCCGCTTCCTCGCCGCGTAGCCCGGGGAGAGGCCGAGCCAAAGGTGACTTGTGGCTGAACAGGCGGTTGACGATTTCCTGAGCGCTATTGCAAAGGCCGGCGATCTATGGCACTCAGTAGACGTTCGTATTCTCGCGGCTCGCATAGAGCGAGACTGGCACAATATCGTAACGCGGTGCTATCTCGATGCCACGGTTCCCGAGAAGGTACCGCGGTTTCCCAAGCTGCCTGTCACAGACCTACTTGGTTGTTGGCAGCACGTTCTACCATTCTCCTCCCTAGAAGACGTTCTTCGATTCGCTGCTGCGGGAGAACTGATCCTTGCCAAGACTCCGGTGAAATACTGGAGCATCATGTCGACCAGCGGGAAGGATCCCTACAACTTCGACACCTCCTTCAGCGACCTTTCCGACGCTTACAGCCACGCGTACGAATACTGGAGTTGCCACCAACTCAGCGGCATGGGGAATAGCGTGTTCGACGTGTCGCGGCGCGCCGGTGGTCGAGCTGCGCTGGACAATTCCGCGCGAACGTCATCGGTGCCACACGACGGAATTTCCGGGCTTGCGCAGCTCGTCATCGGCTCGCCCAATGAGCTCGAGTTGAACAGAGCCTGCCTCTTCGAGGCGTTTGCGCCTCTCGAAGCCTTGATAGTTGCCGAGGACTGCCGACTGCATAAGGGTCACCTCGAATATGCTCTCGTTGCTGGCTCCGAGGTGGCGGCGAGGACGTCGGGATTGGGCATTGCCGCAGTCGGTAGTGCGCCCGTTCCTTTGAGCACCCGAGTGGAGCTTTCCCGTCAGAGCTGGAAACCCGAGGCGGGAGGCGACTTGAGACTCGAAGGCGACTTCGACCTGACAGGATATGAGGTAGCGACGCTCTTTCTTTCGGTGGGGCCGTACGCGGTCCACCGCATAGGTCTCGTTGATGGAGCGGCGACCAGTACGAACGAACGCGTGGCGTCGTATCGTGTCTTTGACCCGGACCTAACGAATCTAAGAGAGAGTCTTAGGGGCGAAGGTAGCACAGGCTCAGCCCGGTTCGATCCGTCCGTTGGTCGCCTTATGAACCTGCTCGGATTCCATGTCACGCAACTCAGCGGAGACAAGAGGCTTGAGGAAGCCGTTGACATAATTGCCCACGCAGCGAGCAGTGGGGTGTGCCTAGCTATAGAGTGTACTACCGGGGCTCTCAGCTCGGGCGGCAAGATCGGCAAGCTCGTTGCGCGCCTCGACCTCGTCCGCCGGGCGCTCCCAGATCAGCAAGTAAAGGGAGTTCTTATCACCTCGATAGAACGATCGAGCCTCGCGCAAGCGGACTTGGAGGCGGCGGCCGCCGACGAACTCGTGGTTCTCTGTGGGGAAGACCTGGACGACCTCTTCGGGATGGCGGTGCAGAGCGCAGCACTGAGCGATGTGCTCGGCTACCTATGGACCCGCATTCCCCCAAAGCCGAAGGTGCTGGGCGCCCCCGGAGCACGCCGCTGGCCATAGACAACGCCGTGCCGCATTTCAAACCTATCCTGCCGCAAAAACGCCCTAGCAGCGCCCGCCCCAAGGTGCAACAGTTGAGGCCCGATGGCACTACCCAAAGAGACCATCTGGTCCATAGATGCCCACACCAGGGCCAAGCACGAGATCCTGAAGCGTTATCTACAAGCCTGGTTCCCTATTCTCGGCACCTACCACGGCCGAGTCATTTACGTCGATGGCTTCTCGGGTCCAGGTCGGTACACCGGAGGTGAGCTCGGATCGCCTCTACTAGCGCTCCAGGTGGCGATGGAGCACAAGTCAACACTCAAAGGGGAAGTGATCTTCCTATTCGTAGACAAAGAAGAAGCCCGGATTGACCATCTAAAATCGGAGCTGGCTAAGCTTGTCCTTCCTCCAAACTTCAAGGTCTACGCGGAAGAGGGCCGATTTGATGAGGTGTTCTCCGAGCTGCTTCGGTCCCTAAGGGAAGACAGGAGGACCCTCGCACCATCGTTCTTCTTCATTGATCCCTTCGGCTTCGCTGGCGCGCCCTTCGATCTTGTCAAAGAGATCCTGGGGAATCCGCGTTCGGAGGTCTTCATCACGTTCATGGTAAATGCAGTCCAGCGATTTCTCGAGCACCCCGACGATGCGATCCGAAAGCACTTCGTAGAGCTCTTTGGCACTGACGAGGTCTTGGAGATATCGGGTGCGGACCGTGTGGAGAGTCTCCGCCAGTTGTATCAACCTCAGTTGGAGAGCTGCGCTAGGTTTGTGCGTTCGTTTGAAGTGCGCGACCAGCCCGAGCGCGTCCTATACTATCTCTTCTTTGCTTCCAACCACCCTCTAGGTCACGAGAAAATGAAAGAGGCCATGTGGCGAGCGGATCCTACGGGCGCCTTCCGCTTCCGAGATAACACGGACGCGAATCAACTCGTATTGCTGGACCCGGCGATGGACGCTGCCGAGCAGGTTTCTAAGATCTTGAGAGCGCGTTTCGCAGGTCAGACAGTGCTGGCAGGTGAGGTGAAGGAGCACGTGTTGAACCACACTGCCTTTCTCGACAGGCACAAGACGGCGGCGCTGCGACTATTGGAAGAGCGAGGCCTCCTCGCCGCGAAATCACGCAGGGGCCCGCGAAAGAAGCGCCGTAAGGACACCTTTCCAGACGATCTGATGCTGGAGTTCAAGTAGTGTTGGCCAAGCCTCGTGGTTGGTACACATTGTGCCGCATTGACTTATATGCAGAGCCTAATTATTTTCGGCTTTTGTTCGGGCTCGGCCAATCCCTTCAATCGAGGCCGCCATGGGCACTAAGACGGCAATTGAGTGGACCGACGCCACGTGGAATCCAGTGACGGGATGCACGAAGGTGAGCTCTGGCTGCGAGCATTGTTACGCTGAGAGACTCGCTCGGCTCAGGCTGCGAGCTGCCTACCTGAGACGACGTCCGGCAGTCGATACCGAATCTAATCGTAACGACCCCTTCGCTGTTCGCCTCTGGCCGGAGAGGCTAGATCAACCGCTACGCTGGGGCGAACCACGAATGGTGTTTGTCAATTCGATGTCTGATCTGTTCCACCACGACATTCCAGAGTTGTTCATCGTTCAGGTTTTCGACGTCATGATGAACGCAGACTGGCACGTCTTTCAGGTTCTCACAAAACGCCCATCACGAGCCGCGAGGTTCTGGAGCCGATACCGTGATTACTTTGCGACCAGCGAGCTACCGCCGCATATCTGGATCGGGACTTCAGTAGAGGACTGGTCCGTTTCGTATCGAGTCCGGCACCTACGGCTCGTTCCAGCGCGCGTTCGCTTTCTTTCGTGCGAGCCCCTCCTTGGTCCGATGGAACTGGACCTGGAAGGAATCCACTGGGTGATAGTGGGGGGTGAAAGCGGCCCTGAAAATCGGCCGATGAACCTCATTTGGGCTCGCAGCATTAGAGAGCAATGTCGACGCGCGAGGGTTCCTTTCTTCTTCAAGCAAGTCGGCGGTAGGACATCCAAGGCTGGGGGTCGGCTCCTCGACGGCAGGGAGTGGAATGAGAGACCTGCTGTTGCTCAACGACGGCTACCTGACAGCGTTCGGCCGCTGAGCTCCGAGGAGTTCGCAGACCAGGGTCTGAGATCTTCCTGATGAGCTACGAAGTTGACATTCGAGCGGTCGGGGACGAGTCCCAGAGCGGCGACGCGATTGTGTTCCGCTACGGCAACCTGACCGGCGGCGCACAACAGGTGGTTGTTGTGGACGGCGGCTTCAAGGACTCCGGCACGGATCTGGTGAACTTCATTCGGCAATACTACCGAACGTCACGTGTAGACCTCGTAGTCTCAACGCATCCCGATAACGATCACATATCAGGACTCGAGGTGGTTCTGGAAGAACTGTCTGTTGGTGAGCTTTGGATGCATCGCCCGTGGCGCCACGCTGAGCCGGTGAGGGCGTACGTCGAGCAGCAGCGGATCACGGCCCGCCAGTTCAGCGATCGCTTAAGGAAATCCCTCGAAGCCGCGTACGAGTTGGAAAAGCGCGCGCTGAAGAAGAACATCCCCATTCGGGAGCCTTTCCAGGGTCTTGCGGCGAGAGACGGGCGACTCGTTGTGATTGGTCCAAGCGAAACGTACTACAACTCCCTCGTGGCCCAATTCGGGGAGGCCGCGCCCGCAGCCACGATATCGCCGTTCTTGGAGCGGCTCCTTGTTGGTGTGCGAGGTGTCGCGCAGCGGATCTACGAGATTTGGAGCCAGGATGGCTTGGTTGAGCCCGCGGAAGACGCAGTGAGCCCGCGGAATAACGCCAGTGTTGTACTGCTTGCCCTACTGGACGACGACTTTTTTCTCTTTACCGCGGATGCGGGCGTTCCAGCTCTCAAGCACGCTGCCACCTACGTCAAAAGCCGCGGCCAGGACCTGCGTGCGATGGTCAAGTTCCTTCAGGTTCCACACCACGGCAGCAAACGCAACATTGGGCCGTCGGTTCTTAATGAACTCATCGGTCCTGTCGTTGCTGAAGGAGGGAGGAACGGGAAGCGGGCTTTTATCTCGGCCGCGAGGAAAGGAGAACCGAAGCATCCGTCCAAGCGGGTCAGTAACGCGCTTATTCGGCGCGGTACGACAGTGACAGTCACACAAGGCATTAGTCACTCCTTTCGGAGCTTGGACGTACCACCCCGTCCGAACTGGGGGCCGATTCCCGAACTGCAGTTCTCGCACCAGTACGATGAAGAGACCGAATAGAACGCCAGTTGCTCAGAGGCACCTGTTTTGCGTGGAGGCCGAGGCATGGAGTTTCACTTCATCGACGTCGGTTGTGGCAACATGACGCTGATGATTTTTCCAGAGGGTACCGTGATGATGTACGATTGCAATATCACGGAAGAGAACGAGCCTGCCGTGGTGGCGCACTTGAGATCCGTAATCGGAAAGCAGACCCCGATTGACGTATTCATCAATTCACACCGCGACGCCGACCACATAAGGGGGATCGACATTCTTCACGACGCCCACCCTCTGCAAGATGTTTGGGACACGGGCGTGCCAGGAACGACTACCGATTCCCCGGAGTACGAGACGTACATGGAATTGCGGAGGAGCCTTCCGGGCAAGATCATCCAGCCACGGAAGTTCTGGACCTACGGTGACGCAAAGCTGCGGTGTATGAATGCCGCCTGGGACGAGTACGATGAGCCCAATGAACAAAGTGTCGTTCTAAAGATCGAGTATCGTGGCTCAGGTGTGATGCTGGCAGGTGACACCAATTACCGACCTTGGCAGGACAAGATTCTGCCATTCTACAACGACGCCGATGTCAAATCCTCCGTCCTTCTCGCAGCGCATCATGGTTCACTCACGTTCTTCGACGACCCCTCAGACGAACGGAACTATTACACGGAGCACATAAGAAAAGTCGCTCCCGAGATGACGCTAATCTCAGTGGGCCCTAACGTTCATGGACTGCCGGAGCCCAGGGCCTTGGAGCTGTATGAAAAGTATTCGTCCGGCTCGAACCGAGGTAACAAGGTGTTTTCGACGGATGACGAAGGTACGATGAAGCTGGTTCTCAAGGACGACGGGGGTTGGTCCCTCTCGACCAATCAATGAGTGCGATGGATAAACTTTCCTACTACGACACAGTTGCGAACTTGCTGCCGGGGCTTGTGTTGATCTGGGCGCTGCCGATTCTAGGGCCAGTTTCCGCCGACATGGTGAAGTCCACGCTCACCGGAAGCGGCATCGCCGACGCGGTCATCATCCTTGCGGTAAGCTATGTGGCCGGACACCTTCTGCAGTTCGTCTCACGATACTCAATCGAGCCGACGATTAAGCGGGTCTTTTGGAACGGTGAGTTCTTTTCTGACATCTTTCTCGTGAGAGTGTTCGGTCGCTGCTCAACCGTCGAGCGCACTCACTACCTCGCTGAGGCAAAGAAGAAGCTCACGTACACTGACGCTGCCTTGGCACCTTTGGATGACCCTGACGCGGGTAAGAAGGGTGACAAGAGGACGAAGGCGCTCGAGGTCTCCCGAGCGATCTACCGTGCAGTCGATGCGAAGACCCAAGATGCTTCAGTTGCTCTGAAGGCCCACACCCAAAACACCTTCTATTCCGTGTTCCGCAACCTCTCAGCCCTTTTCCTCCTACTGGCGATAGCTGATTCGCTCGTGGCGCTAGACCTAGTACGGGGTATCGGAAGGGGCTGGTCTGTTGTCGTTGTGGATGCGGTCCTAGCCCTCGTGTTCTTGGTGCGGGCGCGACAGAGGGGCGAGCAATACATCAGGGGCTTGTTCTGGAGTTACTTGTAAAGTGTGAGATGCGCTCCTTGGGAGCGCTTCCCCTGACGCTGACGGAGTGCGACGCGTACTGCGCTCCGCTCGCAGTCTCGAGCTAGCCATCGGCGGCAACCTTGCCTTCAACGGGATCGGGCTCCGGCGGCGAGAGGCGACCAGTGATCACAGTGCGCTGTAGCAGCACGGGTTCGTTCGATTCGCCGTACGGTAATCTGGACTCAGCATCCCACCCAAACTGAGCCACCCAAGGCGCTCGAAACACGTCCCATGGAAGCGGGAAGGCGGCACCAGGATTGTGGAATACGTTGAGACCGTCCAGGAGGGACTCGTGGTAGTCTTTTTTCGGTAAGACGCCGTGAATGGGTGTTGGGCCATCATGATTCACTCTAACGAACTCGAAGAACAGTAGGATCTTGTCCGGACGGTGAGCTCGCTAGGGTGCTTCACCATTATTGTGTGCCCGACTGCCTCCTCACAAGTGAGGCCGCCCCTGCGGCCCGCCTCCGCGGGGGCAGCCCCAAGTTCGCACGCTGGCCGACCTACGCTCGGACTCCCAGTCTCTCTGCAAGGCGCCGCGCATTGGCGCGCGTTTGCTCGTCGGCAGGGGATGTTGTCGTTCCTCTAGACGGGATGACAGGTCGTCCTCCCTTCGGCTTCCTCGGCAAATCCCCCGCCCGGAAGAACACGTTCTTCCCCTTCTTGTGTCCCCGCAGCTTCCCCTGCCTGTATAGCCCGAGCAGTCGCTCCCGGCTGTATCCCGTCATCACCGCGGCCTCGTTCGTATTGAGCACGGCCTCGTCCTCCGACGTCAGAACGTTTTCGCAGTCTGTCATGAATTCTTCGCAGAGCTTGCCGGCACTCAACAAGACGCCAAACTTTTCCCACTCTGCGCGCCGAGCGCTCCACTTGGCGCGGAACTCTTCGCGTGTCATTGGCCACCTCGATGGTTGATCGGTTGAAGAAGTGACCTGGGACCTAACAAACTCGGACCTACTCTTACATCCAACGCTCCGACTCACGACAGACGGACGACACGATCTCGCGGTTCGTGTACGTGTTGTAAGTTATTGCCTAACAAGCGATTCGGGGCTCTGGATCAGGAGAGTCCTGGTTCGATCCCAGGAGGGGCAACTACTTGAGCGCGCGGGGGGCGGGGCAGGAGCGATTCGGTGCCGGGCACCAGTGCGTGCACCGATATCGCTCCTCGGGCTTGCACGTCGCCGGACGTGCCGTACCCCCCGCCGCCGAGCTGAATCTCGATCAGGTCGTCCTAGCGCCTGGCAACCAGTCGGTGAGTCGATCAGCCCGAACATCGCTGCACGGGCGCTTGCGGAGGACTACGCGTGGACCGAAAACGCGAGGCTTCGGTGGAGGTTAGCGAGTAGAGTCGCGCGGAATATGTAGCCCGATCGCCCGGACGAGCTGCAGGAATCGCGTATTCCGGTGCAGAGGCTCGAAGATCGGATCCGCGGCGACCAATGGAAGATAGAAGGAACGCTGGTCGCGTCCGCGCTCCAGTTGGTCGAGCGCCCGTGCCGTGTCACCCAGCCCCATCGCGACCATCGCTAACGCCTCGGGGTCGATGTAGCGCTCGCGCGCGCGTTGCTCGAGGCGCCGCTCCATAGCCGACGCGTCCGCGCGGTGCCCCGCCATGCCGTAGGCGTAGCCCCGGGAGCCTCCACCCAGATGCCCCGCCTGCAGGTCCACCGCCTCGGGGAGCGCCGCGAGCGCCTCCGGAAAGCGGCGCTGCTGTACCAGCACGCGGCCCAGTTCGGCTCGCGCACTGATATTGCTGGAGTCGAGCTCCAGCGCCTGCCGCAGCTCGGCTGCCGCTTGATCATATCGGTGCAGATAGTACAACGCTGACCCTACTCGGGCGTTGATGATCGGGGACAGGGGGTTGAGCTGCTGCGCGGTGCGAACCGAGCGCAGTGCCTCCTCGAGCTGTCCCTGGGCGACGTAGTACCAGGCGTGGAAGAGGTGCGTCCGTGGCTCGGTCGGGTCCAGAGCGAGCGCCTGGTCGAACGCACGCGCGGCGGCAGTCCAGTCCCAATCATGGAAGACGCTGATGATGCCGAGCGAGGTGTACGCATCGGCAAGTGTCCGGTCGAGCGCGAGGGCGCGTTGCGCGGCGCGCTTTGCTTCGGGGTAGGCGGCCGCCGGTGGCGTGTCGCCGAACGCCGGGAGCATACTGTAATCGTCGGCGAGGCCGGCCCAGGCGCCGGCGTAGTTCGAATC
>JACXTT010004301.1_pt1 | contig 21212 bp, 7 predicted proteins | sample 9270951 | NCBI WGS metagenome assembly JACXTT01 (sample SAMN15532306, study PRJNA645909) | rock metagenome | isolation source: weathered quartz diorite | place: Puerto Rico | collected 2017-06-21
CGTGTGATAGCTTCGTTTCACGGCGGTTCTTCCTTTCAAAGGTTTGGCGACCGATTCTTTATTAAAGAATCAGGCTGAACCGCCGCTCAACTTTCAACTACGCTCGGGAAACCTTCCGTCCTGGTAGCGAAACTGTAGAGTGCTTTCAAGTATCGTCTCAGTATCATTGTGTGTGTTCATGGCATACGTCCTATCGTTTTTCTGAGTTCACGGTTCGTCATTTCGGAACAGGGGGGCGTCGTATCGGTCCGCCAACGTATAGACAAAGTCAAACGGTCGATGAAGTAGTGATTTGCCGCTGCGGAAACAGCGACGATTTGGTAATCGTTCAGCTACCGATATTGGAATCCGTTTCTGTCCCGTGGTTGTCTCGATTGTGTGTAATTCTCAACATGGCGCACGCCTGTTTTCTGAGTGCACTCCTCTGGCCCTTCGCTGACATGTTACGCAGCTCGAAGATGCTTCAGTAGGGACTCGGCAGTCGCCTCAACCGTGTGAGTTTTCCGGAGCCGGTAGGCCCCAGGAACAGAAAGTCTCCGATTGGCCGGCCGACCGGGGTCGCTCACGATCTCGTGAATTGACTCGTCTTGTCCCACGACGGATGACGCAGGCTGTACTCCAGATCCTCCGCCTGCCTTCCCGTCCTGGTGGGTCTAGTTTCGGCATTCTTGCCTTTATCCTTCGGGCACCGGCCAGATCGTGGGATGCCTGCCCAGAGCATTCCACTCTAGGAGAGCAAACGACACGCCATTTGTAACTTTATGAAAATAAGTGACAAGTGACGGACAGGTCGACGCTGTTGTTTCGCTAATTTCGCGAATTTCGCGAATTTCGCATTTTTGACGGTTTTTCGCGACAAGCCTTAGCCGAATTTGAATTGGCTCGACTCGGGCAGCGGAAGAACGAAGCTAATTTCTGACCGCTGGATGTAGGAATTACCCTGGCAGAGCTATGTCCTTTCAGATGCGCGAGCAGCCACTCGGCTGCTTGCGAAGGTTGACCAGATCGAACCGACAGGCTTGCAGGCATTTCGCGAGATGCGCCGTAGAGCGGCTCAAACTCGCTTCGAAGATCGCGTTCTGGAATCAGGCGATTCCTCCCGTCGATCAAATCCTCTAGCAGGATCGGCATCGGCGACAGGCTAGCTTCTATGTCGGCCAGATCTCCCGACTCCAGAAAACCGGGGACGGTGATATCAGACGGAACATAGGCGAAGGCGTCGTCTAGAATCGATGAGTAGCTACTAAGACCGCTGTGCACCACAATGGCGCATATGTTGGGCTCGAAGAGCGCGCCCAGCACAGCTAGCAGCCCGCCGAGCGGCTGGGCCTGCTGTTGAATTTGCGGCCCGACCTGCCACAGCGGCAGTTCGTCCAAGAGCTGTTGGGTTCCATTTGAAGGCACCAGCGACTCTCCCCACAAAGCAAGGCGTTTTGCGTCCAAATCCTGTCGCTGCTCGAGATAAGCCAAAACAGTCCGCAGGTCCTTTAACCTCCTCCCAACCAATGTCTCACCGAGCATTTCTTCATTGATTGCCTGTGTTGTCTCGTCGTTCTCGACATTTCCGTTGGGGTTGGGGCCCGTTCCCCTAACGTCGGGTAGGCATATTGCCACGCCCTTCTTGAGCATGGCCTCAAGGTCGTTACTCCTGGATGCCAGGAACGCCTCTTTGCCGCCTTTCGCCACTCCCACGACCACGGGAGCAGGAGCCGAATCTCGCGTTACAGGGCGGAAAAGCAGAATCGGCACGGTGATGCCCGGCTCGACTGTGATTGTGATGCCCTCAACAATGGAATCGGGCAGTTTCTTGCTCCAGTGAATCGTAGCGTGCGGATCCCGATTCGCTTCAATGTCCCCCAACTTCTTGCCTAGCTCGGCGCGCAGCCAATCCCGCCGGGCTGGGGGAGCCAAGCTGGCCAAAGCCGACCTCGCTGATTCCACTTTTCTCCGACCGATGTCACGAGCAAGTTCATGCACGGGCCGCATGTGTAGCTCACTGGCGACCGACGGGTTTAGCACAGCCAATTCGGCTTCCGGCCGGCGCTCTCCAGGTTCCTGGGCTAAGTTCGCGTGAATCGAGGTTCTAGTACCATCAAAGGGAATTGGGATTCCGAACCAGCGCTCCAGCGTGGGATAGAGCGATCGTCGCTGTGCCGGCCCAATATTCCAGCACTCGCCGGGTCCCGGGTAAGGGCCGAATCCGTGTGCGTTCGCCAGATGGTCTTCTGCCTGATACAACTCATATACCTTCTTATAGCGAGCCCATGCCGGCAGGTCCTCCACGTTCCAACCGAGCTCGTAGGAGTAAACGAACCTTCGTGGCGCCGTCATAGCACAAATCGTCCATTGCAGGAACTGGTCGATAACGCCTCGGCGCAAACAGCGAGTGGTTTCCCAGTCGCTCAATCCAGGATCCGCCAGATCCAGCGGCCACTGGTTCCTCTCTGGAATGAATCTCGGGATTTCAGGCGTAGACTCCCCGAAGTTGAAAGGAACAACTGTGGAGACTCGTTGATCCAGGGCGGCGACTACTGCGGCTGGGTCCCCGCCACCGGCCACCGAGCCGAGTAGAATAATCCGGTTCTCGTCGACATCTTTTCGCTCCAGTAGGAGATCAATGCCGCGGATAATATCCCAAGCTATCCACTTGATCAGGCTCTCGCCAACCAGGTACAACTGCATTCCTGTGATGTAGCGTGAATTGTAAGCCTCGCGGTCCCACGGGTAGCCCTCAAGGCGTTCACCATGACCGATCAGATCGATGACGAGAACCGCACACCCGACCCGCGCCCACAGCATACCCATGTCCAGCAGTTCGAATTGTGTCTTCGGCCCGTGCTGGCTGTGGGCAATTACAATTCCGGGCATTGGCTGCCGTGACTTGTTCGGCAGATAGAGATTGGCCGTGACCCAGAGGCCGGGTTGGGTCTGGTAGACAAGATCCTGACGTCGGTACCCGTCACCCTGGAATTTCTTGGTGACGCGCATTTCGAGCGGCCGGCGTGGCGGAAATTCCCCCATCGATGCCGCGAGCGCCTTCCACTTAGGGTCGCGGAATCTCTTCCAGTCGTCCAGAGTTTGAACTCGGTCCCAATCTCGCTTCTCCGCCTGAAGAATCTTAAGCGTCCGGTCGTGGATGTTTCTGTCTAACATGCCCGAGAGGGCCATGTCCTTGCGTTGCTCAGCCGAGAGTACGCGGGTTGGAGCAAAGGCCAGGTTGCCTGACAGGGCTGGCACTTGCAGTCCCTGCACCTTCGATGGCGCCTTGTCCACCAGGGCGAGGCGCCGGTAACGCGCCGGACAAAACGGAGTGACGCTCTGCGTGATCGGCAAAACGCTGGTCTCCTGCGGCTCGCCCTCACGGCCCGGACGGTGCCGGACCAGCAGAATGCGCCAATCGCGCGGTGTCGTCGCTTCCCCAAGAGTGCTGGAAACAAAATCGAGCGGAATGTCCAGCCGGGCGATCCATTCGCCTCGAAGGCTTTTCGCGGTTGCGCGCACGGGACTGTTCCACTCCACATGCGGGCTTGAAACCCGCGGGCCGCCGGAGAACCCATTCGCATCCAGGACGTAACCCAGGGGATTGACAGCGTACTGCACATACGAGGAACCGGAGGTTGCCATGTAAACCTGAAAGCTGTCGTCGCGATGTATCTCGCCGTCCCTTTCCTTGACCTCGGCAACTGTCCCATAGGGCTCGGCACATCTTGCCATGACGGCCAGAGTGTGGCCATCGTGCATCATCTTGATTTCGGTGGGAAATACTGGAACGCGAGAACCCGGTTCGTTCCGGTACAAAGTCCAAACGGAAATATTGCGCCAAACGTCATCGTTCCACTCAGTTTCAAGTGGCGGCACACTCTTTCGATATCCCACTTCAATTGGTGGTTCGCTGTTGCCGATCACGGGAGGGCGGAACAGCGGGTTAGGTATTTGGGCATCCAGCGACGGCGAACCGGGTAGCTCAGCCATGGGCTGATCGCCAGGCCAGCGCCAGTGCTCTTCCGGAATACCAGCACGTTGAGCACGAATCCTCTCGGCGTTGATATGTAAGGCGCCCCTTTGGGGTGAGCCCAGTTGTGACAGCGGAATCGCGGCTTCCACGCGCCATTCTCTTTCGCCGGTTTGGGCGGCGACCAGGAATCCGTCACATTTTTCCGGCCGGCTGATGTACCAATCCGACTCGCCGGTCCACCGCCATTTCACGGAATAGGCGCCCAGCGGCCCGACCTGGATCATCCAGTCGTTCTCGTTCGCGACCCGGATGACGAACGTTAAGGAATCTTCCGCTTCCCAGTGCGGGTTCTTGCCGATCGAGCGGGCCGTAAGCCTGCCACTCGGCTCCGGCAAGCGCGCAGCGAGATACAAGTACCGTCCCGACAGCATCGCTTTCACTTCGCCGCCGACCTCTGTCGGCACCCCAGCTTGTGTGGGCGCCAACCTTCCAGGTGCGATTTGGCTCCAGAAACTCTCGTTTAGTTCGCCATCAATCACGACTGCGTCCGTCTGATTCTGTGCCGAAACTAAACCAGCCGCGCCCAGAAGCAGCATGAGATATAGACGCATGTGATTTCTTCTCCTAACAGTTTGTTGAAATTGGGCCTGGTTGTTTTTAACGCCGCGATCCAATTGATCTCGTCGTCGATCTGAAGAGTCGTGTTGACTGATACCCGAGTGCCGTCCGTGAATAGGATCTACGATCAGTATTGGACTCTTAGTCCCAACTGAACGTTTCGCGGTGTGCTTACTGATCCGTTCCACATACCGAAAGCCGGGCTGGATACATCGTTGTTGAACGCAATACTGCCGAAACAATTGGTCTGACACATAAAGATGTGCCAGTTGAAGACGTTGAAGGCCTCGACGCGAAACTGCAGGTTCACGCGCTCGGTTATGCTGGTGTTTTTGATCAGCCCAACGTCCTGGTTATGGTAGCCGAATCCCCTCAGGTTCGAAATACGAGGGCCTTCGCCGTAATAGAAATTGAAGCTATTGGCGGATTGAAAAGCAGCCGCGTTAAGCAGCGGGTTGTTCGGATCGAAACTACCTTTCGACTGAGCCCACGGGTTCGCGCCCGGCAGTATCGCTGGTATACAGCCCGCGAGGAACTGGGACGGAACATTGCAGGTGCCAGACCGGAAATATAGAGGCGCTCCGGAAGAGATGTGCGTGATCGGCAGAACCTGCCAACCTCCGGCAACTTTGTCGAGAATACCCCCCCTATTCAGAAAATGCTTGCCCTTGCCGAACGGCAATTGGTAGATAAGCGAAAGCACCAGAGTCTGTGGAATATCGTCCGTGGCCAGGGCTTTGTTGCGCTGACGTTCGAACGGAGAGATCACACCTGATGAGCCGCTCCCCAGAAGCGCTCCGGCCTGCACGTTATCGACATTCGTCAGCAACTTGGAGTTGGTGTAAGACGCAAGCATCCAGATACCGTTCGACAGGCGCTTTTCTGCCTTGAATTGGAAAGAGTGATAGGTAGAGCTTCCGTCGGGCTCATTCTGCCCGTACAATCCACTGCAATACTGCGGAAACGGTAGAAGAGCCTGTGCCACGGTGGGCGCACATCCGATCATTTGGTTGACCCAGCCTGAATACGGAATAGGTACCCCGTCTAGCATGGTTTGGCCGGGCTGGAACTGGTCGAATAACTGGTTGCCCATCGAAAGTAGACTGGGGTTGAGCGCGTTCAGCGGTGCAACTCGGGATGTCAGGTGCGTCCCCTTACTGCCGACATAAGCCGCGTTAATGTAGAAGTTGGGCGTGATCTGCCGCTCAATCGTCAAGTTCCATTGTTGAGCATAAGGCAGATGGTTGCCGTCGAAGGGTCGATAGAAAGGACTCAAGCCATTGTCGGCGCCGCCGTTGATGAATGGCGGACGCGTGAAATTCTGTGGCAAGCCCTGGCTGAGGAGAAACGCCGGTTGCAACCCACCTTGGGAACTGGAGAACGCTGGGGTTGTGTTGAAGCCATCCTGTGACATACCGCCAGTCCAACCGGGGTAATAAGCCTGCTGGAAGTAAATGCCGTAACCGGAGCGCACTACGGTCTTGGGATTGAAGCTATACGCCAGACCGAGCCGCGGCCCAAACGCCTTGTACCAATTGGCTTCGGGGTACCTTGCTCCAAAACTCGCATCTCCCCATTTTGTACCGGCGAAAGCCAGCCGGCCGGGACGCCCGTCCGCTGCGGGATTTGGACCAACAGGATCAAAAAACGATAGGTTGTTATATTTTTCCATGTTCGGTATAGACATATCCCAACGAAGGCCGTAATTAATGCTCAAGTTTGACCGAGCCTTCCAGGTGTCACCGAAGAACAAAGAACGAAAACTTGTCCGGGCGTACTGCGCGTCCGTTGTGTAGAAAGTTGCGCTCGCATTATCTACGGCTCCCAGAAGGAAGCTGGCAATCGCGTTTCCGCTGATTACGCCACGCAAGCCTGTTTCGGACCGCGCGAAGCCGAAGGTGCCGGAAGTGTTATTTTGGTCGGAAATATTAATGTGCAAGATGCGGTATTCTCCACCGAACTTAAAGGTGTGTTTTCCCCGAACCCAGGTGAGCAGATCGTTGGCGATGTATGCCGGCCGCGAATCTTTAAAGCCATCACTGCAGCCGAACTGGGTGAAGTCCTGAAACTGCATGATCGGCGGAAAAGAATGGCCGGAAACACCCGGGATTTGAGGCAGGTCTTTGGCATACTGTTTATCGATGCAAGCGACCACACTGTGGATATCGTTATACCCGAATGCGAAGTGATTCAACACCCGGGGACTGAATGTATGGTCCCAGTTGAAGCGGTCCAAAAACATATAGTTGACGCCGTATGGTTCGTCGAAAGAGAGCTGCGGCGGCAATTGTGATCCGCTGGGTACCCACGAACCGTGATAGTGGACTGTGCCAACAAAGTGATCGTTGTCGTGAAAATAATGGTCTATGCGGACATCAATCAGCGTTCCATTCGTGCCGGTTGCGGTGTTGGCCACCGGAAAAGGAACCACATAGTTGTTTAGCGGACCCGGAAACGTTGGAGTGGGCAGATATTTGAACCACTGTGAAGCCAGTGAGCTTTGCAGCCGCGGATCCGAAGGACAAATGACGTTCGGGGTATTGCCGTCGCAGCCCATGAACTTCTGTCGTGTGATCTGGCCAGTGACGGGATCCACCTTAGTAGTCGCCGGATCGTAGATGGGAATCAGTTTGCCCTTCGCGTCCCGCCAGTCGCTAAAATCGCCTTGCCGTTCCTTCATAGACGGGATGCTCAGAGTCGGAGTTAAGGCGCCGCCCCGAATCCGGAGGCCCTCGTAATTGAAAAAGAAATAGGTTTGATGATGCGCACCCCAGATGCCCGGAAGTTTCAAGGGGCCGCCAATGCTGCCGCCGAAGTCATTCTCGAGATCCTTCGGTCTGTCGGGTATGCCATATTGCCGCGCATTCAGATCAGTATTACGAAGAAACTCATAGAGGCTGCCATGGAACTGGCTTGTGCCTGATTTTGTGACCGCCGTTACGATTGAAGTTGAAGTGGAGCCGTACTGCGGCTCGAAATTCGAAGTCAGAACACTGATCTCGCTTACCGCGTCCGGCGACCAGGGGTGATCCGACAGAGTCTCCTGCATCCCACTCTGGCCATTGGCGCCATCTTGCATGCTGACGCCATCGATTACCGCCTCGTCGCCAAACTCCGCTCCGCCGTTTATGCGAGTGTCCATGGGGTTACCGCCTGGCGTACTGACGCCTGGCAGCAACACGACGAAGGATGTCGCCGACCGGAGCGCTCCTCCAACGATCAGAGGCAGTTCGCCAAGAATCTCAGGGGCTATCTCGCCTTTCAGCTCACCGTTTTCGAAGTTTAGCGGTGATGCGTTGGCCGAAACCTCAACCCTTTGATCTGTTGCCCCGAGCTCAAGCTTAATGTCAACTCGAACGGCCTGGTTGAGATTGATTCGGATTCCAGACTGTATATAGTGTCGAAATCCCCCTGCCGAGGCCTCTATTTCGTATTCCCCCAATTGGAGGTTCGGAAAGGAGTAAAGGCCATCGGGCCCCGTCGTGAACTTGGTCATCGTAGAGGTGGCGACCGACTTCAGGGTCAGCTCAACGCCAGGAATTATGGCGCCGCTCGGATCAGTAACTGTCCCGCTAATGGAGGAGTTCACGCTTTGGGCCCAGGCGAAAACGGGCAAGCCGAGAATTAAGATGAGTCCAGCAATCCACCATAACGACCTGAGCTGGTCTGTTTGGCCACAAGTAACGTCAGTCCTCACGCATACTCCTCTTCCGCTGCGACAGCTCGCAGCTCCGTCAAAATGCCGTGATGTTATCACCGCGTCAACAACATGTCAACAAAATCTTCCGCAAAATTCCGCAATGAAATTCGGACATGCAAATTCCAAAGTGAATTCCGCAAATACCATCTGAGTTCTTAGGGTTGTGGTGCGGCTTTCGTCCGTTCTATGATTGACCAGTGTTCCGGGCCACTACATGCCTGACGGCCCTCACATCGGGCCTGTTATTTTGCGCTGCTGATTCGAACTCTCCATCGGATCTGCTCGTCCAGGCACAGCAGCTCATCGAACGCGGCGACCGGATGGCGGCTCTAACGCAACTGAAGGAGGCGATTCGACTTTTCCCGAACGAGCCCGGTTTTTACAACCTCGTTGGAGTGGTGGACGCACAGAGCGGAAACTATGGATCTGCCGAGACCAATTTCCGCAAAGCCGTTGAACTGGCGCCGCGATTCACGGGCGCATTATTGAATCTCGGACGCCTGTACCAGGAGAATGCAGCGCACAATGCAGGGGCCACCGCCAAGGCTCTCGATGCTTACGAGAACATTCTGAAGTTTGATCCAGACAACGTCGAAGCCAACTATCAAGCCGCATCCCTATTGGAACTCAAGGGATCGCATCGTACGTCTTTGCAGCATCTCTACCGGTTGCCTGTCGGCGCTCGGGCACGTCCTCAGGCGCTAGCAGTGCGCTGTGCCGCTTACGCCGGGCTCGGCGACTACCAACGGGCTAACGAGGCCGCGAGCCTCCTTATGGATTCGGACGCTAATGAGGCGGATATTCTTGGTGTCGTAGCGGCCCTCGAGCGGTCGCACTCGGATGTCTTGGAGATTCGTTTGCTCGCGGCTCTGGTTGAACGGCATCAAGCCTCATTCGAAACGCTGCAGCGGCTCGCCGAAATCCATGAGCGCCGCGGCGAGTTTGCACAGGCTCGCGACAACCTGGAGAAAGCTGCAGCCGTCAAGACAGAGCCAGCGTTGCTCCTACATCTGGCTCGCATCGCGTACCAACAACACGACCAAACCGGCGCACTCGGCTATCTGGCACATGGACGGGACCTCGATCCGCGAAACCCGGCCATTCATTTCTTCTTTGGAATGATTGCCGTCGAAATGGACCTCCCGCTCGAAGCTCAAAAATCACTCGGCGAGGCGGTCGGCCTGGATTCGAATAACGCCTGGTACAACTACGCGTTCGGAGCTGTATTGCTGCAAATCCACAAGGCTGGCGAAGCTGTCCCGTATTTCCAGAAATTTCGGCGCCTCAGACCGAACGATCCTCGGGGCCAGTTCGGGCTGGGAGCGGCTCACTACTACGCCGGTAATAACATCGAGGCTACTCGAGAGTTGGAGTCCGCTGCTCGCGACAAAGGAACCGCTGCAGGGGCGTACTATTTTCTGGGCCGGTTGGCCATGCGCAAAGAGGACCTCTCCGGAGCCGCCGCAGAGCTGACGCACTCGCTTTCAGCAAATCCCCAATACGCCGACGCATGGGCTGACCTCGGTCTCGTGCTCATCAGGCAAAACAAGTACGCCGAAGCCGAGAAAGCACTTCACCGGGCCCATGAGCTCGATCCTGATGGCTTCCTGCCGAATCTCAATCTGCTCGTGCTATATCAGCGAACGAAGGATGTACGCGCCGAAGCGCAATCCAAGCGGTTCGAGGAGATCAAGAAGACACGCTCGGACAAAGAGAAGGAGCTGTGGCGCATGATCGAGGTGCAGCAAAACTAAAGTGCCGCGCTTCGCCCAACACTCTCTGGTCTGAGCCTCCTAATCGGAGGCACGTTGATCGCGTGGGCGGAAGACTGCAGTTCGCTCGGCGGAGCGATGCGAGCGTTATTGCGGGCGAGCCACGTGTGGCAGTGACACCCTCCAGGAAATATGTCGGCCCCCATCCGGGTGACTCCGCTGGCAGTCATCCTGGGCTCACGTCATCTCAATTGGCCCACGAGCCAGGATGTCACGTCCTGCTCCTGCGGCTCCGCACGTATGGTCAATTGACTTGAACCCTTGTACGCTTCCCGGACTTGAGCTAGCCCTTGCTCCAATTCCGCCGGCGTTAGCTGCACATTGCGTCCGCTGACACATCCGGCTATCAAGAGCGCTCGCGGCGCGACGGCAGCAGCGATGTCGGAAATATCAGCGACCTTCAATAAGCCGGGTACGAGAATGTCCAAGGGGGTGTAGGTAAAAGCATCTTCCAGGATGGATCGATAAGCCGCCAAGCCTCGGTGCGCAACGACAGCGCGGATGTCGTCCTCATACAGCGCCGCGAGGACGACCAGATGGGCGCCTAATGGTTCTGCATAACGCCGGATTTGAGGTCCGGCTTCCCATTGCAGCTCGTCGAGAAAACGGTCACGAGGGTTAGTTGGAGAAAACGCGTCACCCCACAGCCCTATGCGGTTTCCATCAATATCGGAGCGTGATTTCAAATAAGCTAAGATCGTGCGCAGATCTTTGAGTCGGGCGCCTACCAGGTTTCCCCCGAGCGCGAACTCAGTCTGCGCCAGCGCCGAGTGACCACCATCATCGCTGCGATCGAAATCGGGCGACGTCTCGCCGGTGCCTCTAAGATCGGGCAGACAAACCGCCACTCCCGCCCGGATAAGTGCCTCGATAGCCTTAGCGCGGTCCGCAAGGAACCTGGCTTTTCCACCCTGGGCAACGGCAATTACCACCGGGACGCGCTGTGCGTCCGATGGGCGGATTAGGAGTGTCGGAACCAAAATGTCGTCCTCCACCTGAATTACCACCGCCTCCGCCACCGCTCCAGATAGAGTGCGCGAATTCAGGTTCTCCGCGAGTGCTGAGTGAGACGGCTCGGAATCACCCAGAAGGGATGTGAGCTCCCGGCGGAGTTGTACCCGATTCTCGGCGGTGCTCATCGCTGCACGCCGTATCCGAGCTGATCGGAGTTGTTCCGCGCCTGTCTCGAGCGCGATTTGATGAAGGGGCCTTCGCTGCAGTTCTGCGGAAAGCGCAGGTGTGATGCTACGCAGTTCAATCTCGGGACGCCGCCGTCTCGGTTCATCGAGTCGCGCCAACTCTTTGTTTGGATTCGTCGAGAGGTCTGAATCCGGCAGCATGTTCAAGTCGGCGGGCGAAGGTAGCGGGATGTTGTACCAGCGCTGCAGGATCGGGTAGATCTCCCGGCGCTGGTTTGGCCCGATGCTCCAGCAATGGCTCACTCGCTCCATGCTGAGACGAATGAGCCCATATCCCTCCGAGGCGGCTAGATTGTCGACGGCGCCGTAGAAACCCCAAACTTTTTGAGAACGGAGCCAACCGTCGACCCAGAGGTTCGGGAAATCTGGCTCTTCCGCACCTTCCCACCCGAACTCGAATGCGCGAATGAATCGTCTGGGGGCGACTGAGGCGGCCACCAGCCATGGAGAGAACTGTTGGCTGATTTGGCCACGAGTATCTCCATGTACACGCACATGGCCTTGATCGTAGTTGAACGCGACTAAAGCGGTGATTCGAGAATCCAGAGCTGCCGCGATCGCAGCCGGCTCGGCGCCTCCGGCGACGGAGCCGACCATGAGGATGCGCTCGTGATCGATATCCGGACGTTCATAAAATAAGTCCACGGCCCGCATCAAGTCCCACGCCACCCAGCCCGAGTGGCTGTCCCCAATAAGACCCAGCTGCTTGGAAAAGGTAAACCTGGATGCGTACGCCTGTCGAAACCACGTATTTGTCTCCGCCCGCTCACCGAAGCCCAGGCGATCTAGAATCAGAACGGCACAACCCGCGCGCGCCCAGATGATTCCCATGTCCTGTAGCTCCCCCTGTATCTTCGGGAAATGGTTACTGTGCAGGATGACCATGCCGGGCATACGTTGAGAGGCTTGAAGCGGGAGGTAGAGGTTGGCAGCCACATAAAAACCGGGACGGCTCTGGTAAACCAGATTCTCGCGTTTGTATCCGTCGCCGTTGTAGGTCGAGGTCACGCGCACGTCCAGCGGAGGGCGTTTGCTGGGAAGTTGACCCAGCGACTCCCGCAAGGCTCGCAGACGCGGCTCCCTGAACCGCTCCCAGTCAGCGCGCGTATTGACACCTTCCCACTCGCGGCGCTCTGCCAGAATCGCGCGCTCGGAGCGCCTTTGCTGCTGTTTCTGGACCATGGATTGAACGGCCTCGTGCCGGCGATAGACCGGTGACCAAACATGGGAATCCATAGCTACCAGTTCACCGGCAAGCCCGGTCTGAGGCCGATCGGGATAGGCAATCTTCGGAACCTCTGCACGCGAAGGCGCAACGTCGCGGAGAATCATTTGCCTGTAACGGGCTGGTCCGTAGAAAGTAGGCGAACCGACCTCTGGAAGCGTACTGATCTCCGCAGCTTCTCCGGGCCGGGCTGCCCTATATCTGCTTATCAGCACGCGCCAGTTCTGAGGTATCCCGTCTTCGCCCAGAGCCGAGGCACACTCTGACAATGGCAGGTCGATGCGGGCTATCCAAGCGCCGTGACGGATGCTGGTTTGAACGGCCACGGAAGAGTTCCAGCCCGGCTCAAGCCGCGCTAGTACGAACTCATTGCGGCCGCTGCCCCTCGAATCCCGGATGGCGCCCACTGGGTTAATTAAGTACTCCAGGAAGGCGGACCCGCTTGTAGCCAGGTAGACCGCGAGGTGATCATCCCGGCTGATATCGCTATCCCGGCCACCGACCCGCGCGACCACCGGATCTGGTTCGACTACGCGCACCAGCAGCGCCAGAGTACGCCCATCGTGCATCCATTTGATTTCCGTAGGGTACCTTGGGACCCGGGGCGAGGGCTCGTCGAGCGGCAGTGAAAAAGACTGAACACCGCGCCACGCTGGATCGTCCCACTCCGGGACAATGGCAGGCACACCCAACACTCTGCCGACCTGCATCGGCGACTCCGCGTTACCCAGCGTGGGCGGCTGAAAGAGCGCAGACGGGGCCGTTCCAATGGGCGATAGGACCAGCACGTCCTCCCATCGCCAATGAAACTCAGGAGCGAGAGCGCGACGGGAGCGAATACGCTCCGCCCGCAAGCTAACCGTCGCGCTGCCATTCCGGTAGTCGAGGTCCAGTAGCTTTAGAGGCAGCAAAAGCTCGAGCGACCAACCGTCTGCGGTCACCTTGGCAGCCGATTGAATATTGGCCATTGGCGCCAATTGTCCGTCCTGCTCGATGCGATACGCCCCCCATGGATTGACAGCGACGCTTAGGACTCTCTTACCATCTCCAGCGGTCCCATATTGCAACTGGTATTCCACCCTGTCTTCTACTTCAGGAGAGGCCAGCGAGTCCCTCTCCCAGATCGGATTCCGGCCGATCGAGCGCGCTAGCACTCTTCCCCCCGGTTCCGGGCAATGGGCTGCAAAGATCAATTCATTGCCGCGCAGGGCAACTAGAATGTCACCGCCAAGCTCTGCCGGAACGCCAGCCTCCACGGGCCGGAACTGTTGTGCTGGGATCGACTGCCAGAACGGCTCTGCGAGGTTTCCATCGATGCTCAGTGGCGCCGAAGATCGCGGCACTTCTACACATACAGCAGCGCCGATTACCACAAGAAATACAGCCGCTAGACGCGCATGAAAACGAAACATCTGAATTACCATTTGTATTCTGATCTCCTCGAATCGAATCGGCTCAAGCAGGTGAAGATTATCACAAACTCGTAGCTGACTGCCGTTGATATCTGCGCTATTCGCTCAGCTATCGGGGCCTGGAAGAGGGTGATGGCCAAAGCGGGGACTCAGCCTGGATCATTCCACGATCGCTCGCTGGGTGCTACGCTATGCGCCAATTCTGAGTCGACGGATTCGCTGGTTGTGCGCAAGCCGAACTTCTCCTCGCGGGTGGATGAAACATATGTTCGCGTAGCAGGCAGGTGGACATATTTGTATCGGGCGGTCGATTTCAAGGGGAACACGATTGCCAGTTCACTTACGAATGGATCATTCCACCAGGGCTCACGGCGAGGGTGTCCAGCACCTGAGCGCGCCGGTCGAAGGCCTGGAGAAATCCAAACGCCGAATATCAGAAATTGGGCTACTCTGCCTGGGGGTCAGCACAAAAGTATTGTTGACAAACTGCTGACGACGTTAATATGCTACACAGTGCGCACTTAGGATTTGGTGTCGCACTTTGTCTTAGAGGGGGAAAATTGCGCTTCGAAATACTTGCTCTAAGCTTGGGTCTTCTCACGTCGACCGCTCTCCAGGCCCAACGAACAACCGCGACCATCTCGGGAACAATTACGGACGCTACTGGTTCCGTCGTTCCCGATGGGGACGTTGCAGCAGTTGAAACGTCGACCGGGACAACAGTCAGCACCCGAACCAACTCAGAGGGATTCTATGTGCTTCCAAATCTGGCCCCGGGTGGGTACCGGCTGCGCGTGCAAAAGAGCGGTTTTCAATCCAGCGTTCAAGAAGGCATCGTCCTCGCTGTTGATCAGTCTGCCACCATTAACATCAGTCTGAAAGTTGGGAGCCAAGCCGAGTCAGTCACTGTTACGGCCGAAGCCCCGCAGGTTGACGTGCGGTCGCAAGTCTTGACCACGGTGATCACAAGGCAAATGGTCGACGATTTACCGCTGAACGGCAGGAACCCGTTGCAACTGATGAGCCTTGCTCCGGACGTCAGCCCATCTGTGCCGAACGGTGTGTTCAGCTACTATGGGCAGTTCGCCACTCGACCGGAATCAACCAATACATTTGTGTCGGCGAGCGGAGGGCGTGGGAATTCGAGTGCCTTTTATCTGGACGGAGGAGTCAATGAAGATCCGTATACCAATGTGGCCAACATCTTTCCAAACCCGGATGCCATACAAGAGTTCAGCTACCAGACGAACAGTTACGGCGCCAAATTCGGGGGGCGAGGAGGAGGGGTAGTGAACGCTGTAACACGCGGCGGTACGAACGATTTTCACGGAGACGTATTTGAGTTCCTCAGAAATGGCGATCTGAATGCCCGGAACTTCTTCGCCTCAACGAATGACGGGCTCAAACGAAACCAATACGGCTTCGCCGCCGGTGGCCCGATTCAACGGAACAAGACGTTCTTTTTCGTGTCGTGGCAGGCAACCAAGTTGCGCTCTACTCCCACGCAAAACGTCGCGAGGACGGCGACGGCAGCCGAGCGTGCGGGAAACTTTTCTGAGATTCCAACACAGCTCGTAGACCCGAATACCGGAGTTCCCTTTTCGAACAACCAAATTCCAACATCGCTCCTTGATCCAGTCTCATTGAAGATCCTCGACATAACACCTGTCGGCGCACCAGGTACGGGGCTTGTATTCTATCCTTCTCGTACGGTGACAAATGATAACCAATGGGTCACCCGGGTCGACCATACGTTCGGGGAAAAGTTTCGCGTCTACGGTCACTATCTTTACGATCTACTGGATCAGCCTTCGCAGACGGTCCCAACGAACCTGTTAACCCAGTCGCCGAATGTCTATTGGAAGAGTCAAAACGCGGCCGTGGGTGCCACCTACCTTTTGCGCCCTGACTTTGTAGGCACTGGTACGCTGACGTTCAATCGGGTTACGATCTTGTACACGGGCCCACCTAACCTTCCGAGTCTCAGTCAGTTAGGCGTCAACATTCCGAATCTCGCGACCCTGGGGTCCAAGACCAACTTGGACTTTAGCATCGATGGATATTTTAGTTCCTTCTGGAATGGAATCTATAGGATCCCGCGACAAAGTTTTGACTTTAACACCAACTGGACATATATCCACGGCCCGCACACCATCGAATTCGGTGGCGAGTTTATCCGGCAATATGACACTCTCGCGCAGGATTGTTTCTCGGACGGATATTTCACCTTTGGCTCGCAAATCTCTGGTGACAACTTAGTCGACTTTATGCTCGGCAAACCAGATTACTTTTCACAGTTGCCCGTGGAGTACAACTCTTTACGCCGGTCTGTACCCGCGCTATTTGCCAATGACACGTGGAAAGCGACTCGTCGGTTAACGCTGTCTTTGGGAGTACGGTGGAATGCCTGGGTACCTTGGCGGGACGTAGCATACAACCAGGTCACTGTCTTCGATCAGAATGCCGCCAACGCAGGTATACATTCGACACGGTATCCCAATTTGCCGCCCGGAGAATTTGTTGGCGGGGATCCGGGAATACCGGCTGGGGGTATACACTCCAACTACCATCTTTTTGATCCCCGAATTGGCCTCGCGTTTGATGTCTTCGGTGACGGCAAGACCAGCATCAGGGCAGGGTTTGGAATTTATCATGATGAACCTATCGCTGAGGGACTTAACAACGAGGCTGCCGCACCGCCGTTTATGGTAGCGGTTAATATCCCATTTCCGCCGAGCTTTGATAATCCGTACGCAGGACGTGTAGACCCTTTCCCCGCACCTCAAACCCTCCATCCTCGCAAGTATTTCCCGAGCCGTTCTATTTGACGGCTTACAATCGTAACGTTACCGATCCAACAATTCAGCAATGGAACTTCACAATCGAGAGGCAGATAACGAATAGCCTCATGGCGCGGGCCTCATATGAGGGATCGGAGGGGTACCATCTCTTTGGCGCAGTTGAAGGAAACCCTGCAGTCTACATTCCGGGTCAATCAACATTCGAAAATGTGCAACAACGTCGAATTATGGGCCAATACTTTACTCATATAACGTTGGCCAACTCAATTGGCACGTCAAGCTTTAACGGCGTTGCGCTCACCTTGGAAAAACGAATGTCGCATGGTCTTTCCTTCTTAGGCGGATTCCGGTGGGTGAAGTCCTTGGATGAGATTTCGCAAAGCGACTACAGCGAGAACAACTACACCGATCCTTACAATATCAAGTTGAATCGCGGCCCATCTGACTTCAACGTTCGCAAGCAGTTCATTTTTTCATACGTGTGGGAGTTGCCAACACCGCACAAGCTTGGCTTTGTGGGGCGGTATGTTCTCGGCGGCTGGCGTTCCAATGGGATTTTGACCTTGCGATCCGGCTTCCCGGTCACCGTGTACTCCGGGTTAGGATATTCCTATTGCGGATCCAGCTCCCGAGAATTTGCGGATCTCATTGGCAATCCTAATTTGCCTGGTAACCGATCAACGGGTGCAAAGGTTGCGGAGTGGTTCAACACAAGCGCTTTCACGTACAATGCACCCGGTACGTTTGGCGATTCACCGCGTAACTTTCTGGAAGGCCCCGGATTTGCGGACTTTGATTTGTCCATGATCAAATCGTTCCCTATAAAAAAGGGCCACTTCGCGGAATCTCAGCGTGTCGACTTCCGCGCAGAGTTCTTTAATCTTTTCAATCGGCCCAATTTCCAAAATCCGGAGGGCGGCTTCGCACAGGTAGCTGACGGACCGGTCTTTGGTCAGGTTCTGGGCGCTCTTGACCCGAGAATCATCCAGTTTGGGCTGAAGTACATATTTTGATCCCGCGGTGCTTTAGGATTATGTTGGTCTACTCGGGCCGGAGGGTTGCACTGCGTCCCGCGACACAACTCGTGAATTCCTAGGAGATAAATAGGATGCTTAGCCGTTTTCCAGGGGTCCTTTTCCTGAGCTTCTCGCTCGTGTTGGCTAAAGGAGCGGATTCCCAGGGAGTCACTATTGACGGGAAACCAACGGACTCCTTTTGGCAACAGGTGCGTTCTGGGAGACTCGCCCCGACCGAGGAGGGGGTCCCATCAGAAATGGGAGGAGAAGTTCGAGCGGTAATCGCGGGACGCTATCTCTATCTAAGCGCGCGAATGCCGGAACCCACGGGTCGTGTGACGGCGCGATCCATCGGCCGGAATCCAATTTGGGAGGGGGGCGGAGAGGCTCGAAGTATCACCGAGGCACGCCAATATTCTAACGGAGCACCGGAGGGCGAAGATTATGTGCGTTTCGTCATTCGGGTTTACAACGAGAACGATTGGATGCTGCAGGTGGGTCCCATGGGGGCCTATTCGGTGAAATGGCGCTGGACTGGAGAGCACGAATGGTACACGAGCCGGCCCGACAAATGCGATCGCTTCCTCGTCGCCGCCCGGATCGCTGAAAGGGAGTGGAGCGTCGAGGCGGCTATTCCTTTGGACCAACTTGGTTCTCCTCGGCCAGGTTATACCCAGCTAAGTGTCGAGCGGAATCGGGCCGGGCGCCCGGCCACGCCCAGGGAACTATGGCGTTGGCCTGAGCACGAACCGACTGCGGAAGTGTCCGCCTTTTCGGCAAGCCAGAACCTACCCGATCCGCTTTTCCAGCCGCCGCTTCTGGGAAACAGCGAGCCCTCGATCGAGGTGGGCCTTCGAAAAGACTTGCCGCCGATTGACAGTGGCTGGACAGATCCCGCCTGGCGTGAGGTGCCAACCTGGGTCTTGTATCGCAACGAAGCGCCCTTGCGACTGCCTATCTTCCCGACCGAGGTCAAGCTCATCCAGGACGGTCGTACACTGGCCGTGCTGGCGAGATGTATCGAACCCGACCGCGTCATCGCACGCGCCAAGGAACCCGACGACGGTCTGGTTCTAGAGGATGACAACTTTCAAGTCTATCTGGCCACCTCAGGTTCCTCGTATGTGCAATACGCCATAAATCCCACGGGTTACATCCTGGATGCGATCGGGCATACTGGCAACCCTTGGCTTTCGCGGCCATTAATGGATTGGAAAAGCTTAGTTCGGGGAATGGCGCGTCAGGAACAGGGGCAATGGATCGCTCGATTGGATCTGCCGCTCCCAGCGGTTGCCGAAGCCATGGGGGAAGTGGCAACTCCACAGGAATGGCGGGTCTTACTGTTGCGCTCGCGTCCCGCGCGTGACGGCGAACCACGTGAGACCGGCGTCCTGCCGGTCACCCAGAGTGTCACGCCATTGTGCCCGGCTCGCTACCGACGTTTGAAATTGGTAGGGACGTCACCTTCCCAGTTACAAGCTCCCCCGATTCCCGAACGGAGCGGGAACTTAAGTTCCTTCCCCACCCGGGTTCTTCGGCCCGAGCAGCGGAAACAGATGGACCTTGCCGGGATGCTGGAGCACGAGATCAGGAATCGAGTGCTGAAGATCCTGGAAGCGGAAAAACAAGATTGGGACCGAGTGAAGACGCTGGGGGATTGGAAGGATTTTCGTGAGCCGCGATTGAAAGCGCTCGCGGCGTCTCTCGGCAAGTTTCCGGATCGTGGTCCCCTGGAGACCCGAGTGACTTCGGAGTTTCGAGGCGACGGCTACCGGAGGGAGAATCTTGCTTACCAGAGCCGTCCGGGGTTATGGGTTACCGCGAACCTCTACCTGCCTGCCGAGGAGCGGAAGCAGATGCCGGGCATCGTGATCCTTCATAGCCACCATGCACCGAAGACGCAGTTCGAGCTTCAAGACATGGGTATCATCTGGGCGCGAGCAGGGTGCGCGGTCCTGGTGATGGATCAGATCGGTTATGGGGAACGCATTGAGACCTACCCCTGGGACCGTGAGGCGCACAATTCCGACCACACATTGGGCATGCAGCTAGAGCTGGCCGGTGGAAATCTGATGAACTGGATAGTCTGGGATACGATGCGCGGCGTCGATCTGCTGTTGCAGAGAGGCGATATAGATCAAAAACAGATTGTCTTGTTAGGTGCCGTGGCTGGTGGAGGCGATCCAGCGGGGGTAGCGGCAGCGCTCGATTCCCGCATTGCTGCCGTTGTCCCCTTTAATTTCGGCGAATCGGAACCCGAGGAACTAAGATCAGACCCAAATAAAAACCAATGGCCTCTGGACCTCGCCGACCCTGGGTGGGGTGACATGGTGGCCACAGGTGCGTTGCATGGAGCAATTCGCGATCAGTTTTTTCCGTGGACCATCTGTGCCTTGGTGGCGCCCCGCCGGCTCATTTACTCCTTCGAATTAGGATGGAACGTCGAGGATCTGCCGGCCTGGGCGCGCTATCGAAAGGTCTTCAGCTTCTACGATGCCCTCGACCACCTAGCTGATGCACATGGCTACGGTCCGTTTCCCGGTCCTGGGGAATGCTGGAATATCGGTCCGGCCCAGCGAAGATCGTTGTACCCGATCCTCCAACGCTGGTTCGGCATTCCCATTCCGTATACCGAGGTCAGTAATTCTCTGGAAGCGAATTTGGAGAGGAGGCCAGATGTGGACGGGCGGCCCGTCTCGGACTTGGCCGTGTTGACACCTACCGTTGCTTCCGAGCTTCACATGCGAAGTCTCCATGATCTGGCCCACAAAGAAGGCCAGACTCATCTTGACGCGGCCCGCGCCGAACTGGAGAAATTAACGCCGCAGGAGCGCCGGCAATGGCTCAAGACCCGGTTGGCGAACAAATTAGGTGACATTGAGCCGAACCTTCACCCGGAAGCCGTGTTGCGATGGAGCAAGGAGATACCCAATGGTCGAGTGGAAGGGATAACGCTGACGGTTGAACCGGGGATCATCGTTCCTATGCTGCTGCTGCGGCCGCAGCGGCCTGCTGGAGAGAAGGTGCCGGTGGTGGTAGCTGTCGCGGACGGTGGCAAAGACTTATTCGTGGCCGAGCAAAGCCGGGAGATTGAGGCGATGCTCAAGGCCGGGACCGCCGTGTGTCTGCCTGATGTGCGTGGGACGGGAGAAACATCGCCTGATCCAACGACGGACCCCGATGGTGACGAGATAAGGGAGCATCTGGCCGCAAGCGAGCTCATGCTGGGGGACACTCTGCTTGGGAAAAGGCTGAAGGATCTGCGAACCGTGATTGCCTATCTCGAGGGACGGCAGGACATGGACGAGCACCGAATCGGGCTGTGGGGCGATTCCTTCGCTCCTGCCAACCCAGCTCACCTGCTGATTGACGAACAGGTGCAGTGGCAGGTCGGGCCGGAGATTGAGCAGCAAGCAGAACCACTAGGTGGCTTGCTGGCGATCCTCGGCGCCCTCTACCACGACAATGTGCGGACAGTAGCGGTACATGGCGGGCTGGCCAGCTACTTGTCTGT
>JACXTT010004302.1_pt1 | contig 21211 bp, 20 predicted proteins | sample 9270951 | NCBI WGS metagenome assembly JACXTT01 (sample SAMN15532306, study PRJNA645909) | rock metagenome | isolation source: weathered quartz diorite | place: Puerto Rico | collected 2017-06-21
AAACTTTGGACGTCAGCATCCGATTACGGAACGGTAGCAGTAATTGATCTGACTGCAAAAAAAGTAACCGATAAGATTGACGCAAAAGTTTTAGGAGCAAATCGCCTGCAGTTTACGCCGGATGGCAAAATGGTGCTGATTTCGAGTCTTAGAAACGGCGATATCGTCGTATATGATGCGATGTCACGTAAGGAAATAAAGAAAGTAAATATTGGCCATGGCGCGGCAGGTATCCTGATGGATCCCGATGGTTCACGTGCGTTTATTGGTTGTACAGGAGATAATTATGTTGCAGTTATTGATCTGAAGAAACTGGAAGTCGTTGGACGTGTTGATGTCGGCGGCGGCCCTGATGGGTTGGCGTGGGCGGTTCAACAGTAATCAATACTATAAATAAAAAAGCAAAGCCTCCTCTATTTTTTAGAGGAGGCTTTGCTTTTTTATTTATAATCGTCTAACTAATAATATCCGATCTCAGTCGTTTATTGTGTTATCGTTACTGTTCCCATATCTTGTACGCTGCCGGTAGATACTACCACATTACTTACCGTTTTCTTAATATACGGTGTAAGAGGAACAAAATTTACTGTATAAGTTCCTGCCGGAAGTCCTGGGAAATAGAATTTTCCTGTTGAGTCTGCTACTGTACCTACGGTGTCAGTGCCAATAATTGCATAAACTTTAGGATAAGAAGCTGCAGGTGTTACTACGCCTTTTAAGGCCCCCGAAGCTGCATTAGCAACTGCACGAATAACAGGCTTTAATATGTATTTTCCGTTTCCTGTTAATACGATTGATTGTGCAGCATCAAAATCCAATGTCAGAGTATAATCTATACCGGCAGTTAGATTATCATGAACATTCAATTTTACGCCAGAGGTTTGACCGCTTGGAGTAGTCAGATCAAAAGTTGTTCCGCCAACAATAACCTGGTTTCCTGTGCTATTCAATACCAGACGTATTTGCTGAATAGTACCAGCCGGTATATCTTTCGCAGCTAATAATGTGTCTTTCCCTAATCTGAAATTTAAGATGTTGATAGGACCACCGCCCACGGCAAGTGTTTGTTCTCCTTTATCCGTTACGATCACAACGCTTTTAACGCTCAGCCAAACAGCATCGTAGGCGCCAGGTGCATCTGTCAGCTTCACGCTAACATGCGTAGTTGTGCCAGATGAGTGGTCCTTACTGCATGATGCAAGGCCCAGACTTAAAAAGGCGACAAAGATTAAAATGTAATTTTTCATGTAGATGTTTGTTTGTTAATCAAAAATTAAAATGTGTAAATGTAACGATAATGTTGCATATATATTGCAATTTGTTATTGTGTTGGTTATTAACGACTTGTAGTTCAGGTCATAAATTTTTTTTATTAAAGAACTAACTATAGATTAAATTGCCGGATAAGCTGCATTTTGATAAAGGATTTTACACAGTGCTTTTAGTTAGAGAAGTAATATTTTTATTAAAATTGGAGTATTATCCAAATGATCATGAACAAATCAAACAGAAGAAAATTTATAGCAACTACCGCCTCGTTAGCTGTCGGAACAGCTGCAGCGTCAGCAATGCCTTTGGCAGTTACTGAAAATAAATATCCGATCGTCCACCATGTGTTTTTCTGGCTTAAAAATCCGGATTCAAAGGAAGACCGGGATAAGCTGGTGGCAGGAGTGAAGACACTGGCTAAAATCGAAACCGTTCGGGAATTACGTGTGGGTATTGTTGCCAATACGGAGAAACGTGACGTGGTTGATAAAAGCTGGGCAGTATCTGAGCTTATGTTTTTCAGCGATCTCGCGGGGCAAGCTACTTATCAAAATCATCCGGTTCACCTGGAGTTTATTAAAAACTGCAGCCATCTGTGGGAAAAGGTAGTCGTGTACGATGCGGTAGACGCTTAAGCGTTTGCCTGCTTTAAATGATCTGCCAGTCTAATCGTAAGGGCAACCAATGTCAATGTGGGGTTTGGCGCCCCGGCTGTGGCATAACACGCGGCCCCTGCTACAAAAAGGTTGTTGATACTATGAACTTTGCAATTGGCGTCAACAACGCCTCGTTTAGGATCTTTGCTCATGCGGGTAGTGCCCATATGATGCCACCCGCCTCCAGTAAATTCAGGCCAGGAATCATCGTTTTCGTCGCGCAGGTATTCCATTAACCGCACGCGGCCTTTATCTATAATACCAAGCTCTTTTCCAATCAGTTTATAAATTTCGCGGATGCTCCTTTTCTCCAGTGGTGTAAGTACCCAATGAAGCATGGCGCGTGGCATGCCTAACGCATCCACTTCCGTATCCAAGGTAATGCGGCTGTTGGGGTTTGGTGCCTGCTCTATACGGGTAAAAAGCTGGTAGGAGTTGTGCCTGCTTTCTGATAGAGCCTTTTTTTCCACTTCATCAAATTTCGACATGTTTTTCTTTCGCTGAGCGGTATCTGTAGTCCACATGTCAATAAAAGCAGGTTGTTTACGGGCGACTTCCAATGGGGTGAAGGAAGCAGTGCCATTTAATATTTTTAATTCGCGCTGTTTTTCGGGACTGATAGCCAATTCGGCCCGGGCTTTGGTTTTTCCAAAATCTAATGCATACAGTTTAAGAGCTTCAGGTTGGGTCAACCACAGTTCTGCAGATTTAATTTCGAGGTGTTCCATAAAGTAGCGGCCCACAAGGTCGTTATCATTACCCAACCCTTGTTTTGCCTGTTTGTTGGAGGCAAGGAGCAAACGTGCATTTTGAATGGAACAGCAAGCTAATACAAACTGTTTGGCTTTAACTGTATGCGTTTTGCCTGCAAGGTTTTTAACGGTTACCTGTTGTATGGCCGAAGCATGTTCGTTGGCATCAATATTGGTCACATTAGCATAGGTATACAAATGGATGTTAGGCGCCTTAACGATGGTATCCTTGTATTTCGTACCAAAACGTGTAGGCGGACTAAACTGCCACATTTTGTTGAAAATGGCAGCACTATCCAATGGCAATAAATCAAGCTTTGGGTCTTTCTTTATCCAATAACTATCCTGGTATTCATACGGACCTAAATCAAGATTTTCATGCGCACGGGCATAGTAAGGGTCGAGATCTGAACGTTTTATAGGCCAGCCACTGTAGGGTACCCAATCCCTTTTTTCAAAATCTATCTCGTCAAGCGGAGAGCAAAAGCCCGCCCAGTGACCTGTTGTTCCGCCAAAGTAATGTAAACGGGCTGATTCTAAAGGGAAATAACGCTGACCGGTGATTTTACCCCTATACAGATCCTGCATTTGCGATTCATATTCAAATCCGCCTCCTTCCAGCAAGATTACTTTATGCGGCGTATTTAAAAACTCTAAAGCCATAGTGATGCCCGCTGCACCGGCACCAATAATGCATAGGTCACCTTCTATTAATGAGTTGTTGGGTAATTCACGCGCGTCGAAATGCATATTATATGACTTAAGAGTTTAAAATGGAATATAATGCGCATTGACGGGCCTCGGTTACAGAAAGTATCCACCCGGCCGCGGTTACTGTTTTACCGGTTTTAAAATCGTCCAAAATACGCTCGTCCAGTAGGTTTTCGATAGCTGACTTGTCATCTGTAGTGTTTGTTCCGATGAGCAGGTTGCTTAATATCGTTTTACCGTCTTCTTTCGGGAACAGTTTGCGATAAGCCAAACCTGCTTCTTCAATGGTCTTTTTATCCGCTAGTTTGGAAAAGGTCAGAGGTCTTGACGCGATACTTTCAGTTGATGGCGAGCAACCCTCAACAAAAGACAGCGTGAGCGCCAAAGCTGTGTAGGCTGATAAATGTATAAATGTTCTTCGCTGCATGTTATACCCGTAAGAAGACTTTCTTTTTGTACATGAAATATAAAAACAGCCATTTGATAAATACAAAGCAAATGGCTCCAACTACTAACCTGTAAGGATCGTTGAAGAAATATAGGAGCCAGTTAAAAAAACCTTTGGTGGCATACTCCCAATCAATAAATCTTCCTGAAATATAGATCAGTATAGAATTCATGCCAATCACTTTGAAAAAGAAGGCCCATTTCTGATAGCCCAATACATCGATCACGTAATAGAACAGCGCCATCAGTAAAAGGCTTAATCCGCCGACATTTAGTACAAATGAGCTTGTCCAAAGGTTTTTGTTGATCGGGAAATCCATATTCCATATTTGAGCGAGTACCAGAAAGATAATTCCAACTACAGCCATTCGCAAAGTTTTCTGCAGTTGAGTAAGTGTTGTTTTCTTTAGCGTGATACCTGTCAGGATACCTAATAGCCCAGTGCTGACTGCAGGGATAGTAGAGAATAGCCCTTCGGGGTCATGTATTTTTAGATATAAGCGGCCGGGCAATATTGTTCTATCCATATAAGAAGCAAAGTTGCCTTGCATAGTCAAATCACCTGCCGGAAAGCCGGGAGCAGATGTGAATTTCAGTAACAACCAATACCCGATAATTAAAAACCAGAACCAGAAGATCTGCCATTTTTCAACCGAATAGAGGTAAATGATATTGGCAAACATATAAGCCAAGCCAATACGGCCTAGAACTGATGCAAATCGGACTTCGGCAATAGGTTTAATATTGAGGCCATTATTATAAATTACCCCTAACAACACAAGGATAAGCCCCCTTTTGATGACCCTGAAAAGCAATTGCTGGCGCGATTTACCTTTTTCAAGATCACGGCCAACAGAAAATGGAGTAGATACGCCTGCCATGAAAAGGAACAAAGGGAAGATCAGGTCATACAAATGGAACCCGTTCCATGCCGGGTGCGTCAGTTGGTTGGATATCGCTTCAAATGGTCCCCATTTGGTGGCATCAGCTAATGCGTGGAATATCTCTTCGGCGCCCATGATCCAAAACATGTCAAAGCCGCGCAAGGCATCTAAAGAATAAAGTCGGGCAGGTGTTTTCTGAAAATCGTCAGCCTGGTTTGTGGTCATAGTTTAATTGCGAAAAATGATGAGTTAGGGTTATAAAAATAAAACTAATCATTTCCGCTATCAATCCCGAAGAGCTATTGACGCATTTAGTGTCTGTTACAAAGTTTTTACTCTTCTTTATAAGCCGCTATTTCCCGGCCAATGACATTTACCTCTTCATCATTATCAAAAAAAGGCATTTCTGTTTCAGGGTCAAGCTTTAGCCAATGCGATTCGGTATCTTTTTGGATCCGCAAATAATCTTCACCTTCCTTGAAAACAGCATAAATATCTTCACCCTCGGGAAATACAGAGTATGTCACACCGTTTATTTCGATGTCAAATGGATCGTTCATGGTACTAATGTTTTTTCTTCTTGTTCATTTTTGCCTTGGTGCCGGCGCTATAGTTATAGTCCTTTTTGTTGCTGGCCTTTTTTTCATGGAAGGCTGCGCCACGCAAAGGCTCCTCGTTTTTTGAGGCATTATCCTGTTTGACTGCTTTCTTGTCTTTTTGAATATCAGCGGTTTTTAAGCCTTCTGGCAGCTCACTCAAGCTTATTTTTTGACCAATGGTTTGTTCAATTTTCTTAATCAAAGATAGCTCAAGATCAGTTGCCATGCTGATAGATTGCATATGAACAGGCTCATTCATGTCTTTTATCATCCTATGAACAAAAACATCGGTATCAGCCGGTATCTCGACGTGTATTAATAACGAAATGCCATTCAAATTGTATGAAAGATTTAATTCATCAGCAACAATCAAAAATCTAACCTGTTGCTGCTCTTTAAATTCTTCCATTGAATTGAACCCATTTGATTCAAACATCATCGGGTTTAATATTGCCACCTCATTCTTCAAGCCCAAACGAAGATGGTTATATACTTTTTCAGCATTCAGGCGCGTGCTTACAAAAATTACTGCTTTATCACCAGGGGGAATATCTTTTAGCAGCAATGTTGACAGGTTGAGCTTGGTCTTAAAATCGGATACATGATATAGGGCTTGTTCATGTATTTCAGCTTTGGAGCCACTCAATTCTTCTACCTCGATCAGTGCGGGCATGTTCATAAAAGGATCGATCATTTGCTGCAGCTTACCGTGCATTACTTCGGTAAATACCAGGTGCTGGCATTTGATGATACTATTAGCCAATTCAGTTACGGGTAGTTGCGCACCTGTTCTTACTATTTCTGCGGCGTCATCAATCACCAGCATCATGATCTTGTTGAGATTTAAGCCCAGCTTTAGATAGATAGCACGGGCCCTGTCAGGCGTAGCCACCACTATATCAGTCCCATCGGCCAAAGCATCCAACTGGTTTTGCATAGAAGGTTCGGAATATAGGCCCGTTATGCGAATACTAGCATTTTGGTTTAACAAGGGAAACTTGTCGATCACGTCAAGTACCTTTTCTTTATCTGGTACGAGGATAAGTGCCCTTGGGTCCTCCTCAAAGCCGTATTTTAAGCGCGTCAGAACACCAAGGATATAAGCAGTAGTTTTGCCGCTACCCTCAGGGGCTATTGCTATGATATCCTGGCCGCCGATTATCCGGCTGAGCGTTTTGGATTGTATTTCTTTTGGAGTAAAGAACCCCGCTGCGGTTACCGACCGCACCAATTGCTTACTTAGTTTTAATTTATCTGCCCACACAAGCGTTTAATTTGGCTGCAAAGGTACGGAATAAGTACTGAGTCTTGAGTTATAAGTCTTAAGCGACTGATGCTTTTAATACGGGCCTTTATACTTTAAAAGTTAACTTTGCAACATTAATAGTATGTTATATGAGCAATAACGATATAATGAAAAAATTGCGCGTGGCGCTGCAACTGCGAGATGATGACATTGTTCATATTTGCAGCCTGGTAAATTTCCGGACGTCAAAAGCAGAACTTGGGGCTATATTCCGAGATAAAGATCATCCGAATTTTAAGCCATGCGGCGATCAGTTATTAAGAAACTTTCTCAATGGACTTGTTATTTTCAAACGAGGACCGATGGAGAAGAAACCAGCTCAAAACAAACCTGAGCCAAACGCTGCTCCAAAGAAATCGGATCTATAATGCTGGATATCATCTTCAGGGATGAGCGCCTGATCGCCATAAACAAACCTCATAATCTGTTAGTCCATCGTTCGCCCATTGCGGCCGATGCAGAAATATTTGCACTGCAACTCTTGCGAGACCAGGTAGGGCAGAAGGTTTACCCTGTTCACAGGATAGACAGGAAAACCGGGGGTGTACTGCTTTTCGCTTTCGATAAAGCCATTGAAATTGAAATGCAGAAACAGTTTATGGATAATAGGGTCAGCAAAAGATACCTGGCCGTTTTGCGGGGACATACGCCGGAAGATGGGGAGATAGATTATCCTCTGAGAAAAGAAAACGGCACATTGCAGGAAGCGTTCACAACCTACCACACTTTAAATCGTGCTGAATTGGATGTGCCATTTGGTAAGCATCCCAGTTCCAGGTATTCATTGGTTGAAGCAACACCCAAAACAGGCCGGATGCACCAATTACGCAAGCATTTTGCACATATCTTTCACCCAATAATCGGTGACAGGACTCATGGCTGTAATAAGCAGAACAAGTTATTTAAAGAAAAATGGGAAATGACCACCATGTTCTTGCATGCTTCACAACTGACCTTCGAACATCCGGTAAGTGGGCAGACGGTAGTTATCGAAGCGCAATTACAGCCCGAGTTTATAAGGGTGATGGAATTGATGAGCTGGAATTAGTGTCCCTGTGAAATCTCCTTTTGCACCAATTTGTATCTGCCGCTTTTAATCATCTGCTGTTCGCGCGGCGAAAACTCAGCACGGCCGCCAAAATCCTGTACCCAGTAGTGATCTGTTTCGGCAACGCCCACTTCTTTAAAAGCCGGGTTCATCAGGTTGCGGCAATGCCCTTCGCTGTGCAGCCAGCCATTCATTACCTCGGCTATGCTTGTTTGTCCCTGCGCGATATTTTCACCTATGGCATAAGTTTTATATCCCTTGAAGCCGTAACCGGCGTCCAGGGCGCGGTCGGACATGCTGCGCCCGTTGATGCTTGTATGACTGAAATAGTGGCGTTCAGACATATCCAAAGCGTGTCCACGGGCGGCAAATTCCAGTTGATCGTTCCATTTCATTGGCGGTGCAGGTGGAAAGTAGGTAACACCACAATTACAACCCTTTGCACGGATCTGATTGATGCGATTTAAAAATTCATCCTTAAAACGGTCGTTATTGATGTGCTGCGGGGCCGCAGAAACATAGGTGAGCAGAATAATTAATACAGATAAGCCGCCCAAAAGCAATTTCTTCATATATCCTATTGACGTTTAATCAAACGGCAGGTTTAAAACAAATGTTATTTTATTCCTTGATTATTAATCAGTGTGGTGCGGGTGCTTGATCTTTGATCGCCAATAACCACGTCGTTTGCGACTGTAAAGAAATAATAAACTTATGGCGATTAAAGCGATAGTGATTATAAGGACGATGATAACACCATCCTTGTTGAGAAGTTCTTTCCGTCGCTGTTGCTCATATAAACTTTTTTTTTGACTTGCTGCAACGAATCAGTGGTTTTTAACTTAGCAAGCGTGCGCGCCTCGTTATCGCGTTTTATGCTGTCATTAATGGCTGCATATCGTTTCATGGCAGTTGCGGCTTTTTCGGTGTTCTTAATCACATTATAAAATAGGGCATACTGCAACTGAACATCGGCCTCCTGTTTCGGCATATGGTTTTTAGACGATATCGCCAATGCCTCATTTAAATCGCGTACTGCAAGTTTGTAGTCCTTTATATCGGCTTTTACCGACGCTAATTCGAGGAGCGAAGCAATAATGTTTGGATTATCATTTATAGCTCTCGATATGGAATTTGATTGGATGGAAAACCATTTTGCCTGGATGTATTTATGCTGAGCATGGTAAACTTTTGCAAGTACATCAAAACTATTGCGCAGGCCTACTGAGTCGTCGTATTTTGAGTAATGATGAATAGCCGAAAGCGTATTGCTGATAGCTTCGTTCTGATAGGTGTGACGCTCTTTTTTGTTTGCCGTCGAATCGTATTTTAAATATTGAGCGGCAATTTTGCTATACAAGGAAGCCTTAAGCGAATCATCCTGGACAATGCTTAATTGTTTTTTCAGGCTGTCTATCGTATTTAAGTTTGAGCTTGATTGATCCTGAGTGCCTAAGCTGTCGATCCTGGTAGTGTGTGCAATCAAGCTATATGAGCTGAATAAAAATAAAAGGAGTAATAGCGTTTTTCTCGTGTAAGGCATAAATGTATCTATCAGATTGACACGGGAATACCACAAAAGCCGTGCCTTTATACTTAATGTCATGCCCGATGTGCCTTAACATGACTTTAAATCAGTAAAATCAAAATATTATTTAAATAAAGCGGTGTAAGACAAATTGACGTAAAAAGTATAGTAATTAGTACAGCGTACTGCCCAATATTCTATTTTATTAGCCTTTCGTAATCATCGATGAACCTTTTGAAAGGCTTTACTTTGGATAAGATGATATTGAATAATGAGATCCCAATAATGGCGCAGATTATCCCGGCTATTACATCCACTATATAATGGTGGCTTAGATAAACGGCCGAAAACCATATGCCTAACATCACTATGCCGAAGAAAATATTGGCTTTACCCAGCTTGTTTTTTAAGCCATAGTACAGAACGATTACCGGGTAGGAGGAATGAAGTGATGGCATTGCCGCGAAAACGTTGGATCCTTTGGCATATATAGATTTGAAAATACTCACATTAAAATAGGCGTCAAATTTGGCGAGACCGGCTGTGTTACCCGCGGTAAGTTGATGGAATGTAAAACCATGATATTGCACATACCAGGGCGGAGCAGCCGGAAAAGTATAGTAAATGATAAAACCTAAAAAATTGACCAGTACGAATGTTAGAAGGAACAGTAAGAATTGCCTTCTCCTGGTAAAAAACAAATAAACCGCAAAGCCCATCGGTACAGGTATCCAGCACAAATAAAATATGCCCGTGAGTATGTCGAGAAAGGTAATGCCGTTGAATCGCCAGTATTCATTTGGGGTAAGTAATTTACCCTGAGCATGGATTCCGAACAGGTGCTTTTCAAAATTGTAAATATCGGCTATATGAACGGTGCTGTATTCGTAATTAGGAAAGGCTTTCATATAGTCGTATATGATCCAATACACAACGAAAATGGAAAAGCCGGTTATGAATTTCCGGGTAATGGCAGATACATAGAAAAGCAGGTTAAAAAGCACCACCAAAACCACCTGGTCGGATTTAAAGCCGACCAGATAGGCAGAAAACAGCAAGTACGCAAATGATGCAATAGAAACGACGGTTACAGCCCGTACGGTTACTGCATTACTTGAGCCGGTATCAGTGACCATGCTATTTCTTAATGAAATCGGAATCGAACACCTTGTCCCAAAGCGGTGAACTTACGCCGTAACCTTTGTCCGCATCCTGGTAATGGTGCAGCATGTGGTGCTGTTTTATTTTTTTCCAGATGTTGCCTTTAAAATTGAAATGGTGGATAGCATAGTGGGTCTCATCATAAATCAGATAACCCAGGATAAAGCCGGGGAAGAAGCCCCATATATAATCCACAGGCAGCATTGCTTTAAATAAAAAGAAGAAACCGGTTGCTAATGGAATACTTACCGATGGAGGTAATACTAATCGCTTGGCGTCACTGGGGTAATCGTGATGAACGCCGTGGAAGATAAAATGTAAGCGTTGAGCCCATGGCTTATCTGCTGGTGCGTAGTGGAATACAAAACGGTGCATCACGTACTCAACAAATGTCCATATAAATAGTGCCACGAAAAATAAACCGAAGAAAGTAAGTACAGACAATTCAGTTGTGAAAAAGTACCTGTAAATGCAATAAAATATAACCGGCATAAAAATAACTACCGGCACAAGGAAATGTACCTTTGATAAAGCCTCAAAGAGGTCGTTTTTAAACATTCTCACAGACTCCTGTGAATTGGAAACAAATTTCTTTTTCATCACTTCAGGGTTTAAAACGGTCAACTATTTCTTTGCCTGTTTCTGGGTCGGTGCCTTTTACCTCTACATAAACTACGTTAGGAATCCAAAAGCTGCCGCCTTCAATTTTTACAAAAATACGGTTGAGAATTACCTGTTTTTGCGCTATTGACGCGAAGATATGATATTTTCCGTCTTCGCCCTTCATTAAAGTAAGCGGAAACTTCTTGTATGACACAAATCTGATATCATAACCGCCGTTATTCAGCGCTTTTGTATTTAAACCGTATGCAAATTTACGTTGAATATAATTTAATTCCTCTTTTTGTCCTCTTTCTGCATATTTCAACCAATAGACTTTTACGGGTTGTTCGGTATTCAGTTTTCCGTCGGCGTTTAAGTTCAGATCGTAAATGATTGTGTTCGCATTAGGGGTGCGCTGGACATAAAACAACCTTTCGCTGCTTATCGGAGGTGTTGGATAAACCACATTAACGCCTTTATCTGTTCCCGGCCCTTTATCATAATTTTTTGGATATCCGTAAGCCGACGTTATGGATATAAGAGATAGTAGAAATATAAAACGTAATCGCATTAAATTAAAAAGAGAGTATTGCATTATTTTTTCTTCAGAGCCTTTTTAGCATCTATCAGTCGCCTGACAGCGGTTGCATTGGTTAATACGGCTAATGCAACAATTGGAAAAGTGAAAATTGACATCGTCTCGAAGACGTGGAACTTAATTCCAGGAACGTATAATTTGTAGTTACCACCTATGTATAGTGAGGTAACGCCACACAACATAGCAAACAGACCCAGAGTGATCACCCGCTCTGGCCTTTGCATTAATCCGCCTTTGATCTCCACACCTAAACCTTCAGCGCGGGCACGAACATAACTTACCATCATTGAGCCGATCAGGGCTATAAAAGCAAATATAGAACTTAAAAAATAGTGGTGAGCCACAAGGTAATAACAGATACCCAGGAACATCACTAATTCGCTATAACGGTCAAGAACAGAATCGTACAAGGCGCCAAATGTTGATTTCATATTACCTAATCGCGCTACCTGGCCATCAAGCATATCAAACAGCCCGGCGAAGAGAATCAAAGCACCCGCCCATCCAACATAGGTCAGATCACCACGATTACCTTCTTCGGCCCCTATGATAAAGATTACAGCAACACCAACATTCAGCATAAAACCTATCGTGGTAACCGCATTAGGGGTGAGCCCTAATTTGATCAGCACTTTTACAAAAGGATCTATCATCTTATAGATTCCCAGTTGAACATTGGTACGTAATGATGTCTGATGTGCCATAGTCAAAATAATCTTTATTAAACCCAGGTTAAAACGTAAAGAGAACCCGTGTGCGAATCCCCCACTTAGCAACGTCCGGGTTGTCTAAATAGGTGAAACGCCTAACCAAATCAACTCGTACAAATTTAAAAATGTTTTCGATACCAACACTGCCCTCTATGTAAGGTGTTCTGCCTAAGGCAAATGTGGTAGGATGGCCATTCTCGTCAGCAGGCAACTGAAACAATGATGAATGTAGCGATGGGTTGTTTTCATCTCTCAAGCCCCCCCACAATGACTTAAATGAAAGTGTTTCGCGCCACTTCAATCTCTTGAATAACGGTATTTTGTTGAAAATAAATCCATTGAAGTGGTGATCGATATTGATGCTCTCATAATGATCGTCCACAAACTCCAGGAAGTTCATCAGGTTGTAAGAGTAAATATCATAAGCGTAGGTCTGGTTTGCCCGCGGAACAGAAAGCAAAGGATAAGGAACTTGTCCGAAAACATGTGTGGCTTCTGCTTCAAAATCAGTATAGCCTAGCTGCGACAGGTAAAAACGTTTTTCAATTTGAAGGTGTAAATTTTTATAAGCGTATTGACCGTCAAATACATTTTTTAGAGCCTGGGTATAGTCGAGAGTGAAGACAGGATACTGATTAGGTATAGTGGTGCGGTAAATCTTTCCCTGGTAAAATTGCTCATGCGGAGCATATCGCACCTGCGCACTTACTTCGGCAGTGGTAATGCTATTTACGTTGTTCGGAAAGCCATTGACGTCATTAATAAAGAACAACGAACCGGCTGGCGATTGTGTCCACCGTCTTAAACCAATACTGTATGAGAAGTGGCTTTCATATTCATGAACATAATCTACTTTGTAGAAGTCGTTGTACAGGTACTTGTCGTTATTGCCACGCTTAAATGATAACAGGAAATTGTCTTCCTGCACAAACTGGAGTGCCAGGCCCGGGATTTTAGTATCCTTTTGATAACTCACCCGCACATAATCCTGGGGAAATTTATAGATAGACTTATTGTTGAGGGAATAGGTTGCGCTTAAAAAACCCTTCCATTTTTCATCTTTAAAGCCATAAGCTAAATATGTTTCAAAATAATATCGCTTACTCAGTTCCGGTGTCGTACGACCACCAACCCTAAGCTTCAAACCTTCAACAGGGTTAAAGCTGTAAAAGGTATTTGCCGGTCCCAATTCGAATGGGCCGAATGATTTATATCCTGCTAACAGCAATGTTAAAATGTCCATCGTCCGACGATAGGATGGCATTTTTTGTAAGGTGTCAATATTATGATAAACTTTCGATTCCGCTTTAGTTAACGTGTCCAGACGGTTGTTTTTCCAAAAATCGTCACTTCTCCTGGTTGCCTCATCATTTTCCGCGAGGGCGGGGCCATCAAATGTTGTATCTGGCACCGCTTTATTAACAATGTAATCCTTGTAGGTGATAGTTCGGATACCTAATAAGCCGCCATGCCCTTTTTTGTTGAAGCTAAAATCAACAATTGTATTACTCTTGCTCAGGTGATAGCGGCTGTCAGGGTTTTGTTCAAAGTCCTGGTCTACATGTAGTGATTTTACAAAGTTGAGGTTGATGTTTTTGTTAACCGTAAGCCCCACATGCTGAACAGCGTAATGACCATCGAGTGTTACATAGATCTTACCTTCAAACAACATATCAGTCGTACTACGCGGCGTAAAGCTCAACTCTACTACTTTTGCATTATTGACAACAATAGTGTCTGTGATAAAGAATTTATAAAATGTAGGCGCTGCATCACATATCGGGCTCAGGAACATATTGGTCATCAGGAAGATATTGTTTTTATAAATATCAACCTCATAATACATATGTTTAAAATATTGACCGAGACCCTCATTATCAATGTAGCTGCCAAAGTTTACACTTTTCTCACCCAGGAGGATCGTTTTCTTTTTCTCGGGAGATTTGCGGTAATAATTCTGGCTTAACTTTTCATCAAGGTAAATAGGCAATAAGTTTTTGCCTGGTATGGTGGTACTGTCCCTGTTATCTAACAGGAACTTATACTTTCTGAAGAACTTTTTTTCGGCAACGGCAGGGGAGACATTAAGTACCGAAAACATCATTTTGTCGTATTCCTTATTCTGCACATAATCATAGCTTTCCGGTCGGTTTTGCTCTTTATGCGCTATAACCTGACGTATCAGCTCAACAGCAGGATTATCTTTATTTCGGTACCTTGTCTTTTTGCCGGATCTGATTATTACTTCGCTTAATTGTTGCGCTACAGGAACTAATTTGATATTAATAACCTGTTCCTGGCCAGATTTTACATTTATGGTAGCAGGCTTATACCCAACGAAGGAAACCTTTATCTGGCTGAACGGCTTATCAGGCTTTGATGTCAGAATATATTTACCTTCCTCGTCAGCAGTAATGTTGACAGAACTGTCGGCCGCAAATACATTTACAAAAGGAAGAGTCTGATTGGTTTTTGCATCAGTTATGACACCACTCACTTTGGTTGTTACCTGGGCAAAGGAGACAAATGATAAAAACAATGGTGGTAGTAAAAGAAATATTTTAAAGTAAATATTTTTAAAATTCATATGACTGCTGCAGTTACGCAAATACCAACCCATTTTGCCCTGAATAGTTGTAAAACGTAACTATTAATATTTATACAATTTTATTTAATCTGCACGATATAACTATATCTGATTGATATAGTTGTATTTCCTTAACATTTTCATGATACAGCAGTATCGATTAAATGCCTGTCTCTTTTTTAACTTTGGCGTGTCTGACTATAATTCTTGTTATAAGTTTAACCAGCCTGTTATTTGCACGCAAAAATAGAAAAATTCCGTTCAGACTTTTGTGGTCAAAAAGTCAAAATTAATCAAACGATTAACAAATTCTTTTAGTATCCGGTTCAGATTAATTTTAGCCAGATAGCCGCCTGCAGTAACATGTTGGCATAGATCCCGGCTAATATGTCATCCAGCATAATTCCCCAGCCGCCCGGTAATATTTCCATTTTTCTGATAAAGAGGGGTTTTACAATATCAAAAAAACGAAATAACACCAATGCTATAATTACATATTTTAAGGTAACGGGAATGAAAAGAAGACTGATGCACATCCCGGCTACTTCATCAACCACTACACGGGAGGGATCCTTGCCCCAAATTTTGGAAACAACAGACGATGACCAGATGCCGATCAGCGTGATTGCCGTTGTGATAATAATTGCAACAGCCGGATTATAGCCAGAAGCCCAGGCAAGGTACCAGCAAATGCAACAGGCGACAGCAGCTACTGTCCCGGCACCTTTGCCAATATATCCTATGCCCAGGCTTGTGGAAATTAGCTTATGAAAAAGCATTATAATACTTCAACCAGGTCCTGGTAGTAATCTAAACCCAGGTGAGTGATCAGGTCTTCGCCCATCAGGTGGCGTAAAGTGTTCTGCAGTTTCATCAACTGTTTGAATATGTCGTTTTCTGGCCTTAAACCAGGTAAAGTTTGTGGCGATTTAAGGTAGAACGATAGCCATTCCTGTATACCACTCATTTCAGCTCTTTTAGCTAAATCGATAAACAAAGCAAGGTCCAATGCGATAGGCGCTGCAAGGATTGAGTCGCGGCAAAGGAAATTGATCTTGATCTGCATTTTGTAACCTAACCAACCGAAGATATCGATGTTATCCCAGCTTTCTTTGTTATCGCCATGAGGAGGGTAGTAGTTGATGCGGATCTTGTGGAATATGTCTCCATACAATTCTTCGTTATCTTCAGGGCGAAGGATGTCTTCCAATACACCCAGTTTAGAAACCTCTTTTGTTTTGAAGTTATCCGGATCGTCCAGTACCAAGCCATCGCGGTTGCCCAGGATATTAGTTGAGAACCATCCGCTGATACCTAATGACCTTGCAGCCAAACCTGGAGCTAAAATAGTTTTCATCAGGGTTTGACCTGTTTTGAAATCTTTTCCGGCAATAGGTGTATTAGTCAGTTTTGAAAGTTCGATTAACGCAGGGATATCAACAGTTAAGTTGGGGGCACCATTTGCGAAAGGCACACCTAATTTAAGTGCCGCATAAGCATAAATCATACTTGGCGAGATCAGCTTATCGTCGTTTGCTAGGGCTTGTTCAAAAGCGGCCAATGACTGGTGTATCTCCGATGCTTCGTAGTAGATTTCGGTTGAACCACACCATACCAAAACTATTCTGTCGCAGCCGTTTTGTGCTTTAAAGTTTTCGATATCGGCCATCACTTCCTCTGCCAATTGCAGACGGGTACCTTGTTTAACATGCGTGCCGTCCAGGTTTTTTGCATAGTTTTTATCGAAAGCGGCCTTCATTGGTTTTACTCTTTCCAATTCAGGTCTAATGGCAGCTAATAATCCCGGTTCAAGTACTTTAGCGTGCATTGCGGCTTCGTATACGTTGTCCTCGTATACATCCCATCCACCAAAAACAATATCATTCAGATCAGCCAGGGGAACAAAATCTTTGATCTTGGGGTAACGGTTTTCGGTTCTTTTGCCTAAACGTATATGACCCATTTGAGTAAGTGAGCCAATAGGTTGTGATATTCCTTTTTTTACGGCCTCAACACCGGCAATTAATGTAGTAGCTACAGCACCTAATCCTGGTATCAAAATCCCTAATTTGCCTTTAGCTGGTTGAATGTTGTTCTTCATGTTCTATTTTTTCAAGTTGTTAGTTTTATGGCAGTGCCATGCATTTATTTGAGCGCTCAAAAGAGCGCTTTTTTAAATAAAGAATTTTGCAAAATTACAAAATTGACTAAAATATGAAATTAGTCAGCCTCGAATTCATATCCAGTTCAGGTAACAATTATGAGAGATACAGATAGGGGTTAATACAACAGCTTAGCTTAGATCGCCTTTTCGTATATTCTGTATTTTTTATACGGATCGCCGCCAATTGCTTCAATAGCACGGTTCACCATATCATTGTGCTCCAGTGTCCATGACGCTTCAGCATATTCAAGACCTTTTCTGCGGTATTCTTTTATGATATTTCCATATAAAACAGCTTCAATGCCCATTTTACGATAGCCATCAACAACACCTAACAGCATAATGCGGATACCTTTGATCTTGCTCTTGCCAAACAATAATTTGAACAAGCCAGTAGGGAGTAAGCGTCCGCGTTTTATGGTTTTTAAAATTGCATTGATATCAGGAATCGCAACGCCAAAGCCGACGATCTTACCATGCTGCTCAGCCAAAAGACAGAAATCGGGATCCAGGATCATTTTAAGGTCCTTAGCGGTATAGTCGAATTCTTCGTTAGTCATCGGGAAGAAACCCATGTTTTTATCCCAGGCAGTATTATACACTTCACGCAGGGCAGCAGCCTCTTCTTTGAACTTTTTAAGATTCACTTTTCTTATGGTGATGTCGTTTCTTTTTAGACGGTCTTGTAATTTGTCCAAAAGTTGAACCGATTTATCGTTATAGCTGGTTTTATCCCAATGCCAGGCTAATAAATCCACTTGCTTTTTTAATCCTGCTTTTTCAACCAGGTCGATATAATAAGGCGGATTATAGGTCATCATCACCATTGGCGAACTGTCAAAACCCTGAACAAGTAATCCACAGGTCTCATTGGTTGAGGGGTTTACCGGCCCAACAATTTTATCCAGTTTTTTTTCTTTTAGCCACTTTGTCGCAGCATCAAATAATAATCCGGAAACTTCGGCATCATTCACACAATCAAAAAATCCAAAGAAGCCATCATTGGTTTTATTGAATTGATTATGATTGGTGTTGTTAATAGCGGCAATACGGCCAACAATTTTATCGCCATCATAAGCTAAAAACGGTTGAACTTGGGAGTGTTTATGAAATGGATGAGTAGTTAAAAGATCCCGTTGAGCAATGAATAATTCCGGTACATAGTATGGATCATCTTTATAGAGATCGTGAGGGAAGTCAATAAATTTTGCCAGTTCTTTTTTACTACTAACCGGAACTATTTTTTTCATTGGGGTATTGGGTTAAGTTGGTTTTGAAAAATAGGTATTAAAAAAGTCATCCCGGTAATTTTACCAGGATGACTTTATCTTTTTAGATATTTTCTTTGATCATCGATACGCCGACCTCTTTAAATACCTTGTTGATTTTTTCGATCGCCTCTTCTATCTGGGCGAAGGTATGTGTCGCCATCAATGAAAAACGGAGTAAGGATGAGTCGGACGGCACCGCCGGTGAAACAACAGGGTTAACAAATACGCCAGAGTTTTGCAGGTATTTGGTAACCATAAATGTCTTTTCATTATCCCGTACGTATATAGGAAGGATCGGGCTCTCGGTTGGGCCAAGATCGAAGCCTTCATCTACCAGTAATTTGTGGGCATAGTTTGTATTATCCCACAATTTTTGAATTCTTTCAGGTTCAGATTCAATGATGTCAAGCGCTGCAATAACACTAGCTACGGCGCCCGGAGGCATACTTGCACTAAACATTAATGAACGTGCGCGGTGTTTCAGGTAATCTATAGTAGCAAAATCGGCAGCGATAAAGCCACCTAATGAGGCTAATGATTTACTGAACGTACCCATGATCAGGTCTACGTCTTCAGTTAATCCGAAGTGAGAAGCTGTACCTGCACCTTTTTCGCCGATAACACCCAAACTGTGGGCATCATCTACCATAATATTGGCACCAAATTCCTCAGCAAGTTTAACTATCTCAGGCAACTTAACAATGTCGCCTTCCATACTGAAGATACCGTCAACAGATATCAGTTTTACTGCATCTTCGGGTAGTATGCTCAATTTACGGCGAAGGTCGGCCATATCATTGTGAGCATATTTAATTACCCTTGAGAATGATAAACGGCTGCCATCGATCAGTGAAGCATGGTCATATTCATCAAGAATTAAATAATCGTTACGACCGGTGATAGAAGATAAGACCCCCAGGTTTACCTGGAAGCCGGTGCTGAACAATACAGCAGCCTCTTTATCGACATAATTTGCCAGACGCTGTTCAAGCTCGATATGGATATCAAGTGTGCCGTTCAAAAACCTTGACCCTGCACAGCCTGTACCATATTTATCAATTGCTTTTTTAGAGGCTTCTTTAATTTTAGGGTGATTGGTTAGTCCAAGATAAGAATTTGAACCGAACATCAACACTCTCTGACCATCTATAATAACTTCTGTATCCTGTCCGGATTCAATAGGCCTGAAAAAAGGGTAAACGCCTTTTTCCCTGGCCAGTTCTGCGTCTTTGAACAACGCAATTTTATCATGTAGTTTTTTACCCATGTATTAGCCTTGTTTTAATTTATTGTAAAAATATTATGAACAAGTTTACAATTTCAAGATTAGATAACTGAGAATGTTCACATTACATTTTATGCCATAATGGAAATTCCCGAGAGGCAAATTAATTAAATTTTTTATTTAATTCACGTCACAATTTTTCATTTTTTTAAAAAAGCCACAAATTTTAAGTTCAAATTGGTGGTTTTATGGCAATTAGTAAAAAGTTCTTCTCTGTTTTTTTTTATTCGTAATTATGCCATATTCGTACTATTTCGAGTAAATTTAACAAAAATAACGGAACATCCCATTTGATTTGTGTATTAACCGGCCGATCAATTCTACCTTATGCAGAAAAAAACTTACACATTATACCTATTTATACTATTCTTTCCTTTTATTGTTTTTGGCCAAACCAATCCTGACACTTCATTGAAAGTAGTGACGCTGAAACAATGTGTTGAGTTTGCGTTGAAGAACCAACCTGTAGTAAGGCAGGCATCGATAGACGAAGCCATAAATGAGCGCGATATTAAGATCGGTCTTTCAGCATGGTTGCCGCAACTGACCGGATCTGGATCGTATGATTACTATTTTAAAGGTTCGCCAATAATTCCAGCAACAGCTACCAGTATCGGCAAGATAGATAATGTGTCTTCACTCGGTTTGCAGGCAAGTCAGGTAATCTATAATAATGATGTATTACAGGCGGCAAAAGCAGCCAAATACTCCCGTCTATATTATAAGCAAAATACAACCAGTAGCCAGATCAATATTGTGGCCGATGTAAGCAAGGCGTTTTTTGATGTATTGCTGTCACAAAAACAGTTGGATATCTTGAATGAGGATATCGTGAGATTGCAAAGGAGCCTGAAGGATGCCAAATCTCAATATAATGCCGGCGTGGTAGATAAAACGGACTACAAACAAGCTACCATTGCTCTGAACAATTCGCTGGCTTCACGTAAACAAACCGAAGAAGCCATTAAAAGTAAAGAAGCATACCTGAAACAAATAATGGGTTTGGGTGCTGGAAGTCAACTAACACTTTCTTACGATTCTGCACGGTTTGAAACAGAAGCAATTGCTGATACCAATCAAAAACTCGATTATAATAACCGGATAGAATACCAATTGCTGCAAACGCAAAAAAGTTTGCAAAACGTGAATGTAAACTATTACAAATGGGGCTTCCTGCCATCGTTGTCAGCCACAGGGGTTTATAATTTGAATTACTTTAGCGATAGATTTTCGAGCCTTTATAACAAATCATATCCAAACGCTTACCTGGGTTTATCGCTTAGTTTGCCGATATTTCAAGGCACCAAACGATTGCAAAATTTGAGCAAAGCGCGTTTGCAATCCGACCGGACAGACCTGGACATTACCAATGCGAGGAATACGATCAATACTGAATACGTGCAGGCCCTTGCCAGCTATAAAAGCAATTATACCAACTTGCAATTTCTGAAAGAAAATGTAAGCCTTGCTAAGGACGTATATCATGTGGTAAGCCTGCAATACCGGGAGGGCATTAAGATATATCTTGATGTAATTGTTGCGCAATCAGACCTGAGGACAGCTGAGCTTAATTATTATAGTGCCCTGTTTCATGCATTGCCAGTCAGAATCGGTCTCCAAAAAGCATTGGAA
>JACXTT010004303.1_pt1 | contig 21209 bp, 16 predicted proteins | sample 9270951 | NCBI WGS metagenome assembly JACXTT01 (sample SAMN15532306, study PRJNA645909) | rock metagenome | isolation source: weathered quartz diorite | place: Puerto Rico | collected 2017-06-21
CGCGGCGCGCAACCGGTCCACCCCGGGCCGGGCCGCGGGCGGCACCGGAGGCGGGTCGTCCCGGAGCCGGCGAAGGGGCGACGGTCCTGCCGGCTCCCGGACCCCGAGCCTCGCGATCAGCTCGCGCGCGCCCGCGGGGCCCACGCCCTCGATGAGCTGCAGCACGCGAAACCACGACACCTCGTCGTGGGGGTTCTCGAGGATCCGAAGCAGCGCCAGCACGTCCTTCACGTGCGCCGCCTCGAGGAACCGGAGCCCGCCGAACTTCACGAACGGGATGTTCCGCCGTGCGAGCTCAACCTCCAGGATGTCGCTGTGGTGGGCGGCACGGAAGAGCACCGCCTGCGCGCGGAGCGGGACCCCTTCCTCCCGGTGCGCGAGGATCGACCGGCAGACCTCGTCGGACTGCGCAGCCTCGTCCAGGCACGTGACGAGGACCGGACGGCGGCGGCCGTCCCGGTCGGACCAGAGCGTCTTCGCATGCCGTCGCGGCGCCCGAGCGATGACGGCGTTCGACGTGTCCAGGATGGGCGGAGTGGATCGGTAGTTGCGCTCGAGCGTGACCACCCTCGCGCCGGGGAACGCCTCGGGGAACTGCAGGATGTTCTCGACGGTCGCCGAGCGGAAGGCGTAGATGGCCTGCGCGTCGTCGCCCACCACCATGACTTCGGCGGACCCTGACCCGAGGCCAGCGAGGATCGAGGCCTGCAGGGCGTTCGTGTCCTGGTACTCATCGACGAGCACATGATCGAAGGATCTCGCGACGCGAGGCCCGGCCCGAGCGTCGGCCATGAGCGCGTTCCAGAACACCAACAGGTCGTCGTAGTCCAGGACGTTCTGCGAGCGCTTGCGATCCGTGTACGCGGCGAAGACGGCACGGATCCCGTCCAGCTCCTCGACGCACCACGGGGAGCTTCGATCCACGACCGCCCGGAGTCGCTCGCCTGCATTGACCGTGCGCGAGTAGATCGAGGCGAGCGTGTCCTTGCGGGGGAAACGCCGCTCGCCGCGCCCGAGCCCCATCTCCCCGCGGATGAGATCCATCAGGTCGGCCGCGTCAGCCTGGTCGAGCACCGTGAAGTCCGGTCGAAGTCCGAGCGCGCGGCCGTGCAGCCGGAGCAGTCGATTGCCCATGGCGTGGAACGTGCCGCCCCAGACCTTGCCCAGGACGTCTCCACCGGTGAGTCGCTCGGCCCGGCCGAGCATCTCGCGCGCCGCGCGACGCGAGAACGTGAGCAGCAGGATCCGCTCGGGCGCGACGCCCTCGGCGATGAGGTGCGCCACTCGGCACGCCAGCGTGAGGGTCTTGCCGCTTCCCGCGCCGGCCACGACCAGGAGCGGCGCCCCCCGATGGGTCACCGCCTCCCGCTGCTCGGGATTGAGAGACTCGAACACGTGTTCGGGAGTATAGGCCCTCGGCGGGCCGCTTCCGAACAGAGCGACAACTTCGCGCTTCGGCTTGCCCATGCTCATTGGAGATCGGTAGTGTCCGGCTACCTGCCCGCACGGCCTAATCAAGGAAGGGGGAATCGTGGCACGCCCGAAACTGCCGCTTCACCCGGCCGCCCGCGTCTTTGCGGTGTGCGGCCTGACCGTGGCGACCGTGGCTCTGGTGCTCTCGGCCGCTCCGGCCGGCGCCGGCGCGCGTGGGACCCAGGGCCGCTTCACCACCGTTCCGCTTCGCGCAAGTAACGCGACGATCGCTCGGCTGCTCGCCGCGGCGTCCCGCAACGTGAACGTGACGAAGAAGAGCGGTGCGCAGAGCGAGACGAGCGTCGCCGTCGACCCGACGAACTCGAACCACATGCTCGCCGACGCCAACGACCTCAGCACCCCGTCGGGGGCGAGCGTCATCATCTACGAGTCGTTCGACCGCGGCAAGACGTGGACGGACTCCGGATTCAGCTCCGGGAGCGGGTTCTGCTACGACCCGTGGCTCGCCTTCAACGCGAACGGTGACGCATTCGCGAGCTACGAGTGCTCGGACCAGCGCATCGGGTACCGGAAGGTGGGGCAGACGACGTGGACGAACACCATCCTCGTCAACTCCTCGCCGTTCCCGGACCGAGACATGGTCACGACCGACAACTCGGCCACGAGCCCCTTCGCGGGTAGCGTGTACGTCGGCTACGACGAGGCGAACCTCAACAACGCCGCGCACGTGCTCTTCTCGCGTGACGGGTTCGGCAGTTGGACGAAGAGCCCGAAGATCAACGACACGGGCGCCACGATCGGCGTGAACGCCGCGGTGGGCCCCGACGGCACCGTGTACGCCTCGTGGGAGGACTGGTCCGCCAAGAAGATCTTCGTGGACAAGTCGACCGACGGCGGCGCCACGTGGGGCACCGACCACGTCGTCACGAACTTCCGCATCAACACGGCGACGTTCTTCATCTCCATCCCGCCGCAGAACAGCCGGGGCGTCCTGCCGATGCCGTTCACGACGGTCATCCAGAACGGCGCCCACGCCGGCCGCGTGATCGAGACGTACTTCGACAAGGCGGCCGCCACCAACAACACGAACGCGTACGTTCGCTGGTCGGACGACGGCGGCGTGACGTGGTCGAGTGAGGTCCAGGTCAACGACGACACGGTGAACGCCTACCACTTCCACACGGCGATCAGCCAGCTGTCGGACGGGACCCTGGTCTACTCCTTCTACGACACCCGCAACGACCAGCCGGCCAACAAGAAGACCGACCGGTACGTCTCCTTCTCCACCGACGGCGGCGCGACCTGGAGCGCGAACCTCAAGGTCACGACCGCGCAGTCGGACGAGACGAAGCCCGGCTCGGACTTCGGCAACCAGTACGGCGACTACCAGGGCAGCTCCGGCGGCGGCACGTTCGCCCAGCTCGTCTGGACGGACTCCCGCACGGGGACCCTGAACGAGGACACGGTCGTCGCGAGCGTCAAGCCGTAGGACCGAGCCTCGACACGCTCCACAAGGGGGCGGGCACCCGGAACCGGGTGCCCGCCCCCACTTCGTTCACCGCGCGTGGGCCTGCGCCCGCAGGTACTCGAGCACCTTCGGGTCCAGCTGACCGCGCCCGACCCAGCGCTCCTCGAGGTTCTCCCAGCCCATGTACTCCTCGAGCGCCTCCCACAGGTCCCGCTCGGGACGGAGCTTCCCGAGGCCCTCGAGCATGATCCGGATCTCGTCCTCGAGCGCGGCGTCGGGCTCGATGAGCTCGCTCGGACGCGGCCGGTCGAAGTACAGGCGGTGCAGCTCGAGGAGGCGCGCGAGCTCCTCGATCGGGTCGTCGTGGTGATCGACGCGCAGATCGAGGTACCGATCGTTGTTCCCGCCGTACCCCGCCCCGGGCTTGGCGACGAGGATGGCCGCCGACTCCCTCCCACGTCGATCGCCCCCCTCTCGCTCGGCGGCCCGGAGCGCCTCCACGAGGCGGTCGGCGAGCGGGCGCCCCGTAGACCGCTCGAAGGACTCGGCCATCGCGGGCACGACGCTCGCGGCAGCCAGGATGTTGCCCTGGCACGCGAACCGTGGCCCCGTGATCGACGCGGCATGCTCGAAGCACCCCGTGCCCGTGAACGAGGCGGATCGCCCCAACGCATCCACGATGCCGACCTGCCGGTGCTCGCGCCCCTCGTCGGCCGCGAGGAGCCGGTCGATGGCGGCCTGGGGGTCGGCGCCGGAGGCGAGCAGCTCGAGCCCCCTCGGCCCGAAGGTCGCGTCGGCGAAGGACTGCGTGGCGACCGCGCCGACGTCCCCCCGAGCCCACGGCACGACCGCGCCCACGGCGAGGAACTTCGACTGGGTGGCGACGCCGACCTCGTGGGCATCGGGGTCGGCCGCGACGATGGAGTAGGTCACTCGTACCTCACCCTCGGGTCCAGGAACGCGTAGACCACGTCCACCACCAGGTTCGCCACGACGATGAAGACGGCCGCCATGACCGTGACCCCCATCACCGTCGGGAAGTCGTTGGTGAAGAGCGACTGGATCCCGAGCTGGCCGACGCCCTGCAGGTTGAAGACGTTCTCGACGATGATCGCGCCGCCGAGGAGGTAGCCGAGGTCGATCCCGAAGAGCGTCACGATCGGGGTGATCGCGACGCGGACGCCGTGGCCGAGGATCACGCGGCGCTCCGAGAGCCCCTTCGCGCGCGCGGTCCGGATGAAGTCCTCGTGCATGGTGTCGATCAGGCTGCTCCGGAGGATCCGAGCGTAGAAGGCCGAGTACGTCAGGGCGAGGGCGATCCAGGGCAGCAGGAACCGTCCGTGCAGGGCCGCCGAGATCACCCCCATCCCGATCGGGATGCCGCTCCCCGGCGCGATGTGCAGCCGGAACCAGAACACGTACAGCAGCACGTAGGAGAGCCAGAAGACCGGCGCCGAGACCCCGAAGAGCGCGAAGAGCATGCCCGCCCGGTCGGCCGCGGAATGCGGCCGGATCGCCGAGACGATGCCGACGGGGATCCCGATGAGGAGCCACACGAGCGCCGCCCCGGCCGCGAGCATGAGCGTGACCGGGAGGCGGCTGAAGATCATGGTCTTCACGGGGATGAAGTTCGACCAGGAGAAGTAGACCTGCTTGTTCAGGAACCATCCGGGCCAGGGCACGAGGCCTTTGGCGAACCTCCCGTATTGGACCCAGACCGGCTTGTCCAGGCCGAGCGCGCGTTTGGCGTTCGCGATCGTCTCGGGCGTCTGGGTCCTGCCGGCCGCCCGGATCGCTGGGTTGCCGGGCGGCAGCTTCACGAAGATCAGGAACGTGAGGATCGAGACGACCCAGAGCACGAAGATCATGAAGAGCGCTCGCCGGATCAGGTAACGAGTCACGGCAGGCGCGTCCGCACCGGCCCGGGCGAGGGGCCGCCCACGGGCGGCCCCTCGGTCCCGGCTCTGTCCGTCGAGGTCACTTCCCGCCGTTGGCCAGGGCCACCAGCGCGATCGAGATCCAGCCGGTCGAAGCGTCCAGGTGATAGTTCTGCGTGTTCGGCGAGGTGATCACGACCTCGTTCGCGAACCGGTACGGCACCCACGGGACGACGTTCTCCATCAGGTTCTTGTCGATGTTCCCGTAGCAGTCCAGCCGGGCGCTCCCCTGCGTGGGCACGCACGCGGCGAGGGCGCTGTCGATGTTCGGGGTCGCGGTCGTGATCGCGTACTTCCAGCCCCCGAGCTGCGCCGAGGTGGCGCCCAGCTCGGAGTCGTCGCAGCAGGACGGCGTGAGGCTCGCCGAGCTGAAGAGGCCGGTCACGAACGCGTAGGGGTCGGCGAAGTCCGCGTACCAGCCCTCACTCGGACACATCGGAACCTGCTCGGTCGCCGTCTCGCACTTGGTGTAGGCCGTCGTGGTCTGGAACTGTTTGATGGAGACCGTGATGCCGATCTCCGCCAGGTCGGACTGCACGAGCGCCGCCATCTTCGGGAAGGGGTCGGTCTGGTCGATGACCATGAACACGTTCTTGCACGCGGCCGCGTCGCAGAGCCCGTCGTGGTTCGTGTCGTACTTGGAAAGCATCATCGCGGCCTTGGCCTTGTCGACCGATCCGGCCTCGTTCGGCGTCGCGTATGGGTCGTATCCCTTCAGATTCGGCAGCATGGTGTCGGGGATGTTGTGCGTGGCGATCGCACCCAGGATCGTGCCGCCCGCAAGCCGCTGGAGGCCCGCTTTGTCCACCACCCAGCTGACGGCCTTTCGAACGTTGAGGTCGTCGAACGGCGCGATGGCCATGTTCATGTTGATGTAGTAGGTGCCGAACGTGGAGTCCGAATGGATGTACGGCTTCAGGTTCGGCGTGGTCGAGAACAGGCGGATCCCCTCCGGCGTCGGCAAGGCGTCCATCGTGTTCAGGTCACCGCTCTGGATCTTGTTCGTGAGGTCGGCGACGGTGCCGCCCACCGAGATGTCGATCTCGTCCACGTACGCCTTGCGGTACGGGTCCGTGGACGGGTCCCACGAGGGGTTGCGGACCATCACGTAGGACTTGCCGGCCTGGAAGCCCTGGGGGCCCGTCTGCTGCGCCGCGGGCTTCGAGTAGTCGATCTGGTCGGCGCCCTTCCACATGTACGGGCCCGTGGAGACGATGAACTGCCCATAGTTCTGGTCGTGCCCCGTCGCTGCGCCGAGGGGCGCGCTCGGGTCGCTCGGGCTCGCCGGGATCGGAGCGGTCGCCGGGAGCGTGAGGGTGAGCGGGAAGTAGCCGGCCGGGGACGTCAGCTTCACCACGAGCGTGTTGGGGTCAGGAGCGGAAAGCCCGCTGATCGTCTTGGCCTTGCCCGAGGAGACGTCGTCGAACCCCTGGATGATCGAGTAGTAGAAGGGGTAGCTCGCCGCCGTCTTCGACTCCGCCTCGCGGGTCATGGCGCGGATGAAGTCCTGAGCCTGCACGGTCTGGTTCTGGAACGGAGGCCCGTACTTGACACCGGAGCGGATCGTGAACGTATACGTCAGCCCGTCCGAAGAAACCGTCGGGAGCGCCGTCGCCAGGTCAGGCTCGAGGGTGTTGCCGTCCTCGTTCGGACCCTTGAGATTGAAGCCGAGGAGCGTACGGGCGAGACAGCAGTGGAGGAACTCCCAGCCGATCGTGTAGTACTCGCGGGCCGGGTCGAGCGCCTCATGCACGTCGGACGCCAGGCCGATCCTGAAGACACCACCCTTCTGGAGCCCCGCGGGCGCCGAGCTCTGGCTCGGGTTGCCCGAGGAGCTGCTGCAGGCCGCCGCCGCCAACGTCATGACCGCCGCGAGGGCCGCCACCTTCACCCAACGAACCATGCCGGGACCTCCTCCCTGGCCTTGCCGCCGATCCCCTTCCTGCATGCCAGTCCCCCTGTTCTGGAATACGTTCATCGGATGGTCCTCGGGTCGAGCGCGTCCCGAAGTCCGTCGCCGACCAGGTTGAACGCGAGCGTCGTGAGGAACAGGAACAACCCAGGGAACACCATCATCCACCAGGCCACCGTGAAGATCGAGCCCGCGTCCGAGAGCATCTTGCCCCACGAGGGCGTCGTCGCCGGCACCCCGATCCCCAGGAACGAGAGCGCCGCCTCGAACAGGATGTTGTTCGGAATGATGAGCGTCGTGAACACGAGGACCGGGGCGACGACGTTCGGCAGGACCTCTCGGACCATGATCCGGAGGTTGCTGGCGCCGGCCGCCGCCGCCGCCTCGACGAACTCCTTCTCCCGCAGCCGGAGCACCTCGCCGCGGACCAGGCGCGACACGTAGGGCCAGTTGAAGAGCGCGATCACATAGCTCACCAGCAGGAGCCCCGGTCGGACGAGGCCTCCCAGACATCCCTGCTTCGACAACCCGCATCCCGCGACCAGGCCGAGCGCCAACAGCAACACCGGCAGAGACATGATCACGTCCGTGAACCGGGAGAGCGCCGTATCGACCCTGCCCCGGTAGAAGCCGGAGACGAGGCCGACGCTCACCCCGATCACGACGGAGATGCCCGTCGCGAAGAACGCCACGACGAGCGATGTCCGGGCCCCGTACAGGACGCGGACGAAGAGGTCGCGGCCGGCGTCGTCGGCGCCGAACCAGAAGAGGTGGTTGGGTCCCTTCGGCACGCCGAACTGGTCGAGCGTCTCGTTGATGTAGAGCGTGTTCGGACCGTGGTGCACCAGGTAGCGTGACACGAGGGGCGCCGTGATGGCGGCCAGGATCATCAGGGCGAGGACGACGAGGCTCGCCATGGCGAGCCGGTCACGGCGGAAGTGCCGCCAGATGATCTGCCGCGGCGTCCGGGCGGCCACGGACAGGGATCCCTCCGCCTCGCTGGGCTCGATCCCCGGGGAGTCGATGGTGGCCCTGGTGGCGAGCTGCACGGTTCAACTCCCGTCCCGTCCGCCGGCCGTGCCGATCGTTCCGAAGGATACCGTTCGGCGTGCCCTCGCGCAGCCGAACCTGTAACGACCGCCGTCTCAGCCGTTGGGCTCGCGGCGCCGCCCGCGGCCGCGGCTCGCCCACGCGCCAAGCCGCGACCGTCGGGACGCGCCGGCGTTGCCGCTTCCCATCGCGAGCGCCAGGTTGTGCTGCGTCACGGCGGCCCCGGCGCGATCCCCCGTGCGCCAACGGAGGTCCCGGGCTTCGGCCAGGCACGCGCGGGCGGCGATCCGGTCGCCGAGACAGAGCGCCCGACACCCGAGTTGGTGCAGCGCCCAGGCCCGGGCGGCCGTGTCCCCCGTCGCCTCGGCGTGATCCACGAGATCGAGCAGCATCCCTCGCCATGCGCCCCATCGCCTGGCGAGCGCGACGTCCTCTTCGAGTCGACGGGCCGCGGAATCGCTCCCGCTGCCGGCCTCGTTGCGCAGGAGCCACGCATGGGCGCGGCGCCAACCGCCGGCGCCTCGCGACCACGCCGCCTCGGATGCGCGCGCCCCGTGGGCCCAGTTCGCGATCGCCGTCGCGAGCGTCGCGCGCCAGCGCTCCGGCCGGAGCCGGTCGAGCCTCACGAGGGATGCCGATGATCCCGATCGGTTCCACGGGCCGTCGCGCTCGATCAAGCCGAGGTCGTCGAGGACCTGCAGCGCCTCCACGGCTCCCGCGCCACCAACCGTCTCCGTCACCACCTGGTCGTGGATGGGATCGCCGCCCGCGGCGATCAGGACCTCGAGGGCGTGAACCTCAGGACCTCGGAGCGACGTCACCCGTCGCTCGAAAGCCCCGAGGTCCTCCACCGGCCCGTCCACGCGAGCGACCGAGTCCTCCAGCCAGGGCTCCCCCTCGTAGGCTAGGACGACGCGACACCGGCGAAGCATGTCCCCCAAGGTGAGGGTCTCCGACACCGTGAGGCTCGCGTCCCGCAACAGCACGAGCGCCCGCGACGCGCCGAGACCGGCGCGGAGCTCCTCGGCAGAGGCGATCGACGCGGCCGGCCCGACGACGAGGAGCTCGAACAGCACCTGCAGGATGTCCGAGAGCACGGCACCCCGCGCATCCAGGTGGATCACGCTCGCGGTCGGCTCCGCACCGTCCCGGCCGAGCGCGCACAGGAGCCCGGCCACGGGGCCCCCCTGGCCCACGACGTGCACGACGTGCTGCTCCACCAGGCGCTCGCGGACCTCGGCGAGGGCCTCGGAGATGGCCGTTCCTGCCGGCCGCTCGGGGGGCAGGACGCGAACTGGCGACGGGCGCGGCGCGGGGAGCGCGCGAGGCTCGGCGGAGGCGAGATCCACCACCGCGCCGTGCCGCGGGGTGAACCAGATCACCGAGGTGCCGACGGTGAGCCTGGCGCTCGCGTTGGCCGTGGCCAGGTCCCCGAGGTCGAGCAGCGCCCCAGAAGGACGGAGGTCCACGACCGGCCCCTCGAGCGCGGGCTCCGCCCCCCCGCCCGCGATCCCGTCCGCTCGGCCGCTCCGCACCGTCCCCTCCGACGTCGTGCTCCCGTCATGTACCGCGCGGGGAAGAGCGATGCAAGGAGCCGGACGGATCGGCTCTAGCGCGAGCGGGACTTGCTCCCCAGCAGCCGTTCGACGCTCGAGACCGTGCGGAAGTTCTCCGGGGTGACTTCCGTCTCGTCGAATGTGATGCCGAACTCCTCCTGGACGAACGCCACCAGCTGCATGAGCCCCAGCGAATCCATGACCCCGCCGACGAGCCGGGTGTCGTCGTTCACGACGGAGGCGTCGTCCTCGAGCATGATCTCGGTTGCGATGAACGTGCGGACCTTGGCGTTCATGTCGGCGCCCGGCGTTGTGCTCACGGCCGGCCGATCATAGTACGCTCGCCCCCATGCCTCGGGGTCGCCGACCCGCTTCCCCGTCCCTCGAACCGTGCGTCCACCGGCTCTTCGCGAGGCAGGCCCGTCGCACCCCATCGCGCGTCGCCCTCGAGTCCGAGGGCCGGACGGTGACCTACGCGCAGTTGCTCGCCGCGGCGGGCGGCCTCGCCGGGCATCTGGCGGAGCTCGGCGTCGTCCGCGGCTCGCTGGTGGGACTCTGCGCCGCGCGATCGCCGGAGCTCGTGGCCGGCATGCTGGGCATCCTCATGGCCGGAGGTGCCTACGTTCCGCTCGACCCCGCGTTTCCGGCGGAGCGGCTTGGGTTCATGGTTCGCGACGCCGGCATCCGGGTCCTCCTCGCCCAGGGTCGCCTGGCAAGGCGCGTGCCGGCGCATGGCGCGACCGTAGTCGCCCTCGAAGGCGCGTGGGATGGGGGCGGGTCCGGCGCTTCGACGACCGCCCTCGACGAGGGTGGCCCCGACGACCCGGTCTGGGTCATCTACACCTCGGGCTCCACCGGCGAGCCGAAGGGAGTGGTGGCCCTGCACCGGGGCCTCTCGAACTTCCTCGACGCGATGCAGGAGCTCCTCGGGCTCGACGAGGATGACGTGATGCTCGCGCTCTCGTCCCCCTCGTTCGACCCGTCCGCGCTCGAGATCTTCCTGCCGCTGATCGTCGGCGGGAGGGTGGTGCTCGTGCCGGGCGAGGAGACGATCTTCGGCGGCCGGCTGGCCGGCCTCCTGGACTCGACCGGCGCGACGATCATGCAGGCCACGCCCACCGGGTGGCGGCTCCTCCTGGGAGGAGGCTGGGGCGGACGTCCGGGCCTCACGATGCTGTCGGGCGGCGAGCCGTTGAGCCCGGAGCTCGCATCCGAGCTCCTCGCGCGGGGCGAGACGCTCTGGAACCTCTACGGGCCGACCGAGACCACCGTCTGGTGCTCGGCGCACCGGGTCCTCGCCGGCGAGGTCCCCGTCCCCATCGGGCAACCGATCGAGAACATGCGATTCGACGTCCTCGGGCCCGACCGGGAGCCCATCGCACCGGGGGAGCTCGGAGAGCTCGCCATCAGCGGCCCGGGCGTGACGCTCGGGTATCTCGGTCGCCCGGAGCTCACCGCGACGCGATTCGTCTCCGACCCCGCGGGCGGCCGCGTGTATCTGTCCGGCGACCTCGCCCGGCAGCGGCCCGACGGCGGTTTCGAGTTCGCCGGGCGATTGGACGAGCAGGTGAAGGTCCGCGGCTATCGGATCGAGCTCGGCGAGGTGGAGGGAGCGCTCGCCTCACACCCGGACGTCCGGGCGGCGGCCGCGTGCGCCCGCGGCGAGGAGGCCGAGCGGCGACTGGTCGGCTACGCCGTGCTTCGCGAGGGAAGCGCGGCGACGGCCCGGCACCTCCGCCGCCACGTCGCGGAGCGGCTGCCCTCGTACATGGTCCCCGCCGACGTCGTGCTGCTGGACGGTCTGCCGCTCACGCCGACCGGCAAGCTCGACCGAGCTGCGCTGCCGCCGGTCTCCCAACGGCCTTAGGCGCGCGCGGCGGCGGCCGGGGGCCGGTCCGGCGCCGTCGCGAAGCAGCCGTCGACCCATTCGACCACGGCCTCGAGCGACGCGTTCTGGACGCCGATCGAACCGAATCGGTCGAGGGCCGGGCCGGAGAGGACGCGCAGCTCGAACCGGTCCCGCTGTTCCTTCGAGAAGCCGCCGACCACGTGCCGGAGCGCGTCGAAGGCGGGCGCCCGCGCCTCGCGATCCTCCTCGCCGAACAGAAACAGCACGCGTCCGCGCGCGAGCGCACGGAAGAGCGGCCCGCGCGTGCTCGGCCGGGGCTTCATGTTCAAGCGCCGGAGCGGCCGAAACACCGGACGAACGAAGCGATTCGAGCGGAGATAGGCGACCGCGGGGACGGCCGCGACCCGCCGGAGGAAGCGGTGCACGTTCCCCGGCTCGACGATGAGCGGCAGGATGCACAGCGCGCCCACGCTCTCCGGCATCTCCGCGGCGGCGAAGAGGGCGAGCTCCGCCCCGATGCAGTTGCCGGCGAACACGACCCGCCCGGCCCCGGCAGCATCGAGCGCGAACCGCGTGATGGCGAGCGCCGGGGCCAGCGGGATGTCGGCGAGCATCACGTCCACGACGTCGCCCGTGCTGTCGTGCATGCCGACGTACTCCCACCGCACGCATGCGATCCCGCGGTCGGCGAGTCGCTCCGCGGCCTTCGCCCACATCTGGAAGCGATGGCTGCGGGGAGCCCCGATGCCCGTCGAGAGCACCGAGAGCCCTCGAACCGGACCCTCGGGAACGGAGATGACCGCGGCGAGATGCTCGCCCTCCCACGGGACGAAGACCGGGTACTCCCTCACGGCGCCGCCCGCGACGGTGCCGGCTCGGACACGAGCCCGAGGGCCCATCGGGCCGTGGCGGCCGCGAGGTTCCGGTCGAGCCCATGCGTGGTGTCCCGGTCGCCCTCGCCGTCGGGCAGCCGCAGGAAATGGTGCTGCCCGAAGGCGAGCGCCGCCCGCTCTTGGAGGACGACGTCCGTGCACGACGCGCCGATCGAGCGCAGGTGCGCACCGAGCGCCGCCGCGGGCTCCCAGACCGTCCCGGTCCGGGTGACGCTCACGATAAGGGCGTCCCCTCGGAACCGGCGGATCTCGGATCGAAGGTCGATGGCCGCGATCTCCTCGAAGGCCTCGCGCGTCAGCAGGAAGCCGTTGACGTCGCTCCATCCCCGGGTCCGGAGATCGTCGAGGAGACCGCCGCCCTCGCCGCCGGCCCTGCCCATCATCTGCGCGAGGAGCGTGGCCGAGAACGAGTCGTCCAGGAACTCCTGCCCCGTCACGAACGGATGCCACAGGCCCATCAGGGATCGTGGTGTTCGCTCGGCGACGAGCGCCGCGACGAGCGCCCCGAACCGCGCGCCCAGCATGCCGACCCGTTCCACGCCCGGCTGCCCCCGCACGAGCACGGCCGCGTCGGCCGCGGCGGCCAGGTGCGCCGCGAGCCGCACCGGCGTGGATCGCCCCTCGCTGTCGCCGTAGCCCTGCGTGTGGTACCGGAGCACTGGGAATCCGGACTCGGCCAGGGCTCGCGCACCGATGACCTCGGTTCGATTGAGGTTGATCTGCTCGAGCCCGAACGAGTGGCAGATGACCCACCCGATCGGGTGCGCCGGTCCGAGGGGAGTGGAGAGCACGGCGACGGTCCGGCCCCCGCCGAGGGTCGGCTGCAGGAACTCCTCGGCATAGCCCTTCCCGGGGTCCTCGAAGCGCCGGTACCGCAGCAGGAGCTCCTCGTCTACGGTCACGCCTCCGCCCCCAACAGCTCCGCATCCAGCCGGTCATGCGCGCACGAGGAGTCGACGAACTCCGGCCGGCGGATCACCGACGCCCGGTACACCCCGAGGAGATAGGGGTCCGTGAGCATCTGCAGGAATCGGTCGTAGCGCTCGGGCCGCTCGAAGAAGTCGCCCGCGATCAGGAAGTGGCCGACCGCGAGCGCATTCTCCGTGCGCCGGAAGACCTCGCTCGCGACGGAGCCGACCTGGGCGAAGTTGATCGCGACCGGGTTGTAGAACATCTGGATCGCGCGATCCACGACGCCGTACGCGGACTCGATGCGGGCATAGGCGGCCCGCATGGCGGCGTCCCCGGCCTCCTCGCCGTCGGTCAGCCGGCAGTCGATCGCCGCGGCGACCAGCCTCGCGCTGTTCATCGAGAGGTAGACGCCGGTAGCGAAGATGGGATCGATGAACGAGGCCGCGTCCCCCACCATCGCGAAACGCGAGCCCCATCTGACACGAACCTGGTACGAGTAGTCGCCGCTCAGCATGACCGGCATGGCCGTGCGGGCCGGGGCGAGGAGCTCAGCGATGACTGGCGAGGACATGATCTCCTGCACATAGAGGTCCCGCGCCCAATCCTCGCTGCCGGCGTCGAGCAGACGCCGCTTGCGGCTCCGCACGTAGGCGTGGTCGAGGACCACGCCCACGCTCGCACGATCCGGGCCCACGGGGATGGCCCAGATCCAACCCTGCCGGTCCCCGCCCAGGTAGATGATCTGGAGCAGTCCCTCCTCGATCCCCTCCGACGGCGCGGCACCGGTCCAGTGGCAGGAGAGAGCGGCCCGATCGAGGCCGGGGTAGGGGTCCTTCACCCGCAGTCGGGAGGCGAGCAAGGTGTCTCGTCCGCTCGCGTCGACGACGAACCGGGCACGCACGAGGCGCTCGGCGCCGTCGGGCCCGGCCACCGTCAGGGCCGCGCCGCCGTCCGCGGCCTCGAGGTCGACGGCCCCCACCCGGCTCCTCTCGTGCACCACCGCTCCGTTGCGTCGCGCGTTCTCCAGCAACACCTGGTCGAACTCGGAGCGGATGACGTGGAACGACAGGTTGCTCGGCCCCTCGATCACGCGCGCGAAACACCACGTGGTGCTCGTCTGCCCATCCGCGTCAATGAACCGGACTCCGGGCTTTCGTACGAAGCGCCGTTCGAGCTCGGGGATGACGCCGAGCTCGTCGAGGAGCTCGTAGCAGAAGGGCAGGAGCGACTCCCCCACGTGATCCCGTGGGAACCGTTCCTTCTCGAACAGCGCGACGGCGTAGCCGAGCCGAGCGAGATACGTGGCCATCGTCGAGCCGGCCGGTCCGCCGCCGACGATCGCGACGTCCGTGCGCGACCCTCGGTCGCTCACGATGCCGCCCCGTACGCGCCCACGAACGCGTTCGCGGTGAGATCCCCCAGGAGCTGGTGCCACGGGTGCCTGGCGTCCCGCTCCACCTCCGAGACTATCGCGCGCATCTCGGCGAGCACCACCGGCTCGTCCTCGTCGTACACGTCGCCCTGCAGGAGCTTCAGCACGTCCAGGCGGTAGCGTGGGTCCTGGATGAACGCGGAGAACAGGATGTTCAGCCGGTAGTACACGGAGATGAACCGGTACCAGTTGCGTGTGCCTCGTCCGATCGTCGCCTCGAACTCGCGGAAGCGCGCGCGCGACAGGTCGCCAGCCTCGAGGGCGGCGAGGATGTCGCGGCACGCGAACCGGGCGCTGTTGAGGGCGATGGACACGCCGGTCGAGAAGATCGGATCGACGAACCGCCCGGCGTCGCCCACTAGCACGAGCCGGTCTCCCGCGAGCTGGCGCATGGCGTAGCTGTAGTCGCCCTCCTCCTTGAGTGGCCGGAGCTGTCGCGCGGCCGACAGGTTCGCGCCAAGCTCCGGCCGGCTCCCCACCGTGTCCCAGAAGAACGCCTCGCGGGAATCGCGCCGGTTCGCGAAGTGCTTGCGCTGGGTCACCACGCCGACGCTCGTGACGTCGCCCGTGATCGGGATTTGCCAGAGCCACGTGTTCGTCATGGGCAGGAAGTGGATGAAGATGTAGTCGCGCATGGCCGCCTTCTTCGCGAAGGTCGACCGGTCGAACCCCTCGAACCACGTGTGGAGCGCGTACTGGTCGAACACGGGGTCCTTCACGCGCCAGCGCAGCTGGGTCCCGAGGAGCGTGCGGCGCCCGCTCGCGTCCACCACCATCCGGGCCGTGGCCTGCTCCTCGCGGCCGTCGCGAACGACGTGCAGACGAGCGACATCGGGGTCGGAGAAGTCGACCCCACGCACGCTCGCCCCCTGGAGCACGGTCGCGCCGAGCGACGCAGCGTGCGAGAGCAGGAGCGCGTCGAACCTCGCCCGATCGACGTGATAGGTGTAGATCTGCTCGACGCCGGGCTGCTCTCGCTCGGCGAACTGCACGTCCGCCTCCAGCCCCTTCCAGTCGGTCGCGCGAAGCTGGCTGCTCCCGGCGGAGGTCCAGGCCGCGCCGTACTTCCTCAGGAACCCTTCGGACTCCATCGTCTCGAGGAACCCCAGCTCCTCGAACACCCGCGTCGAGGACGGGACCAGGGACTCCCCGACATGCGGCCGCGGGAAGGTCTCTCGCTCGAAGACCGCGCAAGAGACGCCCGCCTTCGCCAGGTACGCGGCCGCGCTTGCCCCGCCGGGACCTCCCCCGATGACGGCGACGTCCAGGTCCGGCCCGGCGAGGGCCACGTCACTCGCCCGCGACGGCCGCGAGCGCGACCTCGTAGTCGCTGCCGCTGAAGGTGTCGCAGAGGCCCTGCGCCTTGCGGAAGAGCCGGAGGAACTCGGGGCTCGCCCGCGAGACGGTGATGTCGTCGAGCTCCTCCCACTCGCCGAAGGAGACGAAGTGGCGCCGGTCCGCCACATCGCGGATGAGGTGGAACGACCGGGCGCCGCGAGCGTGCTCGAGGCACCAGGCGGCGACCAGGTTCCAGGCCTCGACGAAAGCCTCCTCGTTCCCTTCGGTGACCATCCAGTTGCCGGAGGTGAACGAGGGACGGCCGAGATCAGCCACGGACATCCCCTCTTCGCTGCAGGCATTCCGAGCATATGTCCGCCCGGATCACGGTGTCCAGACCAACGACCGAGCTTGGCCGTTCGCCCTTGCCTCGCCTCGCCGGCCGCCGCTACCGTGTCGCGGGATGGAGACCGGGACGATCGAGCGGGCGAACGAGGACCTGGTCCGGCGTATCGAGTCGGCCTGGGAATCCGGCGAGCTCGACGTGCTGGACGAGCTGTTCTGGCCGGAGGTGGCGAGCTATGCGACGGTCCCCTTCCTGCCCAACGGCAAGCGGCTCGAGGGGTGGAAGCGGGCACACCGCAACATGACCGCCGCGGTCCCCGACCGGCAGGTGGTCATCGAGGAGATCGTCGCCGAGGCGAACCTCGTGGCGGTCGTCTGCCGGATGACCGGCCACAACCTCGGCGGCCTCGCCTGGGCGGGCGTCGAGCCCAACGGCAACGCCATCGACATGCGCTGGATCAGCATCTACCGCATCGAGGACGGGCGCGTGGCCGAGCACTGGGCGATCAACGAGATGCTCCGCCTGGTCGATCAGCTCGGCGCCCCTCGCGAGCTGGTTGCTCGCCGGATCCGTCGCGGAGGCTGGCCGGTCCTGTCCTAGGGCTCCGTCACCTGCAGCAGCTGGTCGGCACCCAGCCCCGTGAGGACCTGCCGGACGCCGGAAGGCCAGTCGATGGTGAGGCTCGTCACCGTCGAGGCGGTCCCCAGGCCGAAGTGCGCCGTCCGGTCGCTCCCGGAGGCCAGGCTGGTCGAACCGCAGAGGACCTCCCGGACCATCGTCGCCCCGCCGGCGACCACGGTCAGCCGGGCGCCGCACCCGTCGCGGTTGCTCATCGTGCCGGTCGTTCGGACCTCGAGCCAGTGCAGACCCGGCACCGGCGTCACGTTCTCGTACAGGTGCGGCGAACCGCCCAGGTCGACCACGTAGAGATCCACGAGGCCGTCCCCGTTGTAGTCGGCGAACGCCACCCCACGCGAGATCCCACCGGCGTCCATTGCGCCCGACGGCGCGGAGAGGTCGAGGAACGGGCCGGTCCCAGGGTTCACGAACAGCTCGTTCGGCTGGGGGACGAGGCTCGTGATCGCGCCGGCGGCGACGTACAGGTCCTCCCAGCCGTCGAGGTTGAAGTCGGCGAAGCCGAGTCCCCAGGTGATGGACTGCTGGGTGGCGCTCTGCATCGGACGGGCGACGGCCTTGGCCTCCGCGACGTTGGTGAACGTCCCGTCGCCGTTGTTCCGCGCGAGCACCGTCGGGCCCTTGTTCGAGATCGCCAGGTCGAGCCGCCCATCGCGGTTGAAGTCGCCGATGCCGATCCCCATCGAGTTGATCGCGAAGTCGGCGCCGGAGGAAGCGGAGACGTCGGTGAGGAGCCACGTCCCTCCCGGCCCCGGGCCGTCGTTTCGCCAGAGGTGGTTCACGTCGTGCGAGTTCGCCACGTCGTCGTTGGCCAGGTACAGGTCCTGCCGGCCGTCGCCGTTGACGTCGAACCAGGCCGCCTGGAACCCCAGCCCGTCCGTTGCCGCCGCCGGGAGCAGGTCCGTCACGTCGGTGAACGTGCCGGCGCCGTTGTTGCGATACAGGCGGTCCTGCTGGCCGACGTAGCCGCACGTGCCGTGGTTCACGACGTAGAGGTCGAGGAACCCGTCACCGTTGTAGTCGCCCCACGCCGCCGAGGGTCCGACGCCCGCGTCGCCCACGCCCGCCACGCCGGTCACGTCGGTGAAGTGCCCGGTGCCGTCGTTTCGAAACAGACGGTTCGGCGTTCCGTCGTTGACGACGTACAGATCCTCGGCGCCGTCGTTGTTGTAGTCGGCGAACGTGGCGCCCGCGCCCGCGAACCCCACGTTGTCGACCCCGCGGGCCGCGGCCTGGTCGGTGAAGTGCCCCGTGCCATCGTTGATCCAGAGCTGCGACGGCCCCGTTCGGCTCGGCACGTACAGGTCGAGCGCGCCGTCGCCGTTCACGTCGCCCCAGGCCGCGCCCGCCCCCCAATCGCCACAGACCGCCTTCGGAAGCGTCGTCGAGAGCCCCGCGCTCGCCGTCACATCGACGAACTGCGGCACGACGACCGTGGCGGCCGTCACGTCGTAGGAGAGCGGGCTCCCGGCCCCGACACCGTCGATGAGCGGCGTGACCGTGAAGGTCCCGAGCTCGGCGAACCACTGCGCCGAGGTCGCGGCGGCGGCGGTCGAGGCCGAGCCGAGCGACGGGACCGTGACGGTCCACTTCCGGAAGTCGACGGGCGCCTCCCGACCCGCCGGCGCGGCCAGTTCGAAGAGCACCGTCACGGTCGCAGGTGTCGGGTCGGGATTCTGGGCGGTGGCGGTGAATCGGAACGACGCTCCCTGATGGACCGAGGTGGATCCAACCGGCGTGATGGCGACGGTCACGCCCGACGTCGTCGCGGAGGACGCCCGTGGGGCGAGGCCCGCGACGACGGCGACGAGCGCCACGAGGGCTCGGGCGGGCATCGGCTCAGGCCCGCTGGGCTCGGCTCCGCTTCCAGGAGGTGAAGGCGGGGCCGGCGAGGAGCCCCCCGATGATGATGACCCCCGCGGCCAGGAGCAGCAGGACGAGCACGCCGGTGTTCGAGTGGTTCGCCGCCGGCCCGACCGCGACGGGCGGGGTCCTCGTGCGCCGTGGGCTGCGCGAGGGCTGAGGCGAAGGCTGGTCGGAGGGCGTGTTCGAGACACCCTTGAAGCCCTTCACGTACTGAGCGAGGAAGTCGATCGTGGGCTGGATCGCCTCACGCGTGTACTGCGTCGCGTGGCCCTGGGGCGGCGTGAGGAGCTGGGTCGGCACCCCCAGGCCCTGCAGCTCCTGATGGAACGCCTCGGCCTGGTCGAGCGGGATGAACTCGGTGACGGCGTTCGCGATGAAGGTCGGCGGGAAGTCCGAGGTTAGCTTCTGCGAGGCGATCGACGCGGCATCGAGCTTGGTCACCGACGACGGGGCGGTGACCGATGCGTTGTCCGACAGGCAGGAGGCCGTGCGCTCGCGCACCTGGACCTCCTGGCTGTCGGGGCGCTCGTCGATGATCTTGATCAAGTCGAACGCGCCGGACCATGACGCGATCGCGGCGACCTTCGACCCCGTGCTGCCGAACCCCTCCCGGTAGGCCGTCATGGCCGCGATCTGCCCCCCGGCGGACGTCCCGAGGAGCCCGATCTTGGCCGGGTCGACGTGGTACGTGCTCGCGTGCGTGCGCAGGAAGGAGACGGCCGCCGCCGCGTCCTCCTCGGGGACCGGGAAGCAGAACGTCGGCGCGAGCCGGTAGTTGATCGTGAACGCGACGAACCCGGCCTCCTCGAGCGACATCGACTGGGTGCTCAGCCAGCACTTGTCGCCGACCGTCCACCCGCCGCCGTGCAGGAGCACGATGGCCGGGAACGGCCCCCCGCCGGACGGGACGTAGATGTCGCCCTGCCGGTCGGTGCCGGCGCCGGTCACGTACGGGATGTCGTAGGTGACCTTGCCTCCACCCGCGAGCGCCTGCGTCCCGGGCGGGTTCTTGCCCGCGCACTTGGCGAGCAGGTTCTCGCCGCTGCCGTTCGTGCCGCCGCCACCCTGCTGCGCGGACGCGGGACCCGCGAGGGCGAGAACGGCAAGCGCGACGAGGAGCATCGCGGCGACGTGCGATCGTGGGTGTCGAGTGATGGCTGCGCTTCCTTTCGCTCCGTGACCGCCGAGCGGGAACCCCAATGTAGCCGAAAACCCCCCAAACGGCCCGCTCGCGCGGCGTCCTCGCCTGGGTAGGATGCGAGGCCGAACGCGCGACGCCGACACCGGAGGTGACGTGATGCGGGACATCAGGCAGGTGGCCGAGCAGCTCGGGTTTGGGGAGCCGGACCTCGAGCTCCACGGCCGGTATCGAGCAAAGATCCCCCTGGACGCGTTGCCCGATCCGGGGGGGGACAGCTCGTCGCCGCGCGGCAAGTACGTGTTGGTCACTGCCGTTACACCTACCCCCGCAGGCGAGGGCAAGACCGTGTCCGCCATCGGTTTGTCAATGGGTCTCAACAGGATCGGCAAGAACGCGGCCGTCGTGCTTCGCCAGTCGTCCCTGGGCCCGACCCTCGGGCTGAAGGGCGGCGGCGCCGGCGGGGGCATCTCCCGCATCGAGCCGCTCGAGGAGAGCCTCATCGGCCTCGGCTCCGACCTGTTCGCCGTGGAGAGCGCGAACAACCTGCTCGCGGCCCTCATCGACGACGCCCTCATGCGCGAGAGCGTGCGCGTCGACCCGGCCACGATCACGTGGCGCCGCGTGATCGACATGGACGACCGGGGCCTCCGCCAGATCGTGACGGGGCTCGGCGGCAAGGCGAACGGAGTCCTGCGCGAGACCGGGTTCGACATCACCGCCGCGAGCGAGGTGATGGCCGTGCTCGGGCTCTCCCGCGACCTCGCCGACCTGCGCCGGCGCCTCGCCGCGATCGTGATCGGCTTCGAGGAGGACGGCAAGCCCGTCACGGCCGAGGCGGTCCGCGGACCCGGGGCGATGGCGATGCTCCTGCGCGACGCGATCAAGCCGAACCTGATGCAGACCTCGGAGGGAACGCCGGCCCTGATCCACACCGGGCCGTTCGGCAACATCGCGCACGGGAACTCCTCGGTCGTCGCTGACCTCATCGCGCTCCCGCGGCTCGAGTACCTCGTGACCGAGGCGGGGTTCGGCGCGGACATGGGGGCGGAGAAGCTCTTCCACATCAAGGCGCCCGTCTCCGGCCTCGTCCCCGACGCGGTCGTCGTCGTCACGACGGTTCGCGCGCTCAAGTACCACTCGGGGCGGTTCGACGCGATCCCCGGCGGCCACGCGTCGAAGGAGATCCAGCAGGAGGACCCCGGCGCCGTCGAGGCCGGGGCGAGCAACCTCGACCGCCACGTGCGCAACATGCGCCAGCTCGGCGTGCCGGTCGTCGTCGCGATCAACCGGTTCCCCACCGACCACCCGTCCGAGCTCGCGGCCGTGCGCCAGGCGGGATCGGCGGCGGGGGCGCTCGCCGTCGTGGAGCACAGCGCGTTCGCCGACGGAGGGGCGGGCGCCGAAGCCCTCGCGTCGGCCGTCGAGAACGCGTGCGGGCAGCCGTCATCGTTCGTGCCCCTCTATCGACCCGAGCAACCGCTGCGCGAGAAGGTGCACGC
>JACXTT010004304.1_pt1 | contig 21209 bp, 21 predicted proteins | sample 9270951 | NCBI WGS metagenome assembly JACXTT01 (sample SAMN15532306, study PRJNA645909) | rock metagenome | isolation source: weathered quartz diorite | place: Puerto Rico | collected 2017-06-21
GTCAGAGAAAAAGGGTCTGGTTTCGGTGAATGCTTTGATGTTGCAGAGATCTTCGTCGTGAATCGCGAATGCTTGATTCAACGCTTTGAAGGCGCTGTCTTTGTCCCCCAAGGCTGAATAGTACTGTGCAATGTCCAGCCCTGATACATAGTCTTCTCCAGGTTTGGCTGATGTTTCGTTGAAGACGAGTTTTGCCTTCTCGTTGTCTCCTGACTTCGCGTATGTATAGGCGATTCCGAGCCGCGCCTCTTTTCTTCCATCCGGAAACTTGGCGGCCATTTCTTCAAAGTAAGCTATGGCCTTTGGAAAGTCTCGTCGTTCGACTGTCAGAAATGCTCGTACCATCATGGCTGGTCTAAAGTTCGGCTCTAGTTCCAGCGCCTTTTCCAAGTATTCTGCGGATCGTTCGAGGTCTCCCGTTGAGAAGTACGCGTCGGCGAGGTTTAGATTGATGATGGGGGACAGTGGGTCAAGATCAACAGCCTTTTCTGCTTCACGCGAGGCCTCCTCAATCCTTCCAAGGGCCGGTCCAAGCAGTATCCCGTACCAATGGTGAGCGGTAGCGTAGTTCGGTTTTAGTTCGATCGCCCTCTTGTACTCTCGCTCCGCGCCTTCCCAGTCCCACTTTTCAGATAAGAGAAGTCCCTTGCTCGCATGGGCCTCGCCGAGATCCTCGTCTAGGCTGAGAGCCTTCGCAAGCGCCTGTTCTGCCTTTGGATAACCTTCGCTGGGAGAAGTGTGCCAGTTGATAACGAGTAGGGAGTATGCGTCTGCCAGTCCAACATATGGAAGCGGATAATGCGGGTCTTCTCGGATGGCTTCTCGGAAGAGGCCTAATGCCTCGGTCATGGAGTCTTTGGATCTCTTGTTCCAGAGGAATCTTCCTTTCAGGTAGAGTTCGTATGCGCGAACATTGTCGGTCGCCTGTTTCTCGATGTTTCGTTTATCCTTCGGCAGAAGGTCAACCGGTAGAGAGTCGACAACTCTGCGCGCGATCTCTTTCTGTACCGCAAACACGTTCTCCATCTTTCTCTCATAGTCCTCGCTCCAGACGTGCTCATCTTTCTGAACATCGATCAGCTTGACCGTTATCCTCAAATCGTCGGCAGCTTTTCTAACGCTTCCCTCAAGAATACTCCCGACGTTGAGCTCCTTGGAGGTTTCTTCAACACTATTGTCCGTGTGCTTGTAGCGCATTACTGAGGTTCTAGAGATGACCTTCAAGGTTGCGATCTTGGAGAGTGTAGAGATCAACTCCTCTGTCATACCGTCGGCAAAGTATTCGTCCTGTGGGTTCGGACTGATGTTTGTGAAGGGCAGAATTGCGATACGGTTTCTTCCCGGAGCGAGTCCGGCCTCCTTTCTCTTCTCGACGACTTTTGGTCTGGGACCCCTTAGCCAGCCTTTGATTCCCAGCCCCTTGTCGGCCGGCCTAGACGGGTCCAATCGCTCCGAGCCTTCGACTGACCGTCACAGCGAGGATGCCCATATCCCTTCCTAACTCCAGAGCCTGCTCTCGAGGGTTGATGCCGGGACGAATGTTTCATTGATGGCTAGGATGCTGCGTATGTCTTTGTCATTCCTCTTGGGACACTGTTTATATCGAGACTCGAAGATATCGAATTTCGATAGTTCGAGGCTTTTATCCTGTCAAAGAACGTTAGCGAACGAATGGTCAAGAGTTTTCTAGACCTGTTCGTTCTCGCCGTTCTTAATCACGGGTCCCGGCACGGCTACGAGCTAATGCGAGAGCTGAAGGTAAAGACCGGGATCAGAATCGGCCCCGGCACTCTATACCCACTACTGTACGAGCTGGAGGACCGAAAGTTCGTTGTTGGTGAGTGGACTTCGCCGAGCAGAAGAAGTCGAAAAGTCTACAAGATCACGGAGCAGGGCAACAAGTACCGTGAACAGGGTTTCAAGGGCATCGATCTAGCAGTACGCTCCACATCCTATCTCGCGGACTAGAACGACTCAGTTGCGGTGGCTGTTCGCTAGTTTTAGGATCTCATCAGGGACGCCTACCACGGCTTCACAGTACGGGTCTCCCTTGCCCTGACAGAATACTTCTAGAGAGTCGCATTCTGTGCCGAGCACTGACTGCACCGCCCCAGTGAGTATTCCGCGTCCAAAGTGGCACACGGGGGTTTTGCCTTTTTTCGATCGGACTGAGACTCCATCCGTCCATCTTAGACGAGCCATTTTCTTTTGCTGGTCGAACTGTACGACCTCGACTTTGCCCCAGCCTGCTAGTGTTCCAAGTCTTTCAGCTGCTGTCTTGAGGTCCTGGAAGTTTCTGAACTTGAAACCCGCCCGTTCTGCGATGCGAATGTACTGAAGTCCTCCTTCCTTACCTATCTCATAGGCGAAACTTGTGGCCGTTGCTGGTCCGAAACTCTCGCCCAGACGATCCTCCATAGCATGAATCAGCTTGGTTGGAATGAACAGGAACCTCTCATTGTACGCGGTGATGATGCCCCGTTTCTCATCAACGTCTAGGGCCTTTAGTGCTGCTCTTAGTCGTTGGATTTTTCTGATCGCGCTCAGACGCTAGTCCTCAGAAAACTTGTTTTTGACTTCGACGCGATCAGATGGTTGAGCATGTTGAATGCTCAAGCTCGAAGTGCAGCCGGCTAGATAAGCATGCATATTTTGTGCGTTGAGGCTTTGCGCTTGTTGGGAAAGCACGTATTAGACAGGTCACTGCCCCCGCGGGTCCCGGTGCGTATTGATTGAGCGAGTCTACGATTGTCGGTGCCGAGAATGTTTGGAAGACCTATGATACTGGCGCGGTTAAGGTAGACGCTCTTCGCGGCCTTAACCTAGCGGTCAAGCGTGGCGAGATGATTGCCGTGATGGGCCCATCCGGCTGCGGAAAGACGACACTACTGAACTGCGTTTCCGGTCTTGACGATCTCTCAAAGGGACGAGTGCTCGTGGAGGGTCAGGACTTGGCGAAGATGTCTGATGATCGTAAGAGCGAGTTCCGTGCCCGGCGTATGGGTTTCATCTTTCAAGCGTACAACCTGCTACCGGTTTTGTCTGCTCAGGAGAATGTTGAGCTGCCCTTGTTGCTGGCGGGTACTCCGGAACGGGAGGCTCGGCTAATGGCGGTGGACGCGTTGAAGATGGTGGGCTTGGAGGATTGGAAGAGTCACAAACCTAGTGAGCTGAGCGGTGGGCAGCAGCAGCGGGTGACGATTGCCCGGGCGCTGGTGAACAAGCCGGCGATTGTCTGGGCTGATGAGCCGACGGGGAATCTGGATTCGGAGAACTCCCAGGAAATCATCAAGCTCCTACGGAACTTGAACAGGGAGTACAAGCTGACACTGGTCCTAGTCAGTCATGATGCGTCGATTGCTCAACAAACAGATCGCATAGTGAATATGAGAAATGGACAGATCGAACGCGAAGAGATACCACAGCCCGTCAGGGCCCATGGCTACTAGAATTCTGGTCGCAGAATCATGAGAACCCAAAGCTCCAGGCCGATTCTCAAAGGCCTACTAGTCCTACTAGCGATACTCGCAATTGGCGAGTTCGCTGCCCTGTTCAATGACTACCAGAACAGTTCGTACTTCAGGCTGTACATTGCTGACCACGCTGGCCTGATTAGTGAGCAGGTAATTGTGGTCGCTGCATTAGCGGCGGTTGCTGGATTCTTCGTCTACATGGCGTCCCGAGCGTCGAGGACTAGCAGGCTGGGACGAGCCTCATACAAGATCAAGGGTCTTTCATCAGTAATAGCAGGGATTGTTGCATTTCTCCTGTGGTTCACGCTAGTCGGCCGTGTTGTCGGAAACTCCCTCGTTAGCCTAGAACTGTATGCGGTTGCCGTCGTGTTTCTGATCACAATAGTCAGCATGCTCGGAGACAAGGTCACGGTACGCATGGCCCTGCGGAATTTCACGAGACGCAAGACGAGCATGGCAATCGTGATCAGCGGGCTGATGATAGGTACCGCGATGATATCGGGTTCTCTGGTTACAGGCGATACACTGAGCGAACTATTTACTAGGAGCGGCTACTATGGATACGGTTACGCGGACGAAGTAGTGTTCGCCCCCAGCTCAACGGGATACCAGTTCTTTCCAATACAGCTAGCGCAACAACTACACCAAGGCATAGCGAGCAATCCCTCGGCAAACCAGTACTTGCAAGGCGTCACGCCTGAAATCCTGAGTACGATAAGCGTGTCTGACGAGAGTAAGGGCATTGTCCAGTCCCCCGTGCTTCTGATCGGCACTTTCAACAACGCCTCGCAGTCGTTAGGTGATTTTCACTCGATAAATGGTGGAGCAATCATTGGCTCGAACCTAGCGAATGATGAAGCGATGCTCAATGACCGGGCCGCGAAAGACCTCAACGCAACCGTTGGAGACAATCTAACGGTCTTCTCTCCATCGAATGCGACCTTTGAGATTCCGGTCAAGCTTGTCGGGATCGCTGTGTCGGATTCTCGGACGTACTTTGGAGCTGGAGACAATATTTTCGTAACGATGAGTACCGCGCAAGCGCTGACCGGTCAGCCGGGCTTCGCGAACTATATCGCGATCACGAATACTGGCGGTCTGCGACCTTCAATTCAGCATACGTCGGTTGTTGGTCTGGCTGCTAACCAGACGTTGAACGGGTTGCAGTCTCCGCCGCCTGGTTTTGCTTGTAAGGCGAGTGCCGAGGTTCCGGGTAACTCTACTACGATTCTCTGTGCTTACGGTGCGAAGCTGACTGCGGTCAACAGCGCGACGGATGGTGCGAAGCAGTTGTCTAACCTGTTCGTCGTGTTGAGTACGATTACGATCATCGCGGGTGTTGTTTTGATCATTAACATATTCATCATGCTGGCGGAGGAGAGAAAGTCTGAGATGGGTATGGGACGCGCTGTCGGGATGAAGAGGTCGCAGCTGACGAGACTCTTCCTCTATGAGGGAAGCCTCTACGCCGCCGGCGCAGCACTGCTCGGAGTCTTTGTCGGTATAGGCATTGCATATGCTATTCTCTACGCGTTCGGCACGGTCCTCAGCAGCGTCTTCCCTGTATCACTAGCAGTCGTGCTAGACAGCTTCACGTACTCGCCGACTAGCTTGTTCACCTCGTTCGCGACAGGCTTACTGATCACTTTCTTCACGATACTCTTCACGTCTTGGCGGGTTAGCAAACTGAACATTATTCGCGCGATACGAAATATTCCTGAACCACCACGCGGAGTCAGAACCTACACCGCACTACTCATCGCCGGCCTATTCGCGATAGCGATTGGCGTACTTGTCTTCTTGGCCGCGGGACCCGCAAAGTCCGCGTTTGAGACGCTCATAGGCCCCACACTGATAATCTTCGGAACAGGACTGGTCCTCTCCCGGTTCATGAAAAACAGGATAGCGTTCACCGGGACCGGGCTGGCGATTCTCCTGCAATGGGGAATACCATCATTATCATATGACAACCCGACCATTCAAAACTACACTTTCGGCCCCGAACTCTTCATCTCCGGCGGACTCGTCATGGTCCTAGGCGCCATTATGGCTGTGATGTACAACACCGCGTCGATCAACCGGCTCCTACGACCCATCTACAGTGGACGCAGAGGTTTGACCGTCGTGTTCAAGACCGCCCTATCGTATCCTGGAAACAGGCGCTTCCGGACCGCTGCCACCGTGGCCATGTTCGCCCTCGTCCTCTTCACCGTCGTCACAATCGCCTTCCTCGCTTCGATGCAGACCGCCGCACTGGACAAGTACGTAACAGAGAACAGTGGAGGCTACGACGTCATAACACAGACGACACTCCCAGTAAGCGACCTGGCTTCGCGGGTGCTCAACGATCAGAATCTGGCCAGCAAGGTTTCTGCGGTACTACCGTTCAACAACACGTTTCTATCGTCAATTCGAGACACGACACTGCAACATGATTTCGGATCGCAGATTGCAATAGGCGCCGACCCAAGCGCTGTCGGGGCGTCGAACTTCTACACGACAAACACTTTCAAGATGCAGAACATGACCAGCGATTACAAGACAAGTGCTGACGTCTGGAACGCAGTGACGGCGGCCGGCTCTTCGAGAGTCGTCTGGTCGTTTGGATTCGTCAACGTCCGGGGACCACCGACGACTGAGGCTGTTCCTAACCCTGGCGACACTCTGCAGCTTATTCTTCGGCTGCCGAACGGAACTGACGTTTCACGACAGGTTACTGTGGCGGGAGTTATGAATGGAGTCTTCTTCACCGGAATAGTAACGACGAACCAGTTCCTCAAGGACTCTTTCCAAGTCGGGGCGGGCAATCTTGGCTTTGTCAAAGTGGCTAGTGGTGTCGATCCGACGGTGGTTTCGAATGTTTTGAAGCATGATTTTGCTCGGTTGGGCATGCAGACTACTGTGATCGCGGTGGTGCTGGGACAGTTCATACAGGTTGGTCAGTCTTTTCTGGGAATATTCGAAGGATTCCTAGCACTGGGACTAATAGTGGGCATAGCAGGTCTCGGAATAATTGCGATCAGGTCAGTGGTGGAGAGAAGAAAGGAGATTGGGATACTGCGAGCGATCGGTTTCCGGAGAAGAATGATTCTAGCTAGCTTTCTGTTGGAAAACAGCTACGTGGCGTTATTGGGGATAATGATAGGCGTTCTTCTCGGAGTCGACCTAGGCTATGCAATAGCAACAAGCCCTAACTCGGGACTGACATTCGCAATCCCGTGGCTGTCACTAGCAGAAATCATTCTGTTCGCCTATGGACTGGCAATACTCACGACATTAAGCTCAGCTAGAAGAGCGGCGAAAATCCCTCCGGCAGAAGCCCTGAGGTACGCCGAGTAAAGCTTCGGCAATGCCGTTCTTCGAAACCTAGGATAACCCTACCTGTTTCATCAGTCCAACGAGGTCATAGAAGAGACGCTCTTCCAGTATCTCTCCTTTCTCATTCCACTGTGCAATAGTGCAGAATTCCACGTGGAAGCTTTTGTTTGTGGGTTGGATCGTTTTTCCATCCGAAGTCTTCATAAGACCTTTCATTGTGCCGGAGAAATCTGCCACCGTGCATGTGTAGTCTCCTTGACCGAAGAAGATCTTGTACGGGTTATTGATGAGATGGTTGTCCGGGAAGGTCTTGAAGAATTCAACTGCTTCCAGATCATGGTTGTGGCGCCCTCTTGTGGGCAGTGGCTGGCCGGGCCAGAATACGGCAACATTCTCCGTATGGCGCTTCCTGAATGTTTCCCACAACGGGCTCTTTGGTCCCGCGTTCCACGCGTCATCTAGGGTTTTCATGAGTTGCAAATTGCGCGTGACTGTTGACTCCATCTTGGACTCCATAATCAGGCGAGAACCGCTATTGTTTTCTTAAGTTCTTCCGGATATATTCTGATTCGAAGACTTGGTCGAGATTATAGCACGGGATGAAAAAAAAGAGGTTTTGAACTGTAGAGCATGCGGCCTTTGTCAGGCTGTTGAGAAGACTGCTTGAACTGTAACTGTGTCCGTTAGTGATTGTGGCGCGGAGATTGGGGTTGAGGGCGAGTATGCTGCGGTCTCGGCAAGGCGGTAGTAGTAGATTGGTGGGCTATAGTAGGTGCTTGTGGTTACAGATACTACGCCTGTGATCGAGATGTTCAGCGCTGAAGCGATGATGTGGGCCTGGTCGGAGGCGTCTGTTGCGGCGTCTCGGAGAGCGGTCTGTCTGGCGGTGTGGAATTCGCTGTCTGAGGCTGTGAAGGTGACTCCGTTGATCTGGTTGGCTCCGTTGGATGCGGCTGTGTCTATGACCTGTCCTGCCTGGGGTCCGAGCTGTGCCGATGTGGAGGTTTCTATGGTGACCTGAATCTGGTTGGTTACTTGATAGCCGGTTAGTGTGGGAGGTGCTCCGCTGTTGTAGGCGTACTGGGCGCTTACGCTGTAGTAGGTCGTGTATGTCGTTGTCGCTGATTCCGATTCCGTGCAGGCCGGATGTGACTCGACCTAGGCTACTCAATATCGACCGGCCCCCACTTCGGACCAACTTTTCCGATTCCCATGGTCATCTTTAGTAGAAATAATACTCTTCGCGTACGGAGTGGCACCTCTCACACCACTTTAGTTCTGCAAGGGGAGAAGCCGAGATCCGTCCCGCGGAAGCTCTCGGATACCAAGGAATGAATTCTTGAACTGATTCTTTCCAGATCTCAGATATGGGCATTTCAGTGAACCCAAGTAAACTCATTCATCTAGGTCCTGCAACAAGCTGGGCAGGAGTTTAGGCATTCAATTGTCCAATATGTAGGCTGCGATTAATCTCATCCTTTAGACGTATGGCCTCTTGTCGAGAAGCGGAATCGAAGTCAGGAGCAGTACTGGCATAGATTATTGACCGCGATGAGTTAACAATGATCATCTCTCCATTCGAGTTTCTACCGGCGGACACGGCTTGGGCTAGGTCGGCGCCTTGAGCCCCGACTCCTGGTATCAGGATCGGAATAGAATCCCCTACAATTCTTCGGACCGTCTCCAACTCTGATGGAGAAGTAGCCCCAACGACAAGTCCACAGTTGTTCATAGTGTTCCAATCTTTAACTTTCATCGCCACGGCTTGGTACAGAGGCGGATTCCCTCCGAAATCTTGGAAGTCTACCGCGCCCCTATTGGAAGTCCTGCAGAGCACAAAGGTTCCTTTGTCTTCATATTGAAGGAATTGCTCGACAGAATCGCTTCCCAAATATGGGCTGACAGTCACTGCGTCGCATTTCAGATGTTCAAAGACAGCTCGAGCATAGAATTTCGCGGAATTATCAATGTCCCCGCGCTTGGCGTCGGCGATTTTGACAATGTTATCCGGGATTAGCTTTATTGTCTCTTCACATGCCTTGTAGCCTTTCCAACCAAGGGCCTCGTAGAAAGCCATGTTAAGCTTGTACGCACATACCACATCTTTCGTCGAGCTGATTATTCTGCGGTTGAACTCGACTATTGGGTCTTCAGCAGTCGAGATCGAGTGAGGAAATCTAGAGAGATCGGGATCCAAACCGATGCAAAGCATACTATTGTTCTTGTGGGTGATCGCTTGGAGCTTTTCGTAGAACTTCATGTCATTGACTCCTTGACGAGTCAATCCCTCGTTTTACTTGACTTCGATAGCCAGGATCTTGATACTTTTCATTGTCTTTGAGATAGTCGGTGATCATCGCATGTTCAGCAGCGGTCAGTCTGCTCCTAAGCCAGGATACTCCCTTCGATTTGAAAGGAATCAGTGAATGAAGCTTAACGCCATGCTCTGCAAGCTCCTCCGCTCCTCCTTGCTCGCGATCAACTACAACCGCGACATCGTCGCAGACAGCGTGTATTTGCCTCTTGCCCGTCTCATGCTCAACGAGCCTGCGAGCAATGAGCTTCGAACTTCCGTTCGTAATTACGTCATCAATCAGCATGATTCTATCGTCATCTAGCAGGTCCCCCTCAACTACGGAGTGCTCCCCATAACTCTCTAGTTCCTTGTCAAGGTCTTCAAGTGAACTGACATTCTCGATTTTTCGAGTGTAGCAAGAGGGTATTCCGGATATGAAGGTAGTAATAACCGCGATTGGTATCCCTGCAGTTGCGACGCCGACAAGACGATTCACATTTGGTGCTTCCGAACTTATTAGAGAGGCCATGGAATCGCCAATCTTGCTCAGGATGAGCTTACTCTGCATCTTGCTACAAAGCGGACGTAATTGTATATAGAATGGACTCCAAATGCCCGAATGAAGAATCCAGCCTTCTGCATTGTGCCGAGGCCAAATGCGTATCATTCCAGTATCTAGAAAATATTCGATGAGTTCCTTTCCACTCTTATCTTTGTCAAACATTTGTGCTAAGGGAGATAACTTATCTCCATCTCAACGAAGGTACCGTATGGCTTGTATGTAAGTCTAGTTTCTCTTTCCATAAATCCAAACTTGCGATATAGACTCACAACGTCGAGAAAGGCGAGAAGTCTGGCTCGGTGAAAGCCATTGGCCTTACAATAGTTTTCAAGGAAAATCAGAAGTGAGGCAGCATAACCCTTTCCTCTGAACTGCTTGTCCACCGCAAGTGAGTCGACGAACACGGTTCTCTTATCAAGACGCCTTGTATGCATTATCCCGACAACATCTCCTCCTACATTATCTTCGATGACGAAAGTTCTACACCGCGAATCGGTCTGAACGGCATAAAGATAGTCATCAAGGCGGTTATCGATCCAACCCACCGCTAATTCGAGAGTCTTTCCAGAATCTGAATCGGAAATGATCCGAATATGACCAGGGTTGTACTCCAGCACAGGGTAGACGTTCGTCCCAAAATATACTTCGTCCTCTCTTGCTAAGTATAGAGCGTAGAAATTTGGAATGAGTCTACTATCGTTCCTAACCACCAGACTCAGAGTCAGAATGTCCTTTGGACGTTGAGCGAGAACCCAATTTCGAACGTTTTCCATCGTCGTACCGCTATTCACAATACTGTCGCAAATTAGAACTCGACGATTCGCCAATCGAGTGGTGGATTTTTCGATCTTCTTCCCCTTCTCGCCCGTTTTTGCAACGTCAACAACCATCTTGCCCTTTGTCGTTTCGCTGAGTTCGTGGGCAAGCTTTCGAGTTATCTCCTCCCCTGACTTGCCAACGGCTAGAATTCGAAGGGCGGGGAGATCGCTTCCGTATACGTCACGTACCCTGACTGCAAGCGAGTGTATCATTCTGCGAAAAATGTCTTCTCCGATGAACACTTGCAATAGGGATTGTCGACCGTAAGTGGGGGCTTATGCGAACGATCTAGTGCCGAGCACTCGGCATTGGAGGACGAGGTCCACCAATCGGATGTTCTTCTATTAATTCCCCGAGATCTTTATAGTAGCATTTCTTGCATAGAAGGTCATCTGCAATCCGTTTCCTGCCTGTTCGAAATTCCTGAATAGGAGTACCGCATTTTGCACATCTATCGATTGTCGTGAACCTCAATCCTACAGATGTTCTAGCCCGACCTGTTGTTTTTGGCATACTAATCACTCCAATCCAAGTCTTTCGGGGTTTGCTTCATTTTACCGCTCATTTCTGGACTTTTCCTCGCACATTTGAAGGCTTCTACGCCCTTTTTCGGTGATTCTGTAATAAAGCTGGTGAGCCACCTTCTTTCCGTCGATGAGCAACCTCTCCTTGAGACCATTACAATGGAAAGCAACCTTACTCTTTCCCTCCCTGACCATCTTCGAAAGCTCTACTAAAGAGATAGAGTCGTCCCTCTTTGATAACTGCTGTAGTACCGACATCCGAATCGGACTTACCGAGCAGTATATCACATCCTCCTCGTCTATCTTACCGTTCCTCTTCGAGACCTTCACCAAGTGTTCAGCGCTAGCTTTCCTAGCTCCCACAATCCCAGAGACTTGACTCACTCTATTCTAAGAACAGAGTAAGTTTAAAAAGCTTGTTGTCAAATTCCATCAGCTTACATCAAGAAGCGAAGGTAGTCGTAAATCCATAGCAATCACTGCAACATACCCGAAAATTTATGGGAGAAGAATGAATCCACCCATAGAACGACGCACTGAAAACAGCATGAAAGTAGGATATGTCTCCAAAATCCAAAGGAGGTGTTCTTTCGATCTTGACGAAAAAGCGGAAGGAATTTAGGGCCTGCCGCTCATCAAGCGGCTCCCCTTGAAAAGAGGACATGTTATTCCGAGAGTTATGTTCATCCTGGGAACTTTGTCTCTAGTGGGATTCACAGCGTATCTGGCAAACGCTGGCGTTGGGTGGGAGACCATACTATCTGCTGCTGCAAATCTCTCTCTCTTAGCAACGGTGGTCTTTTTAGCATACCAAGTATCGTCCGAACGAAACGACCGCAAATATGACGCATATGAGAACCTCATGAGTGAATTCTCACAGGCCGCACTTTACCTAGTCGACCACCCATCTTTGGCCGAATCGCTGTATTCCGGAAAAAACAAGCCCGAACATTGGGATTCATACTCTCAAGAGGAGAAGAATCTATATTCCTACTTTGACTCCCTCCTAGGACTCTTTGAGCGTGTATGGGTCGCTCAATCCGACATGCACTTTGCAGAACCCGACTGGGAAGCTTGGAGAAGTTGGATCAGAAATTTAGCAAACAACAGTGTTTTCGTCGATGCTTACCACGATAATTCGTCACTCTACGACTCTACACTAGTGAAGGAGATGAAACAAATCATAGAACAAGCCTCAAAAGTCGAGAGTGAGAAGCAAAGTCAACCTGGTAATGTTTGAGATCTGAACTGCTATTAAGAATCGCCCCCGCGTTCTTGCCCCGCGTATAGGCTCCTGAATTCGTCGTGAGTGGTATTCTTAGTCGATTGGGAAGAGGATTAGCGTGAGTGCCCGGCTGCTGGGTCGAAAGAGGATGCTCGCTGAAAGGTGTTAGTTGGGGTGTTTGCCTGCTGTTTGGCTGTCTAGGTCGTGGACGAGGTTGGTGACGACTTTGATTGTTGGGACGAGGGCGATAAGTAGGAAGATTAGTGGGAATGCCCACGGTGAGGACCCGAAGTAGGGTAGGGCTATTCCGGCGGTTGTGTAGTATAGGATTGCTATTGCTAGTATTTGGAAGAAGTAGCTGAGCAGTGGTGTCCAAGTCCGGTAGTTGCTATAGTGTTCATGCATCGTAGACGCGATCTGGGTGCCGTACTTCAGGACGATGAAGGTGACGAAGAGTCCGATGCAAAGCGCCACTATGCTTGCGACTGAGATTGCAGTACCGCTTACGTTCTGTGTGATGCCTGGAAACCCAAGAACCACTGCCTCGACGATTACTAGCACGATTAGTCCTGCCATTAGTCGGATGACTGCTGGCATGACGGGGGTTAGTGCGCCCCATGAACCGGTGGCGCCTGATCTCGAATCAGTCAACGTTCTGTTTACTCCGTGCTAGCCCACACTATCTGGCGCGTGATTTCTCTCCGATGATACCCACGAAGGCGGGTCCGGGTTACACCAGCGGGTTGTTACATCGTGATTCGTAGTGAACCGGAATCAACTATGTACCTCGCGCCTTCAGGCACGATTATGGTCGAGTCATAATCCTCGATAATGCACGGTCCATTATGGACTCCTCGAGAAGACCCAGAGGGTCTGCCGAGGACCCGGCATGACTTGATCCATTTCCCGTTGATGTACGATTCGCGGTCAGGCTTCTCCGATGGACCGGTCTTGTCGGCTGGCTCTCCCGGTATTCCATGTCCGGTTCGTCCTCTGCAGTAGACACGCAAGTTGACGATCTCAACAGCGTTCGCCTCGTCCTTGTATCCGTTACGTGATTCGTGCAAGTTGTGGAATTTTCGAACAGCCTCGCGCACAGCCTCACGAGTTAAAGAGCGACCGGGAACCTCCACCGGTATCTCGAATGACTGCCCTTCATATCGCATGTCTAGGAACCGGGTGAACAGGCGATGCTTGGGGGCGATTCCCTCTTTCCCGAGAAGCTTTGCTCCCTTCTCCTCCATTGACCGATACTCGCGGTTGAGACGTGTCGGCGATGCATTGTCGGCGGGACCGAGCATAGTCCTGACAAAGTCATGCAAAGGCTCGGCTAGTAGGAGTCCGAGACTCGAGAAAACGCCCGCTCCCGGTGGGACCAGTACCTTTCGCATTTCCATCTGCTGAGCGACCTCGCAAGCGAGCATTGGAGCGGCACCACCGAACGCGACGAGCAGCATTTCACGCGGGTCCCGGCCCTTCTCCACACTCGCTGCCCGAATCGCACCGGCCACGTTCGCAGTAGCAATCTTGAGAATTCCTTGAGCCGCTTCTCTCACACTCGTCTTCATGGGACCAGCGACGAACTTCTGAATTGCCTTCTCCGCCAAGCCCGCGTTGAGTTTGAGATCTCCACCAATCAGTTCTGACCCTAGACGGCCCAGGACCAAGTTGGCATCGGTGAGAGTCGGTTTCTCTCCGCCTCCGCCATAGCAGGCGGGACCGGGAGATGCTCCGGCACTCTCTGGGCCGACATGCAGGACTCCCGCATTGTCGACTCTGGCGATGCTTCCTCCGCCCGTCCCGACTTCGAGGAGGTCCACGTATGGGAATTTTACGGGATATCCGGACCCGGTCAGCTTGCGGACGCCGTGAATTCTACCGCCCACTTCATACTCGTCGGTAACGTCGAAACGGTCGCCGGTCCAGACGCCGGCCTTCGAGGTGGTCCCGCCCACGTCTAGCGAGACAATCCTCCCGGCCTCAAACTCAGCCGCGTATGCCTTGGCAGCCACGGCCCCTGCGACTGGTCCCGACTCGATAATTCTGGCCGGCTCCTGCATCGCTTGGGAGGCGAGAAGCGTTCCACTGTTAGACTGCATGACGAATAGTGGAGATTTGACGCCCAGCATTGCCAGGCCATCGATGAATGATGTTAGATATTCGGAGAATAATGGCTGAAGACTCGCGTTCACAACTGTGGTGCTGGTCCGCTCATACTCCCGGAACTCGGGAATCAGCTCCGAAGAAACCGACACTAACAATTGAGGAAGCTCACTACGTAGGATCTTGGCGGTAGCTTTCTCGTGGGCGGGGTTCACGTACGAGTGAAGAAAACAGATCGCGGCACTAGCGAGCCTCAGCTGCCTAATCTTGCGTGCAATCTTCCTTACTCCCTCAAGCTCAATCGGGACCAGGACCCTCCCTTCGTAGGTCATCCTCTCCCTGACCTCGAACCTGTGCTCTCGGGGGATTAGCGGGCGTATCCGTTCGACCTGAAGATTGTAGAGCTCCGGCCTGTTCTGCCGGCCGATCTCAAGAACATCCCGGAAACCCTCAGTGGTTATCAGAGCGGCGTTCGGAAGATCCCCTGTTAGGAGAGCGTTTGAGGCAAGAGTTGTCGCATGCACAACCAGCTTGACTCTCTTCGGGTCGACCTTGTAATTCTCCAGAAACTGTTTGACTGAGTGAAGGACTCCCTTGGCTGGCTCTGACGGAGTCGTAGGGACTTTGACTCTACATGACCTGCCATCCTCGTCTAAGGCGACCAGATCGGTGAAAGTTCCTCCGATGTCGATCCCTAGCCTCATTGTTGGCTGGGCTGAGGAAAGGGACTTCATTCTAATGTTCACAATGGAAGAGCTATTCTGGGGCTTTGCCCATTCTGGGATAGACGAACTTTCCGAGATAGTACCTTCTCAGTAGTGCGAGGACGAGTGCTGCTCCGTATCCGATAGCTCCTAGCGTCCAGGAAAGTGGTGAGGAAAGTCCCAATGCGACCAGGAACATAGAGCCGAAGGAGGCGGGTATGAAAATTGATGCTAGGCCTAGCATTGTTCTCGCCTTCGCGATTTTTTCGCGCTTCTCCTGGAAAGTGAACATTCCCAGGTACATAGTTACCAGAATGATTGACGACATGAAGAGCATTACCAGAGAGGAGAATAGGAGGAGAGCAATTGACACTATCAGTAGCTCTTCTCCCACACCGATAGAGCTGGAGGCTGCACTCGCTTTGATGACGGAGATGTTTGATGAGAGGAGTATCATTGTCGCTCCGACGAGGAAGCTTGTGATGATCATCAACCTGAAGTTGGCAGCATCAACGTCTAGCTTCGGCTGTTCCAATGAAACCCCAGCGTCGACCTCTCATCATCGTCTATAAGGATACTAGAATGATTGGGCCGCGAATGCTAGACTTCTTCGTGCTTTGACTGTTTGAGGAGCCGTTCAAACTCCCTTTTTTGTTGAGGGTTAAGAAGTCGAGCAATTTTTTCTTTTTTGAAATTCTTTCCTCTTCGTTGAAGCAGGAGTCTCGCTTCGTCCAGATCACCGTATTGGATCTTCTTTGCGAGAAGGTCCTCGAACTTCCTGAACCAGACATTCAATCCGTCAATACGTGCTGAGACTCTGCCGAAGGGTTTCTCAAGGAACACGTCAACTCTCAGATAGCCTGACCTATCGTCGAAAGCTTGGAATTTTACTTCGCTTCCGTCAACTGCTCTATGGATCTCGTTTTTGTTTCCCGTGAATCCGTTTCTCGATAGGGCGGCGGCAAGGGTTTCAATTTGAGAATCGGTCAGGTTTCCTTTTATGACAACATCGATGTCCATCGAGGTTCTGGGTATTCCATAGTAGCTGACTGCGGCGGCGCCGGTGAGAGCGTATCGTATTCCTGTCTCGTTTAGCGCTATTACGAGCCTGTGGAGAGCGTCACTGTAGTTTGCGCTTCTTGCCATATATGACCCGGGCCAGTTTCTCCATCTCGTCTCGACGTCCGCCCTTCGTGGCTAGGTCAAGCACGAAGTCATTCATGTCCAGCATCATCTTGAAAGTAGCAATCCCTGATGCCTTTCTCAGGGCCTTAATCTGTCGCTGATCGAGGGGCTCCATTTGGGCTGAGTGTTACGAAATACTTCACTTAAGGATATGGCAGGCTCTCTCTTTTTTCAATACAAGCATATTAGTCTCTCCAATGAGAACTCATGATCCCAGTGAGACACCTAATTTGATAGTTGTAGACATTGAGACCTCTGGACTGGATGTCGAAAACAATCAGATCTTAAGCATTGGAGCGGTCGACTTCGAGAGTCCATCTCGAACCTATTATGATGAGTGTCGACTCCTACCTGCAGCAGAAGTGTCGGAAGAGGCTTTAGCCGTTACAGGTTTCTCATTTTCGACATTAGGGGATTCAAGCAGGCTCACCCCGGCAGAAGTTCTGGGCAACTTCATGAAGTGGGCGAACGGGTGCAGAGAGAGAACTCTGGCAGGGGAGAATCCTTGGTTTGATACTGCATTCTTACGCCGGGCATCGAGAGAATATGGATTGCTTTGGCCATTCGGTCATAGGTTTGTTGACCTCCACTCGCTAAGCTATGTAGCTCAGCTAAGGAGCGGCATACTTGCGCTCGATCTGCATGGAACTTCGGGCGTTAGCCTAGATCGGACTCTGCAGTACGTAGGACTTGTGCCAAGAAAAGGCATTCACAACGCCCTCGCTGATGCCAAACTAGAGGCGGAGGCCTTCTCCCGGCTGATTTATGCGAGAAACTTACTCGAAGAATACTCTCAATATAGAATTCCAAACCATCTTGCGATAGTATCAACATAGTCCGCTGTTCGACCCCTAGTTCATTGGAAAGCTGCTAGACGGCGAGTTTTTTTAGTCATCTACGTTCCCCATCCAGAGTAGAGTTTCTTTATTGCTTTCTTGAAGCGCAGTTCGAATTGGTCCAAAGCATTGGCTGCGTTCATTGCCTTGTTCTTATCTAGCCATTTAGCAAATTCGTCATAGATTTCGGTAAGGCCTGAGTCTGACCCAGTGATGACATCTTTGATGAACTGATCCGACAAGTAAGGGCTAGTTGGCTTGTCCTTCTGAATAAACCTACCTTGAAGGATGGACACGGCCCCGCGAGTATCTTCGCCCTTCCAATCCAGGGATTTCTCTACGGCTCTGTAAGCGCTGAGCACCTCCTCTTCATCCTTGTCTTCTGCCAATATGGGACGACCGCCCGCTTCGATTGAAAAGCGCAACCGGCGCGAGAAGAACAAGGCTAAGTAGAATAAGCATCGGGCAATCTGTTCTTTCGAGAATTCCTTTGAGTCCTTGATCCGTTTCAGATGATCAGAAAGGTATCTCGCCGACTGAATCCAAGGATTATAGTGGTCTCTTAACAAGGGGAAAATCAATTCCCATTTCTTCTGCATCCCAAGCCCTTTGCCCTTGTAGTAGGCTGTGATTTCTGAGAAAATGGTCGTAAAGAATACGCCGAACAAGGCAACGAAAGCTGCAACAACTGTAGCTTTAGCTCCTGGATCAGTTATCTCACCCAACAAGCTCAAAGCAATGCTAGACGACACCCACCATCCTATCGCCACTAGAATGAAGATAACAACGATTCGGAGTATACGATTCATGTTAAAGAGTCATGCATTGACCAAATAAGTCCTCAGTTCGTCCCCATTGCACCCTCGAAGACAGGTCCTAACGGTTTGCTGCGGCATTCGCGGGTGAAAAACTGGGCAAATAGCAGATTTTTCCGAGTCTCATTTTAATATGATGATTGATTACGCGTCAGCGGGACGTCCTGCATGCTAGTCTTAACATTGGCCGACAATGTCGGCGTACAATTGCGAGAGTAGGTCCAGATTTGTCCGTTCATGTCTTGCTCACTGCTGACAATCATCTCGACATGTCAGCGGTTCAGTACGGTCCCAGACGATTCGAACGCAAACGCGACTTTCAACGATGCTTTGAAACGGTCGTGAACTTTGCTCTAGAAAACAGGCCCGATCTTATCCTCGTCGGTGGAGACTTCTATGATGGAATTCTACCCGGCAACCCGGCCCGCGCTTTCGTTGCTGAACAGTTCAAGCGACTCCATGACAGAGATGCCAAGATTCTGCTGGTAAGCGGACATCATGATACTCCTAGGAGCGTCGAGCAGGGCGTCTCACCTTTAGCTGTCCATGCGAAATCTGGACAGGTCTACTTCTTCCAAAAGTCTGAACCGACAACGAAGAATTTCCAGATCGGCGATTCCTCAGTCAACATTACCGGCATGAGTTTGAACCCTGCACTAGCTCCAGACCAGGACCCGTTACAGAATGTTTCGCTGAAGAGTGATGGCGACGTTAACATTTTCTTGACTCATTATCCGATTGAGGGCTTCGAGGGATATTTCGGCCAGGAGACACACATCGCCTCCTCGTCTATCCCTCACAAGTTCCAGCTCTTCGCCAGCGGCCACCTCCACCACCACCAAGAACACATCATTAACGGGACCCGAGTAATCTACCCCGGCAGTACTGAGAGATGCTCATTCCAGGAAGAGGGAGAGAAGAAGGGCTTCCTCTGGCTCGAACTTGACAAGACCGGCGTAGTCAACCAAGAATTCCACAACGTGCCCGCCCGGCCGATGCAGACGCTCGACTATCGAGTCTCAGGCGACGGGAATCTCACAAGACAAATCCAAGAAACCCTAGACAGGACAATTGATACTGAGAAGATTATCCGGGTCCGAGTCTCGGGCAAGGTCTCGCTCGAACAACTCTCAACATACAAACGCTCAGCCCTACAATCATTCACTGAGGACAAGTTCTTCCACGCAGAATTCGACGAGGAAGGACTGAACGTTCTAACGCAGGCGCCACTCGAGTCGCTCCCAAGAACTACGCCGCTTGAGGAAATAGACCGGACATTTCAATGTCTCCTGGAGAAGTCGCAAGAAACGGAGAAGCCTCTTGTTCATGAGGCATGGAAGAATACTGTTGCTAAGTTGCAGGAGGCTGGTGTTAGTTGAAGCTCCTCAGCCTTCAAGCCACCAATTTCAAGAAGCTCAATTTCAAACAGCCAATCCGTTTTCCAGAAGGCATCGTCCTCATCACCGGGTTGAACGAGAGCGGCAAGTCCACGATTCTTGACGCGATCCTCTACGGCCTTTTCGGTCGAATGATCAGGCCGACCCAGAAACCAAGCAATGAGGAAATCCTCAGGTATGGTTCTGGTGAATCGCAGGTTCGGCTAGAGTTCGCGATTGGCGAGAACAGGTACCGCGTCGTCCGCGAAGTCCACAGGACCAGGCCCAATCGTGCCCTTCTCTACGAGATCAAACCGGATGGAGCAACCAAGCCAATCGCAACAACGGTCAACGACACAACCAGCGAAATCGAACGATTACTCGGTGGAATTACCTACAATGAAATCGTCGCCAGTAGCGTAGTCGCTCAGAAGGACCTAGAACGGCTCATCAAGCAGCGCCTTGATGATCGCAGAAAAGTCATCAATGTCTTCCTAAACTTGGACAGTTTCAACAAAGTCCAGGAAGAACTCGACGAAGACAGGATCCGAGTCGAAGGGAGGGGTAGAACTCCCGGACAGCTCACTTTAGAGCGAAACCAGTTCGAACAGCTGCTGGAGAAACAGGAAGATTATCACGCGAAGGAGGTTCAGCTAGGAACACTCAGTGAGAAAGTCAAGAAACTCTCTGCCGAACTCGAAACAACACAGAAACAGTTCGCAGATGCTGATGACCTACGGAAAATACTGAACGAGTACGGCGATGCAGCCAAGCACAGAGACTCGCTGGAGAGAGAAACCAAAGACAAGACCGGCCTCATCAACAATCTCTCGCAACAATTATCGGATCTCTCAGCCGAGCGTGCCGAACTTGAAGACGCTCGAAAACGACTCGACGACTTCAGCTCGCTTTCGGACATTGAGCCGAAGCTTTCTCAGGCTTCAAGGCTGCTGGACGTTCTACGAGAGGATGAGGTGAAACTAAGCCAGCTCAAATCCAAACGCGAAGAACTGCGATCAGAAATCACGAAGAGCAAGAACGCTCCTGTAGTGAGATTTCGGCCGAAGGAGCATTCACAAGTAAGGAGCGTTTGGACGTATCTAGCGGCGACGGGAGCCTTAGGTGCCGGAGCAGTCCTCCTATTCTTTCTCACATACGCTCTTCTTGCAGTGGCCGTCGGATCACTAGCGATGGTCTCGCTGATACTCCTAGCTCGCCAAATCGCCTCTCTTTCAGCCGGGCCAGAAGTGTCCAAAGAAAGGCAGGAAGAAATGGCCGAGGAGCAACTCGTCCAGTTGCGCACAACAGAGCTTGCAGGCATTGAGCGAAGCGCTGAAGAATTATCATCCGAGATTTCCAAACAAACCAAGGAAGTTCTGAAGTCTCTCATTGAGATTCCTGAGTACGGAAGCCATGTCGAGCCACAAGGTGACCCAAGACAAACTCTTGAAGCAATTTCCGCAGTGTTCAACCAGGACAAGCAATCAGAACGGGTCTACGCTGAAAAAGTGAGATTTCTCACTGCACGACTGGAAAAGGAACCGGAACTCGGACAACGCCTCGAGAATTCAAAGAGGGAACTTAGCCGGGTAGAGCAGGAACTGTCATCGATCAAGCTTCCCCCTCTCCCAGAAGGGCTGGTATACACTGATGAGACACTCGTCGACGCTAATGAGTATCGTGACCGTCTCAGCGACTCAGTGTCACGTATTCGCACACAGATCGAAGAGTCGATCGACCGGCAGCACGAGCTCAAAGAGGAATTGAAGCTTGGTGAAGGCATCGATGAGAAGGTCGAGGCTCAGCAACGAAAGGTCGCACTTCTCGAGAAGGAACTGACAGTTCTCAAGTACTCAGTCAAGGGACTAGAGCAGACTTCAGAGTCGTTGAGAAACCGGGTCAAGCCCCAAGTCGAAAGATACATGGGACTCATCCTCCCGTGATCACCTCGGGAAGATACAAGGCCGTCCAGC
>JACXTT010004305.1_pt1 | contig 21205 bp, 14 predicted proteins | sample 9270951 | NCBI WGS metagenome assembly JACXTT01 (sample SAMN15532306, study PRJNA645909) | rock metagenome | isolation source: weathered quartz diorite | place: Puerto Rico | collected 2017-06-21
CCGCAGGCGCGCGCTCATTGGCCGGCGCGGACCTGCAACAGGTAGCCGAAGCCGCGCACGGTGACGATTTCCACGTCGCTTTCCTCGAGCTTCTTGCGCACGCGGTGCACATAGACCTCGATGGCGGTGTCGCCGACGGTGTCGCCGCCTTCGCCGGCCGGGTGGGCAAAGGTGGCCAGGTGGTCCTGCAACTGGGCCTTGCTGACCACGCGGCCCTGGCGCTGCAGCAGCAGCTCGAGCACCGCGAACTCGCGCGGCGACAGCTCCAGCGGCTTGCCGTCGATGAACATGCGGCGATCGTTGCCGGACAGGCGCAGGCGCCCCAGGCGCACGTCGCGGTCGGGCACCGCCTCGCCATGCTGGCTGCGGCGCAGCAGCACGCGCACGCGCGCTTCCAGCTCGGGCAGGGCAAACGGTTTGACGAGGTAGTCGTCGGCGCCGGCGTTCAGGCCCGAGAGCTTGTCTTCGAGCTCGTCGCGCGCGGTCAGGATGATGACGGGCGTGGTGCGGTTGCGGGCGCGGTAGCGCGCCAGCAGCGTCATGCCGTCGATGCCGGGCAGGCCCAGGTCGAGGATGACCAGGTCATGCTGCTCGCGCAGCAGGTGTTCGGTGGCGTAGACGCCGTCATGGACCACGCGCACCTGGTGGCCGGCGCGTGTCAGGCCGGCTTCGACGCCGCTGGCGATCTGGCGGTCGTCTTCGATCAGCAGGATACGCATGGCGGCAGTTCGGGCAGGACGTCGGGCATGGCTGGATCAGCCGGGAAGGAAGACAGGAGGCGGCAGGCGCGGCGTGGCGCACACGCGAAAACCGCTATCTGCGGATTGTGCAGATTGTACAGGCCAGGGCCCTAGTCTTCCTTTCGGTTTGCCTACAGCTCCGGCAACCGGGTACGCGTGCGCGCCTTAGGCCACCTGCAGCGAGGCGGCGGCGCGCTCGATGAAATGGGCCAGGTCGATGTCGCGCTGGGTCAGGCCGTTGGCGTCATGCGTGGACAGGGTGATATCCACGCGGTTGTAGACGTTGAACCACTCCGGGTGGTGGTCGGCCTTTTCGGCCTGGATGGCCACTCGCGTCATGAAGGCGAACGCGGCGTTGAAGTCGGCAAAGGTGAAGCGCTTCTGGATGGCGTCGCGCTTGTCGACGTCGGTCCAGCCGGGCAGATCGGCGAGCAAGGTGGCGCGCGCCTGGGGCGAAAGAGGTGTCATGATGGGCTCGATCAGGGGAAAGAAAAAGCCGGCCCGCCCTGGCGGGCTTGCCGGCATTGTTTCACAAAGCGGAAGACCATGCGGTCAGCCGCTCTTGGTCAGATGTCGTCGCTGTCGCTCCAGCCTTCCCGGGTACCCACGTTGAGCACCTCGTCGTCTTCGGCCACATCGCCCGCGCCCAGCGTCGGCAGATTGCGCAGTTCCTGGTACAGCGGCGCGAAGTCCGGCCGGGTCGCGTCGAACAGCTGCTCGAAGTTGTCGATCACGAAGTAGGTCTTCTGGAAGGTGTCGATGCGGTAGCGCGTGCGCATGATGCGGCGCACGTCGAAGCCGATGCGGTTGGGGCTGGCCGAATCCAGGCTGTAGATCGACTCGCCCTGGCTGGACAGAATGCCGGCGCCGTAGATACGCAGGCCTTCGGGCGTGCGGATCAGGCCGAATTCCACCGTGTACCAGTACAGGCGTGCCAGCATGTCCAGCGCGCCCAGGCCGGCCGCCTTGAGGCCACCCTTGCCGTAGGCCTCCATGTAGTCGGCGAAGACCGGGTTGATCAGCAGCGGCACGTGGCCGAACACGTCGTGGAAGCAGTCCGGCTCCTGCAGGTAGTCGAGCTGTTCGGGCTTGCGCATCCACCAGCTGGCCGGGAAGCGGCGGTTGGCCAGGTGCTCGAAGAACACCTCGTCCGGCACCAGGCCCGGCACGGCCACGACCTGCCAGCCGGTGGCGCGCATCAGCGTCTCGTTGAGCTGGTCGAACTCCGGCACGCGGTCCTTTTCCATGCCCAGCGTGGCCAGGCCCTGCAGGAATTCGTTGCTGACGCGCCCGCGCAGCATCGACGCCTGGCGCTCGTAGAGCTTGCGCCAGATGGCGTGGTCGGTGCTGGTGTAGCGGTGCACCGGCTGCGCGATGGTGAAGTCTGGGCGCAGCTCCTGGCCGGACAGCAGGCCGGCGTCGAATTGCTCCCTGAGCTTATAGGTCATGGTGCCCTGGAAGGCGCCGTCGAACTGGCCGGAAGCCTCTTGGGCGGGGGCGCTGGCGGTAGCGGACATCGAATTTGTCTCCTGGGTTTGGCGCTGTGCGCCGTAATGCGGGTTATCTGCATAGTCTAGGCGTACGATGCTGCAATCTGGCCGCAAAATCGGCCTGTTTGGCGGATCTTGTACGTATAATTCGCGCATTAAGTCCAAAGAATGCGGGAAATGCGTATGGTGTCGCTTGACCATTTCGACCTGGCGCTGATCGCCGCCCTGCAGGCCGACGGGCGCTCCACCCACCAGCAGCTTGCCGAGCGGGTGCACCTGTCGCCGAGCCAGGTCGGCCGGCGGCTGGCCCGGCTGGAAGCCGACGGCGTCATCACGGGCTATCGCGTGAGCCTGTCGACCCAGGCGCTCGGGCTGGGCGTGCAGGTCTTCATCAGCGTCAAGCTGGCGCACCACGGCGACACCATCATCGAGCGCTTCGCCGAGGAAATCCTGCTGCTCGAGGAAGTGCAGGAGTGCTATTCCGTCGCGGGCGAGGCCGACTACCTGATCCGCGTGGTCGTGCCCGACCTGCCCACGCTGGCCGAGTTCACGATGAAGCGGCTGATGCGCGTGCCCGGCGTGGAAAGCGTGCGTTCCAACATCGTTCTGACCGCGCTCAAGTCGGAAGGCGCCTTGCCGCTGTCGCACCTGCGCTGAAATTTTTGTCGGCTGCGTTGCAGCTTTGCGTGCCGGCCTTGCACTCCCAAACGTCACATGTCACCCTCGCCGGGTGCTTTGACGGGAGGATCGCAGGATGAAGGGAATCGTTGCCCGACCGGGTTGGGGATATGGCAGGAGGGTGTCGGCAAGTCGTGCCGCGATGGCCGGCGTGCTGGCATGGCTGTCCATGTCGGCCGCGCTCGCGGCGCAAGTGACGCGCTTCTCGCCCGAGGGAACGGTTCCGCAGGTGCGCCAGGTGGCGATCCGCTTCGACGAGGCCATGGTGCCGATGGGTGACGTGCAGGCAGCGGCGCCGGCCGCCATCTCCTGTACCGGCGCCGCCACCGCCGGGCAGGGACGCTGGGTCGATGCCAGCAACTGGGTGTTCGACTTCGAGCGCGACCTGCCGCCGGGCGTGCGGTGCTCGGTCAGGATGTCCGCCAGTCTGCGCAGCGTGGCAGGCAAGTCCTATGCGGGCAAGCCCGAGTACCGCTTCGAGACCGGTGGCCCCACCGTGGTGGCCAGCCGACCGTCGGGCGGCCAGATCGAGGAGGACCAGGTCTTCGCGCTGCGCTTCAATGGTGCCGCCACCGCGGCCTCGGTACGCGATCACGCGTGGTGCCAGGCGGAGGGCCTGGGCGAACGCATTCCCGTACGTCTGCTGGCCGGCAAGGAGCGCGATGCCGTGCTCGACGCCATCTACTGGAAGCGCCTCGCCAAGGACGCGCCCGACGCGATCCACCTGCTGGCCTGCCAGCAGCGGCTGCCGGCCGGCGCGCGCATGCAGCTCGTGCTCGGCGCCGGCATTGCCACGTCGTCCGGCGTCGCCACGCGCGACGAGCGCCGCTTCGACTACACCGTGCGCGAACCGTTCACCGCTAGCTTCAGCTGCGAGCGCGAGCACGCGCAGTCGCCCTGCACGCCGCTGCGGCCGATGACGATCTCGTTCTCGGCGCCGATCACGCGCAAGCTGGCCGAACACGTGATGCTGAAGACGGCGTCCGGCCCGCGCGCGCCGCGGTTCGATACCGATCTCGCGCCCGACGCGAGCGTGAAGTCGCTTACGTTCGCTGCGCCGTTTCCGGAGAAGGCCGATTTCACGATCGAGATACCGCGTGACCTGAAGGACGACAGCGGCCGTACGCTGTCCAATGCCGACCTGTTCCCGCTCAAGGTGTCGACCGCCGCCATGCCGCCGCTGGCCAAGTTCGCGGCGGCGCCGTTCGGCGTGGTGGAACGCTTCGGCGAACTGCCCAAGGGCAAGTTGCCGGCCGACTATCCGCCGCTGCTGCCGGTGACGCTGCGCAATGTCGAAGCCGACCTGCAGGTGCGCGGCGTGCAGGCGCAGGCGGGGACGGTGATGAAGCTCAAGGTCGATGACGACGGCGCGGTATTGCGCTGGCTTGGCCTGGTGCGCCGCATGCACGAGACCAGCTGGACGCGCGCGGAACTCGACGCGGTGCTGGCCGGCCGTTCGCCCTACGGCGTGAACAATCCGCGCAATGCGCCGTCGATCGAATCGCGTTCGGTGTCGCTGCTGGAACGCGCCGCGGGCGTGCAGAAGCTCTCGGTGCCCAAGCCGTCGGGCGATGCCCCGCGGCCGTTCGAGGTGGTCGGCATTCCGCTGCAGGAGCCGGGTTTCCATGTGGTGGAGATCGCCTCGCCGATGCTCGGTGAGGCGCTGCTGGGCAAGCGCGCGCCCATGTACGTGCGCACCGCCGCGCTGGTCACCAACCTTGGCGTGCATTTCAAGCTGGCGCGCGGCGAAGGCGACGGTTCCATGAGCGGCCTGGCCTGGGTCACCGCGCTCGACGACGGCAAGCCCGTGCGTGACGCCGCCGTGGCCGTGCGCGACTGCTCTGGCAGGTTGCTTGGCGAAGGCCGCACCGATGCCAGCGGCATCGTGCGCTTCGCGAAGCTCGACGATGTGCGCGGCCGCAGCTGCGACGGCAATGGCCTGTCGGGCTATTTTGTCTCCGCGCGCATCGCGGCCACGCATCCGGAGGCGCGCGGCAAGGCCGACATGGCCTTCGTGATGTCCGACTGGAACCGCGGCATCGAGACCTGGCGCTTCAACGTGCCGACCGATGCCAGCGCCATGCAGACCGTGCGCGCGCATACCGTGTTCGACCGCACGCTGCTGCGCGCCGGCGAAACCGTGTCGATGAAGCATTTCATCCGCGCCGAGACCGCGCAGGGCTTTGCCTTGCCGCCCGCGAACCGCAAGCTGCCGGAGACGGTGGTGATCCTCCATGAAGGCAGCGGCCAGACCTACGAGCTGCCGCTGCAGTGGCGCAACACCGCCACCGGCGGCCGCAGCGCGGAAAGCAGCTTCCAGGTGCCGCCCGCGGCCAAGCTCGGTGTGTACAACGTCGAGTTGCAGTCGGCGGGCAGCCGTGGTGGCGATGTCGATGAGAACAGCACGCGGTCCTATGCCAGCGGCAGCTTCCGCGTGGAAGCGTTCCGTCTGCCAGTGCTCGCGGGCACGCTGCAGGTCTCAGGCGCACAAGCAGGCAAGGGTGGCGCCGTGGTGGCGCCGGCCGAACTCCCGGTCGGCCTCGAGGTGCACTACGTGTCCGGCGGCGCCGCCATCGGACTTCCGGTGCGTGTGTCGGCGCTGCTGCGCGACAAGTGGGTCAGTTTTCCCGGTTATGACGAGTACTCGTTCACGCCGCCGCGCGCTACGCGCGAGAACACCTCCGGCGACGAAGAGATGGACCAGGTCGACGAGGGCCAGGCGCGCGACGGCGGCCAGAAGCTGATCGCTGACAAGTTGCCGCTGACGCTCGACAAGAACGGCAACGGCACGGTCACGCTGCGCAAGATGCCGAAGACCGATGCGCCGCGCGACCTGGTGCTGGAAGCCGGCTTTGCCGACCCGAACGGCGAGATACAGACGCTGCGCCAGACCGTGCCGGTATGGCCTGCCGCGGTGGTGGCGGGCATCCGCACCGATGGCTGGGTGTCGGTGAAGCAGAAGCTGGCCGTGCATGGTCTGGTGCTCGACATCCAGGGCAAGCCGGTGGCCGATGCGCCCGTGAAGTTCAACGCGCGCGTACGCCTCACCACGTCCACGCGCAAGCGCGTGGTTGGCGGCTTCTACCGCTATGACAACCGCAGCGAGAGCCGTGATCTCGGTACGGTATGCGAGACGCGCACCGACGCGCAGGGCCGTGCGCGCTGCGATGTCGCGCTGGACCAGGCAGGGCAGGTGGAACTGGTGGCGATCGCGCGCGACAAGGACGGCCGCAGCGCCCAGGCTGCCTCCACGGTGTGGGTGACGCGCCAGGGCGAGCTGTGGTTCGGCGGCGAGAACCACGACCGCATCGATGTGCTGCCGGAGAAGAAGCAATACGCACCCGGCGATACCGCTGTGTTCCAGGTGCGAATGCCGTTCCGCCACGCCACAGCGCTGGTCGCGGTGGAGCGTGAAGGCGTGCTGGAGACGCAGGTGGTCGAACTCAATGGCAGCGATCCCACCGTGCGCGTGAAGGTCAAACCCGAGTGGGGACCCAACGTCTACGTGTCGGTGATGACGATTCGCGGACGCCTGCATGAAGTGCCCTGGTATTCGTTCTTCACATGGGGCTGGCGCCAGCCGGGTGAATGGTGGCGTGCGTTCCGCAGCGAGGGCAAGGAATACGCCGCACCCACTGCCCTGGTGGACCTGTCCAGGCCGGCCTTCCGCCTTGGCCTTGCGGAGATCCGCGTCGGCAACGAGGCGCACCGGCTCGATGTCACGGTGACACCGGACAAGGCGTCCTATACCGTGCGCGGCAAGGCGCGCGTGGCGCTGCAGGTGAAGCTGCCGGACGGCAAGCCCGCGGCCAATGGCGAGATCGCGCTGGCCGCGGTGGACCAGGCGCTGCTCGAGCTGATGCCGAACAACAGCTGGGATCTGCTGGATGCCATGCTGCAGCGGCGCAGCTACGGCGTGGAGACCGCCACCGCGCAGATGGAAATCATCGGGCGCCGCCACTATGGGCGCAAGGCGGTTCCGGCCGGCGGTGGCGGCGGCAAGAGCCCGACACGTGAACTGTTCGACACGCTGCTGCTGTGGAACCCGCGCGTGCAGCTCGATGCCGAGGGCAAAGCCACGGTGGAAGTCCCGCTCAATGACTCGCTGACCAGCTTCCGCATCGTCGCCGTCGCCGACCTCGGCGTGGGCCGCTTCGGTACCGGTAGCGCGACCATTGCGGCGACGCAGGACCTGCAGCTGATTTCTGGCCTGCCGCTGCTGGTGCGCGAGGACGACCGCTACCGTGCGATGTTCACGCTGCGCAATACCACCAGGCGCGCGATGACGGTGCAGGCCAGCGCGCGCGCCACGCTGGTCGGCAATGCGAACGCGCTGCCCGCGCAGACCGTGCAGATACCCGCGGGCGAGGCGCGCGAAATCGGCTGGGATATCACCGCACCGGCGCTGCTTGCGTACTCGCGCAGCGGCACGATCCAGTGGGAGGTGCAGGCCGCCGAACAAGGCACCGGTGGCGAATCGGACCGCATCAAGGTAGCGCAGCAGATCGTGCCGGCAGAGCCCGTGACGGCTCAGCAGGCCACCCTGGCGCAACTGACGCCGGGCCTGTCCGTGCCCGTGAAGGCGCCGCCAGGCGCGCTTGCCGATCCGACCGGCAAGCTGCGCGGCGGCCTGCAGGTGAACCTGCAGTCATCGCTCGCGGGTGGCATGCCGGGCGTGCGCGAGTGGTTCCTCAACTACCCGTTCAGCTGCCTGGAGCAGCGCGCGTCGAAGGCTATTGGTCTCGCCGACGGCACGGCGTGGGAAGGGTTGATGAACCAGCTGCCGTCGTACCTCGATGCGAATGGCCTGGCCTCGTACTTCCCGCTGCGCAGCGACAGCCAGAGCGGCAGCGTCGCCCTGACCGCCTACCTGCTGTCGGTCAGCGACGAAGCCGCGAAAGCGGGCCTGACGCTGCGCGTGCCCGACGAATTGCGCGCGCAGATGGAACGCGGACTGGTGGCGTTCGTCGAGGGCCGCATCCGTCCCGACACGTGGAGTCCTTCGTCGGCGACGATGGATCTCGACGTCCGCAAGCTGGCCGCGCTCGAAGCGCTGTCGCGCACGGGACACGCGCAGGCGCGCATGCTCGGGTCGATCCAGATCCTGCCGGCGCAATGGCCCACGTCTGCGCTGATCGACTGGACCATGCTGCTGACGCGCATGCAGGACATCCCGCAACGCGAAGCGCGGCTGGCCGAGGCGCAGCAACTGCTGCGTGCGCGCCTGACGGTGCAGGGCACGCGGCTGGCGTTTTCGACCGAGCGCGGCGACGACTGGTGGTGGCTGATGGCGGGCGGCGACGTGAATGCCGCGCGGCTGCTGGCGCTGGCCGCGGAACTGCCGGGCTGGAAGGAAGACGCGCCGCAGCTTGCCACCGGCCTGATCGGGCGGCAGGTGCGCGGCGCATGGGGCACGACCAACGCCAATGCGTGGGGCATGCTGGCCATCGCGCGCTTTGCGCAGGTGTTCGAGAAGACGCCGGTGGCGGGCAGCACGCGCGTGTCGGTGAGCGGTGGCGGGGAATCGGCGCGCAGCTTCGACTGGAGCCGCGCCCAGCGCCTCGACGGCGTGACGCAGGGCAGTGTCGACCTGCCATGGCCGGCCGGGGAGGGCGGCGGTACGCTGCAGCTCGAGCACGCCGGCGCGGGCCACCCCTGGGCCACGGTGCGTGCCATGGCCGCGGTGCCGCTATCGGGACCGCTGGCCGCCGGCTACCGTGTGCGTCGCACGGTGACGCCGGTGGAGCAGGCGGTGCCGGGCAAGTGGTCGCGCGGCGATACGTATCGCGTGAAGCTTGAGATCGACGCACAGGCCGACATGACGTGGGTGGTGGTGAGCGATCCGGTCCCGGCCGGCGCGACCATCCTCGGCAGCGGGCTGGGACGCGATTCGGCGATTGCCACGCGCGGCGAGCGGCGCAAGGGCATGGCCTGGGCCGCCTACACTGAACGCACGCCGCAGGCCTACCGCGAGTACTACGAGTACCTGCCCAAGGGCAGCATCTCGGTCGAGTACACGGTGCGCCTGAATAATGCCGGCGACTTCGCGCTGCCGCCGACGCGGGTTGAGGCCATGTACGCGCCGGACGTGTTCGGTGCCGCGCCGAACGCGCGCCTGACCGTCGGAGCTCGCCCATGAGCTGGCTCGCCCTCATGATGCCGGCGCGCGTGCGCGAGTGGTGGGTGGCCGGCACGCTGGCGGGGGTGATCTACGGTGCGCTGCTGGTGCAGGTATCGATGGAGCTGCCGGACGGCGCGCCGCTGACCGGCCAGATCGCGCTGCAGCCCGCATGGAAGACCGCGATGGCACTGATGCTGGCGCGCGCCGCGTGGTTCCACCGCCCGCTCACCGAGCGGCGCTGGCTGGTGATTGCGCTGGTGTGTTCGGCGATCGGCGATTTCCTGCTCGCGGTGCCGGCGCTGCGCATCTCCTTCGTGGGCGGGTTGGGGGCCTTCCTGCTGGCACACCTCGCCTATCTGCGGATACTGGTGCCGCTCGCGGGGGACTCGCGTGCGCACCGGCTGATGGCGTGCGGCGCGATGATTGGTGTGGCCGGCACCATGCTGGGCCGTTTCTGGCCTAACCTGGGCACGCTCGCGGGGCCGGTCACGGTGTACATCATCGTGCTGGTGGCGATGGTGTGCAGCGCACTGGTGGCGAAGCTGCCCACGCCGTTCACCGCGCTGGGCGCGCTGTGCTTTGCGGCCTCGGACATGATGATCGGCATTGCGCATTTCCTGGTGCCGTTCGACAGTTTCCAGCTTGGCATCTGGTGGACGTACGCGGCCGCGCAGGTGCTGATCGTCGCGGGCATCGTGGCGAATCGCGAAGAGCGTGTTGCATGAAGCGGTTGGCGGTGTCGTCCTTCTTCATTGTCGCGGTGACGCTTTCGTCGATAACGCTACCGGCCCACGCGGTCCCATCGTTCACGCAGGTCCGCGCCGACTGGCGCAGCACCGACGTGGTCATCACCGATCGCAACGGCGAAACCGTTGCGCGCGTGCGCGATGACTTCCGCGTGCGCCGCGCAGACTGGGTCACGCTGGCAGAGACCTCGCCGGCGCTGCGTACCGCCATCGTGCTGTCGGAGGACAGGCGCTTCTACGCGCACAGCGGCGTCGACTGGCAGAGCGTGGCCGCGGCGGCCTGGGCCAATCTCTGGAACACGCGCACGCGCGGCGCCTCCACGCTGACCATGCAGCTGGCCGGCCTGCTCGATGAAGACCTGCGCAGGCCAGGCGGTGCGGGGCAGGGTCGCAGCGTCACGCAGAAGCTGGGGCAGGTCGCCGGCGCCGCGTCGCTCGAGCGAAGCTGGAACAAGGACCAGATCCTCGAAGCCTATCTGAACCTGGTGCCGTTCCGCGGCGAGCTGGTCGGCCTGTCGGCGATGTCGCAGGCGCTGTTCGGCAAGTTTCCGGAAGGACTGGACGCACGCGAATCGGCGCTGGCCGTGGCGCTCGTGCGTGCGCCCAATGCGAAATCCGCGCAGGTCGCGCGCCGCGCCTGCGGCATCTTGCGCGAGATGCGGCTGCCGCGCGAATGCGAGGGGCTGGAGGGCTTTGTGCAACTGGCGCTGCTGCGCACGGGCAGCGTCGCGCAGCGCGGTACGGCGGCATCGCCGGCGCCGGCGCAACTGGCACCGCACCTGGGCCGGATGCTGGTCAGCCAGGCGCGTGCGCAAGCGGGTTCCGGCGGACCGGTGCCGCCGTATCTGCGTTCCACGCTCGATGCCGGGCTGCAGCGCGTGGCTGCGGCGAGCCTGCAGCGGCACCTGCGCGAACTGTCGGGGCGCCACGTCGAAGACGGCGCGGTGGTGGTGATCGACAACGCCAGCGGCGACGTGCTGGCCTATGTGGGCTCTTCCGGCGAGCTGTCCGGCGCGGCGCAGGTGGACCATGCGCAGGCGCTGCGCCAGGCCGGCTCCACGCTCAAGCCATTCCTGTACGAGCAGGCACTGGAGGAGCGCAGGCTGACGGCGGCTTCGCTGCTCGACGACCGGCCCGTCAACCTGCCCGTGGGCGGCGGGCTGTACGTGCCGCAGAACTACGACCATCGCTACGCAGGCTGGGTCAGCACGCGCGCGGCGCTGGCGGCATCGCTGAACGTGCCCGCCGTGCGCACGCTGGTGATGGTGACCCCGCACCGTTTCCACAAGCGCCTGGTGGCGCTTGGGCTGCCGCTGACCGAGGCGGGCGACTACTACGGCTACAGCCTCGCGCTCGGCAGCGCGGATGTGTCGTTGCTGGCGCTGACCAATGCGTACCGCGCACTCGCCAACGGCGGCCGCTACGGGCCGGTGCGCATGCGTGCGGGCATGGCGTCCGTGCCGGCGACGGCGGTGATGTCGCCGGCGGCGAGCTACGTGATCGGCGACATCCTGTCCGACCGCCACGCGCGTGCGCGCACCTTCGGCCTCGACAGCCCGCTGACCACGCGCTTCTGGACCGCGGTGAAGACCGGTACCAGCAAGGACATGCGTGACAACTGGTGCATCGGCTGGTCGCAGCGCTACACCGTGGGCGTGTGGGTCGGCAATGCCAGTGGTGCCAGCATGCACGACGTGTCCGGCGTGTCAGGCGCGGCGCCGGTATGGCATGACTTGATGGAAGCGCTGCACCGTTCGCAAGCGAGCGTGGCCCCCGGTGCGCCGGCAGGCGTGGAGCGTGTGGCCTTGACCTTCTCCGATGACCTCGAACCCGCGCGTGAGGAAGTGTTCCTGGCAGGCACGGCGCTCACGCGGGTCAATGTCGGCACGTCGTCCGCGCGGACCGGCGCGCCGGCCATTGCCAACCCGGCAGACGGGACCATTTTCGCGCTCGACCCGGACATGCCGCCGTCGGCGCAGCGCGTGTGGTTCCACGCCGAAGGCGTGTCCGGGCAGACCGCGCGCACGGTGAGCTGGCGCATGGACGGCAAGCCGCTCGGGCGCGGCGGCGAGGTGGCATGGCTGCCCTGGCCGGGCCGCCATCAGGTCGAGCTTCTCGACGCCGCCGGCAAGGTGGTGGACCGCATCGGCATCGAGGTGCGCGGTGCTGTCGTCACGCCAGGCAAGGCGGGCGCCTCAGCGCGGCGCTGAGGCGGGTCCGCGTGTCTTCAGGAAGTCGACGAACACGCGCAGCTTCGGAGGCATCAGCATGCGCCCCGGGTAGTAGAGGTAGAAGCCGTCGAACGTCGGCTGCCAGTCGTCGAGGACCGTGACCAGTTCGCCTGAGGCGAGCGGCGCCGCGATGTGCTGCGGGAATTCATAGACGAGCCCGAGCCCAGCCAGCGCCGCCTGGTGCAGCATCGCCTTGTCGTTGGCGATCATCGCCGCACGCGTGTCGACGGTGACCACGCGCGTGCCGTGCGGACGTTCCAGGAATTCCCAGCGGTAGACCGTGCCCGTCGCGCCGAAGCGATATTGCAGGCAAGCATGCGCATGCAGGTCGCGCGGCGATTGCGGCGTGCCATGCCGCGCGATGTACGCGGGCGACACGGCCACCACGAAGCGCATCGGACCGGTCAGGGGGATCGCCACCATGTCCTGCTGCAGTGCCTCGCCGAGGCGCAGGCCGGCATCGAAGCCCTCGCCGATCAGGTCGACCAGGCGGTCGTCGGTGACGAGATCCACGCAAATCGCCGGATAGGCACGCATGAAATCCGTGAGCACGGGCCGCAGCGCGATCGCGGCAGCGGTCACGGATGAGGTCAGGCGCAATGTGCCGGCCGGCATGTCGCGCTGCGCGCGCACATCATCGGTCGCCGCGCCGATCTCGGCCAGCGCCGGCTCCACCCGCGCGAGCAGCGCCGCGCCGGCCTCGGTCAGGCCGACACTGCGCGTGGTGCGCTGCAGGAGGCGCACGCCGAGCCGCGCTTCGAGCTGGCGGATGGTCTGCGATACCGCTGACGGGCTGACCGCCAGCGCCGCGGCGGCCGCGGTGAAGCTGCCGTGGCGGGCCACGCGCACGAACGCCGCAAGTGCCGGTAGGGAATCGACATCGATTGTGAAGTCAGGCTTCATGATGCATGCAGCGTAGCACGCTGGTTCCGGGGCCGTCGACTGTCCATACTTGCCAGCGTTCGTCGCCGCGCGCGACGCCATCAGACAGGAGCCAGCATGACCGGAAATGCCACCTCGATTCCCACACGCCAACTCGGCAACCACGGCCCCAGGGTCTCCGCCATCGGCCTGGGCTGCATGGGCATGAGCGACTTCTACGGCGCGCATGACGATGCCGAATCGATCCGCACCATCCACCATGCGCTCGACCGCGGCATCACGCTGCTCGATACCGCCGACATCTATGGTCCGCATACCAATGAAGAACTGGTGGGTCGCGCCATTGCCGGGCGGCGCGATCGGGTCGTGCTGGCGACCAAGTTCGGCATCGTGCGCGACCTGTCCCAGCCGGCGGCGCGCGGCGTCAACGGCCGGCCCGAGTATGTGCGCGCGAGCTGCGAGGCCAGCCTGAAGCGGCTCGGCGTGGACCATATCGACCTGTACTACCAGCACCGCATCGATCCGCAGGTGCCGATCGAGGAAACCGTGGGCGCCATGGCCGACCTCGTGAAGGCGGGCAAGGTGCGCTGGATCGGGCTGTCGGAGGCCGGTGCGCAGACCATTGAACGCGCGCACCGGGTGCATCCGGTCTCGGCGCTGCAGAGCGAGTATTCGCTGTGGACGCGCGATGTGGACACCGACGGCATCCTCGCCACCTGCGAGCGGCTGGGCATCGGCTTCGTGCCGTACAGTCCGCTCGGGCGCGGCTTCCTGACGGGTGCCATCCGCAGCCCCGAGGACTTCGACGCGGACGATTTCCGCCGCACCAATCCGCGCTTCATGGGCGAGAACTTCGCGCGCAACCTCGCGCTCGTCGACAAGGTGCGCGCACTTGCGGCCGCAAAGGGCTGCTCGGCGGCGCAGCTTGCGCTGGCCTGGGTACTGGCGCGCGGCCCGCAGGTGGTGCCGATTCCCGGCACGCGCCGCGTCGCCAATCTCGACGACAACCTTGGCGCGCTGGACGTGCGGCTCGATGCCAAGGAGCTCGCGGAGATCGACGCGGTGTTCCCGGCGGGCGCAGCGTCGGGTACGCGCTATGCCGAGCATGTGATGCCGATGCTGGCGCGCTGATGCGGGGGCAGGGCCTGCCGCATAATGGCGAGTCCTGAACCGTGCCCGCCGGAGTACCGCATGCCCCTGATTCCCCTCGATGCCGCCAGCACGGCGGCACGCCTGCCTTACCCGGAACTCGCCGCCGCCATCGCCGACATGCTGGCCGAACTGCGCGATGGCACGGCCATGGCACCGCCGCGCATCGCGCTGCCGGTGGGCGATGCGCAGGACGGGGAGGGTACGCTGCTGGTGATGCCGGCGCGCAACCGGCGCCTGGTGATGACCAAGAACATCACTGTGCATCCGGACAATCCGCGGCGCGGGCTGCCGAACATCCTTGGCGAAGTGGTAGTGGCCGACGCGCATACCGGCGAGCGCGTGGCGATGCTCGACGGGCCCACGGTCACCGGCCGGCGCACGGCCGCGGTATCGCTGCTGGCGGCGCAGCGCTTTGCCCCGCGGCCGGATGGCGAACTGCTCATCATCGGCGCAGGCGTGCAGGCGCAGACACACCTGGAAGCCTTTATCGCGGGACTGCCGGTGCGCCGCGTGTGGCTGCATTCGCGCACGCGCGACAAGGCCGAGGCGCTTGCCACGCATGCGGGCACGCTCGGCGCCGTGGCGGAGGTGATCGATGACGTTGCTGCTGTGCTGCCGCGTGTGTCGATGGTGGTGACGGTGACATCGAGTCGCAGCCCGGTGCTGCCGGACCTCGACAGCGGGTTGTGGCGCGACGACCATTTCATTGCCGCGGTCGGCGCGTTCCGTCCCGACATGTGCGAACTGCCCCCGGCGCTGTGCCATGCGGCCTCGGCCAGCGGGCGCCTGCTGGCCGATACGCTGTTCGGCATCGAGGACGAGGCCGGCGACCTGCTGCAGGCGGGCATCGACTGGGCCACGGTACAGCCGTTCGAAACCGCGATCCTGCAGGCTGACGCCATCCGTGCGCGTGCCGGCAGCCCGCTGGTGTTCAAGAGCGTCGGCTACGCGCTGTGGGACCTGGCGGCCTGCGTGCTGGCCAGCCGGCGAGGCTGACCGGCGCTACTCCGTCGCTACGCCGCCGCGGATTCCAGCCAGATCCGGAACAGCTCGCGTGCGGGCGCGAGCAAGGCCGCGATCGGCTCGCTGCAGCCGCCTGCATACCAGTGGCAGTAGCAGCCGTGGAAGGTGGCCAGCATCAGCCGCGCCATCGGGGCCGGCATCGGCCGTTGCGGCTGCGAGAGCGCGTCGGCCAGCGCCTGCACATGGCTGTCCCAGCCGCGCCGGATTTCCGCGCGCACGCTGGCCGGCACGCTGCCCGAGAACAGCATGCCGAGCACCACACCCTTGGCTTCGGGGTTCGCCATGAAGGCCTGCGCCACTTGTTCGAATATCCGGTCCAGGCGGCGAGCCGGCGTTTCCCCGGCGCGCACGTCCGGCGCAATCTCGTGTCCGATCTGCTGGAACAGACTGGTGGCGGCTTCGGCCAGCAGCATCTCCTTGCTGCCGAAGTGCCATAACAGGCTGCTCTTGGCGACACCTGCGTTGCCGGAGATCTGGTCCAGCGTGACGTCGGCATAGCCGTGTGCGCGGATCAGGTCGCGCGTGACCGCAAGCACGCGCTGACGCGTCTCGAGGCCGCGGCGGTTCTTCTGGGCCGCGGGCGGCGCGGACGATGGGGCGGAAGCGGGCATGGGGGCGCAATCAGGAAGGTCGTTCAGATCACCAGCGCAAACGGCTGCGCAGCCAATCATGATTATTTGAATTTGACAGTGTCATCGCATTCGAACCAAACTCCATCATTGTACTGAACGTTCGGGACAATGCGCCCCCACTGGTGGACGGCAGTTTGGGCTGCCGCCTTGTTGCTTCATCGGGCTCGCACAGAGCCGATGTCTCATGGAGAACACAATGCTTCACCGATATGCGGCGCTGGCCGCCGCCGCGCTGTCCCTGGCTGGCACCGCCCACGCCGCCGAAGTTCCCAGGCCTGCCACGGCCGCCACGGCCAAAGCCAATGCGGCCGTCCTGCAGCAGTTGCCCTTCGCCAACCGGCAGGATTTCGAGGATGCGCAGCACGGCTTTATCGGCACGCTGGACAGCAACGAGATCCTCGATGCGCAGGGGCGCCTGGTCTGGTCGCTTGGGACCTACGCTTTCCTGCGCGACGCTAAGGCGCCCGATACGGTCAACCCGAGCCTGTGGCGCCAGGCCCAGCTCAATATGAACAACGGCCTGTTCCAGGTCACGGACCGTATCTTCCAGGTGCGCGGGCTCGACATCTCGAACATGACCATCATCGAGGGCGATACCGGGCTGATCATCATCGATCCGCTCACCTCGATGGAAACCGCACATGCGGCGCTGGGCCTGTACTACAAGCATCGCCCGAAAAAGCCCGTGGTGGCCGTGATCTACACCCATAGCCACGGCGACCACTTCGGCGGCGTCAAGGGCGTGACCACCGACGAGGACGTCAAGGCCGGCCGCGTCAAGGTATTGGCGCCCGAAGGCTTCATGGAGGAAGCGGTCAGCGAGAACGTGTTCGCGGGCACGGCGATGGGCCGCCGCGCGCAGTACATGTACGGCGCCAACCTGCCGCGGTCGGCCACCGGCCATGTCGATTCGGGCCTCGGCAAGGCGGTGTCGCACGGCACCATCACGCTGATCCCGCCGACCGACCTGATCGCGAAGACCGGCGAGACGCGCACCATCGACGGCGTGCGGATCGAGTTCCAGATGGCGCCGGGCACCGAGGCGCCGGCCGAGATGCTGATGTACTTTCCGCAGTGGAAAGCGCTGTGCGCGGCCGAGGACGCCACCCACAACCTGCATAACCTGTACACCATTCGCGGTGCGCAGGTGCGCGACGCCAACCAGTGGTGGCGCGCGCTGGACGAGACCATCGACCGCTTCGGCGCCCGCACCGAGGTGGTGTTCGCCCAGCACCACTGGCCGAAGTGGGGGCAGCAGAACATCGTGACTTACCTTGGCAACCAGCGCGACGCCTACAAGTACATCCACGACCAGTCGCTGCGCCTGGCCAACCAGGGTTTCACACCGGCCGAGATCGGCGAGCGCCTGAAGCTGCCGCCGTCACTGGCCAGCCAGTGGGACCTGCGCGACTACTACGGCACGGTCAACCACAACGCCAAGGCCGTCTACCAGCGCTACCTGGGCTGGTATGACGCCAACCCGGCCAACCTCTACCCGCTTCCGCCGGAAGAAGCGGCCAGGCACTACGTCGAATTCATGGGCGGCGCGGACAAGGTGATCCAACAGGCGAGGGCTTCGTACGCGCGCGGCGAGTACCGTTGGGTGGCCGAGGTCATGAAGCACGTGGTCTTCGCCGACCCCGCCAACCAGGTGGCACGCAACCTGGAAGCCGACGCACTCGAGCAGCTCGGCTACCAGACTGAATCGGCTACCTGGCGCAGCGCTTTCCTGAGCGGCGCGCAGGAACTGCGCAACGGCTTGCCGAAGGATTCGGGCTCGCGCACTTCCAGCCCCGACGTGCTGCGGGCCATGACCGACACGATGCTCCTGGATTACCTGGCGATCCGCCTGAACGGTGAACGCGCGGCCGGCCAGACGCTGGCCATCAACTGGGTCCAGCCCGATACCGGCAAGCGTTATGCGCTGACCGTGGAAAACGGCGTGTTTCGCTACAAGGCCGACGCCCAGCATGCGCACCCGCAGGTGACGCTGAGCATCGCGCGCCCGGCGCTGGTTGGCATGCTGGGCGGCCAGACCACGCTGCCGGCCGAGGTGCAGGCCGGGCGAGCCCGTGTCGACGGCGATCCCGGCGCACTGCGTACGTGGATGGGCCTGATGGACAAGTTCGACAGCAACTTCGCCATCGTGACTCCCTGACGCAACAGGTGTGCGCATCCGGGCGGCAATACGGTGAAAAGCCTGTCGCCGCCCGCGCAAGACCCCTTATAGGCGAGGGTTTTTCGCGCCATACCGCAAAAGCGTTGCGCGAATGCTGCGGTGCAGGATGCGGAAGTCAGCCTCGATGCGATTTTCTTAATGGTTAACCCTTGTTTAGGGGGGGCCTTCTACGAATCAGTGTCGTCGATGAAACAGTCCCGTTGCCGCAAGTCGGATAATGCCCTTCGGCAGTCACCCGAATGAGGAGTATGAGGACTATGAAACCGACCTATAAGAAGATGCTGGCGGCAGGCGCCGTCATGGCGCTGGCAGGTACCGCACAGGCACAATCGGCTGGCAGCAATATCGTCAGCCTGGGCTGGTTCCGCGTGATGCCGAACAGCTCGGCCGATCCGCTGACGGTAAACAGCATCAACGGCCGCCCCGTCGGCATGTCGCGCCCGAACACCGGCGCGGACATCGAGTCCGCCGATACGCTAGGCCTCGCCTTCTCGCACTTCTTCACGGACAACATCTCCGCCGAATTCGTCGTGGGCATTCCGCCCAAGCATGACGTCAAGGGCACCGGCGACTTTGCCCAGTACGGCAAGCTGGGCTCGGTCAGGCAGTGGAGCCCGGCGGTGCTAGTGAAGTACCACTTCTTCGAGGCCAAGACCAAGTTCCGTCCTTACGTCGGTCTCGGTGTGAACTACACGTGGTTCACCGACGAAACCATCAGCAACCAGGATTTCGTCAACCATGCCTTCGGCATCCCCGGCGCAAAAATGACCGCCAGCGCCGACAGCTCGTGGAATCCGGTGTTCAATATCGGCGCCAACTACGCCATCACCGACAACTGGTTCGTCGGCCTGTCGGTGTCGTACCTGCCGCTGTCGACGCGCGCCACGTTCACCACGCAGGCCGGCCCGGTCACGATCGTGTCGCACACCAAGATCAAGATCGATCCGGTCGTGACGTTCCTGAGCGTGGGCTACAAGTTCTGACCGGTCCGGATTTCCGTCGGGACGGATGCGAAAACGGGGCGCCTTGGGCGCCCCGTTTCGTTGGGTTCGTCAGCGCGCGTGGCGTCCGGATTTACGCCGCCGACTTTACCGGATAGCCAGCCTCCTCGATGGCCGCCCGCAACGCCTGTATATCGGCGCCGCTTTCCACCTTTACCGACTGCGCCGGCACATCGGCGGTGACGCGCGCGGCGGGGTCGATTTCCTGCACGGCGCGCGTAATCGCGCCGACGCAATGGTTGCACGACATGCCTTCGACCTGGAACTGGATCATGGCTGGGAACTCCTGATTGACATCGACTGGCGGCACCATCGCCGCGACAGACGCAGTGTGAACCTTCCTATCATGGGAAGCGCAAGCAAAACCGGACATCGGCCGACGCAAGGGCAGTTTGCCGCACTCAAAACACGCTTGACCTTCCTATGATGGTAAGGTCCATGATGCAGTCACCGAAACTGTGGATGAGCCCAGCGATGTCGAATGCCAGCCTTTCCCCTTCCTTGACGGGCAGCCAGGCGCCGGAGTGGCGGCTGCCGATCGACGGCATGACCTGCGCCTCGTGCGTGCGGCGTGTCGAGAATGCGCTGGCCAAGGTGCCGGGCGTGCGGGACGTTGCCGTGAACCTGGCCACCGAGCAGGCCACGCTTCATGCCGACAGCGGCGCCGTGCTGCCTGCCGCGGCCAAGGCCGTCGCGGATGCCGGCTATGAAGTGCCGCGCGGCACGGTTGAACTCAATATCGCCGACATGACCTGCGCCTCCTGCGTGGGCCGCGTCGAACGTGCGCTGCGCGCGGTGCCCGGGGTGCTCGACGCGCAGGTCAACCTGGCGACCGAGCGCGCCAGCGTGACGTTGCTGCGCGGCGCCGCCGATGCCGACACGCTCGCGGCCGCGGTGGCGCGCGCGGGCTACGGCGCCACGCCGGTGACGGACATACTGCCTGGCGCCGCGCCGGATGCCGCCGCGCGGGACTTCTGGAGCGGCCCCTGGCCCGTGATCCTTTCCGCGGCGCTGTCGCTGCCGCTGGTGGCGCCCATGGTGCTGGAATGGTTCGGCGCGCACTGGATGCTGCCCGCTTGGGTGCAGTGGCTGCTGGCCACGCCGGTGCAGTTCGTGTTCGGCTGGCGCTTCTACAAGGCAGGGTGGAAGGCCGTGCGGGCCGGTGCAGGCAATATGGACCTGCTCGTGGCGCTGGGCACGAGCGCGGCCTATGGCCTGTCGCTGTGGCTGATGTGGCGCTCGCCGGGCGGGATGCCGCATCTCTATTTCGAAAGCGCGGCCGTGGTCATTACGCTGGTACGGCTCGGCAAGTGGCTGGAGACGCGCGCCAAGCGCCACACCGCCGACGCGATCCGCGCACTCGCCGCGCTGCGGCCCGACACCGCGCGCGTGCGGCGCGACGGGCAGGAAGTGAGCGTGCCGCTGGGCTCAGTCCGCGTGGATGACGAGGTGGTGGTGCGCCCGGGCGAGCGCATCCCCGTCGATGCCGTGGTGATCGAGGGCACGAGCCATGCGGACGAATCGATGCTGACCGGCGAGAGCGTGCCCGTGCCCAAGGGCCCTGGCGACAAGCTCACCGGCGGCGCGATCAACTTCGAAGGGCTGCTGGTCGCGCGCACCGTCGCCGTAGGCGCCGAGACCGTGCTGGCCCGCATCATCCGCATGGTCGAGCACGCGCAGGCGGCCAAGGCGCCGATCCAGCGCCTGGTGGACCAGGTCAGCGCGGTGTTCGTGCCCGTGGTGCTTGGCATTGCGCTGGTCACGCTGCTCGGCTGGGGCCTGTTCGCGGGCGACTGGGAAGCGGCGCTGCTCAATGCGGTGGCGGTGCTGGTGATTGCCTGCCCGTGCGCGCTGGGGCTGGCCACGCCGACCGCGATCATGGCCGGCACCGGTGCCGGCGCGCGCGCGGGCATCCTGATCAAAGACGCCGAAGCGCTGGAGATTGCGCACCGCGTGAGCGTGGTGGCCTTCGACAAGACCGGCACGCTGACCGTGGGCCGGCCCGAGGTCGTGGCCCTGCACGCCGCCGACGCGGACTATGCGGACGATTCCGACGGCGCGCGGCTGCTGTCACGGCTGGCCGCGCTGCAGGCCGGCAGCGAGCACCCGCTGGCACGCGCGGTGCTGAATGCGGCGCAGGCACGCGGCATCGCCATTGCGGCCGCCACCGATGTGCAGGCGCTGCCGGGACGCGGCATTGCCGGCGTGGTCGCGGGGCAGGCCCTGCAGCTCGGCAGCGATCGGCTGCGCGAGGCGCTGGGCGCTGATGCGGGTACGCTGCGAGCCGTGGCCGAGCGCCTGCGCGACGAGGGGCGCACGGTGTCGTGGCT
>JACXTT010004306.1_pt1 | contig 21203 bp, 16 predicted proteins | sample 9270951 | NCBI WGS metagenome assembly JACXTT01 (sample SAMN15532306, study PRJNA645909) | rock metagenome | isolation source: weathered quartz diorite | place: Puerto Rico | collected 2017-06-21
ACGTTCAGCTCCAAGACAGGGTGCCCGCCCTGCGTTTGGACGATCCTAGTTGGGAATTTCGCGCCGCCAAAATCCTTGTAGTCTGAATAAGTCGTTTCGACCAACATGTCGCCCAGGATCGGGTTGGGCGTCCAAGTGTCCACCTTCTCGAGCAAGTTTTGGTCGTCGACGTATCCATCCACCTTGTACTTCCCCCGGATCGTGAACGAGACGAGCGTGCCGGGTTTGCCACTGACCGTTACTGATTTTGCCGTAGGAATAGCATCCATTGCTGCCTTGACCCAGCCGTGCGGGCTGAGCGCGATTGCGTTGCCCGCCCAGCGGGAGCTTTCTCCAACGACGGCCACGCCGCGAGCCTCGGTGTAAATCGGCTGTTGACCGCCGCCACGCGGCGGATTCTCAAATTGCTTTCGAAGTGTCTCCTCCCGCGAAAGGCCCTTGCCGTAATCCACGACGCGGGAATATTTCGCGTAGAACTTGGGATAAGGGCCGCCGGGAAAATAGCTTTGACCAAACACGTAAACGAACCCTTTGGCGGAATACTGGACGGTTTTCAAGTTCGCGGCGCCGATCGTGCGCGCCACGTCTTCAACGGTGCTCTGCGCGTCTTTGTCTTTGGCCGCGCCAATGGCGGAGCACAAAGCGACTAGTGCGATGCTGGCGAGCCCTCTCTTCCGCATTGCCCCTCCTAATCGCACAGCTCACCTTCACCGCAGCGAAAAATTCCAATCGGAGTGGGAATTGATCAACGAAGATCGCATTTTAAGCATTCCGAAGCTTTGGCTCGCACATTTACTACATTCGTGCCGCTGCTGCAAGGGTTCAGGGCCTCGACACGAACCAGCACCCTCTGCGTGGATGGTTGCTGCAGGGGGCCGAGCACTCGACAAACGAGAAAACACCGTATACAGTCCGACCAGAGTCTTCATCCCCGCAACCGAGGCAGTCAACGTGGCATACCAGCGTTTCCGCAGCCATGATATTTCCCGTCGCAAGATGTTAGGCACCCTGGCGGCGACTGCCGCTGTGGCGCTGCCTGGGAGCCGGTTGGACGCGCAATTTATTGACAAATCGACGGCGAAAGGCGGCCGCATCGACCTCCATCATCACCATGTCCCTCCTGCGTTCACGGGGTATTTGCCACGGAACTTCGGAGGGGACCGCTTCCCGTGGACTCCGGAGAAAACTCTAGAGCAGATGGATAAGTTTGATATCGCTGTTGCCATGCTGTCCATGACGCAGATGGGCAGCCTGCTCTACGACAACACAGAAAAGGGCCGCGCCGCCGTGCGGACCGGCAACGACTACGGCGCGAAAGTCAGGTCGGACCATCCCAAGCGCTTCGGCCAGTTCACTGCCGTGCCTTTGCCCGATATCGACGGAGTGATGAAAGAAATTGAGTACGGCCTCGACACGCTGAAGGCCGATGGGATTGGAATTTACACCAATGATAATCAGGGGCGCTGGCCTGGGGATCCCTACTTCGATCCGATGTGGCAGGAGCTAAACCGGCGGCGTGCGATCGTCTACATACACCCGCTGGCGCCTCCGTGCTGCACGAATTTGAACGACAGTGTGCCCTACACGATGAGCGAGTTTGATTTTGATATCACGCGCGGCTGCACCAGCATCCTCGCCAACGGAGTACTGCACAAATATCCGAATCTAAAAATCATCATCCCTCATTCCGGGGGAACGATGCCGATGATTGCAGGGCGAATCAAAGACCGTTACCCGCGCGATCCGAAGCACGCCGAGTACATTCCTAATGGAGTGATCGCGGAGCTGCAAAAATTCTACATCGATGTCGCGCACGCAACGTTCCCGTATCCGATGGCTGCTCTAATGAAATTCGCGCTGGCGGATCACATCATGTTTGGGACGGACTATCCGTTTGAACAGGTCGAATCCACCGTCGATGAGTTGCCGAACCTTGGTCTGTCAGCCGAGACCATGCGGACCATCGAACGCGAAAACGCCGAGCGACTGTTCCCACGCTTAAAAGCCTAGTCACTCAAAATGAAAATTTCGCTTCAAAGGAGGTGCTTATGAACTCGAAGGAAAGAGGGGAAAGTGGGGAAGCCGCGCAAGCGAGCCGCAGGCGGTTCTTGAAACAAGGCGCCGCGTTTGCCTGCATAACGGCGGCGGGGCTCAAAGCTGCGTCCGCCCAAGGGCCTCCAGAAGATCCCAACCAACGCACCGACTACGTTCCCGAGGACCAGGTGCCGAAGGATCGCATCTTGCGCGATCCGTGGTCCGGGGAATTGATGCGGGACGAAGAAGGCAACCTGGTTGTGGATTGGACGGGAACGCCGCAGTGGGAGACCTACAGGAAGAATGCTCGCGCGGTAGGTGGGAGCCGGTACGGAAAGGTAGAAGTAGACACTCGGCTTTACGGCGTGCGCTCGCGTTTTGTGAACACGTATCGCCGGGCCTTTGATGGCGGATCTGGCTTCGGTTATTCGGGGACTCCGACGGCGCCGAACTCGACCAAAACGTATTTCTTTTCGCTGCTATCTCCCATCGATGCCCAGATGGGGATCATAACGCCAAGTGGACTCCACTTCACCGATGAGCACGGCGAGGTCCCCGAGATCGATCCGCGGGAGCACCGCCTAACCATTTACGGCATGGTCGAGCGCCCTCTGACACTGACCATGGAAGAGCTGATGGCTCTGCCGTCGGTGTCCCGCGTTCACAGCGTGGAGTGCAACTCCGACGGAGAGACGCGCACGCTGCGGAAGCTCACCTGGGCCACCGCCGGCCATTGCTTTGGGGAACTGAGTTGCAGCGAGTGGACGGGAGTGCCGATGTCCACTTTGCTCGATATGGTCGGTGTGAAAAAAGGAGCGAAATGGTTCTACGCCTCCGCGGGGGACGAGTACAACCAAACCTGGGCGATTCCGCTGTGGAAGGGCATGGATGACGCCATCGTAGCTTACGGCCAGAATGGCGAGCCTCTACGCATCGAGCAGGGTTTTCCGATTCGCATGCTGCTGCCCGGCTTTCAGGGCACCATGAACATCAAGCGGCTGCGAAGAATCAAAATTACCAACGAACTGACGCTGTTCCATCGAATGTACGCGGATTCCCGCGCCGACGGCAAACTGACTTGGTTCCGAATGGAAATGCCGCCTCAATCGTGCATCTTGAGGCCTTCGGGCGGGCAGCAGCTAACGCGGCGCGGCTTCCAGGAGATTCGTGGCATCGCCTGGTCCGGGGGAGGGAAAATCGCAAAAGTCGAGATCACTGTGGATGGGGGGAAGTCCTGGAAAGAGGCTCAGATTCACGGCCCCGTTCATTCCAAGGCTCACACACGCTTTACCTTCCCTTGGACCTGGAACGGGGAAGAAACGATCATCGCGTCGCGCTGCACGGACGAGAGAGGCTCCAGCCAGCCGCTGACTCCCGAGGCAGCCAAAATGCGAGGCTATGACTTGGAAACGTTCAAGAAAACGGTCGTTCAGCGCAACAACATCCCGCAGCCCTGGAAAATCGATCGCGATGGGAGGTTGAGCAATGCGATATTCTCGATTTGAGAGTTTAGTGGTCGTTGCAGTCCTGTCCGCGACAATTTGTTGTCTCCCTGCGCTTGCGCAGACACAGCCGGCACAAACGCAAAAGGAGCAACCACCAGCACAGTCACAACCTCAGGCGCACGAACAAGCAAAGCCGCAACCGAAGCCCCAGACGCCGCCCATCACCGGTGTAGGCACAACGCCCACTCAGGAAGATATGGGCAACCTCGCTTGGACTGCCGGACCTTCCGGCAAGGACCTTCCGCCGGGAAGCGGAACCGCCAAGCAAGGCGCGGACATTTTCCAGGCGAAGTGCGCGATGTGCCACGGCGAGGACGCGCGCGGCGTCCACTGGCAACCCGGCGCTTTTTCACCGATTGCGGGTCTTCCTCTTGCTGGGCCCAAGGCGGAGGCTCCCCATAATCCGTGGATACCCCCAATCACCAATGGCGCTCCCTTTCCTGAAGTGCTTTTCAATACGATCGCTGTCGAGATGCCCGTGTTTCGGCCGGGAACACTCAAGGCGGATGAGGTTTATGCTCTTACGGCATTCGTCCTATTCAAGAATGGCCTCATCAAGGAAGACGAGGTCATGAATAGCGAGACGCTCGCACAGATCAAAATGCCAAATCGCAATGCGTTCCCTGCTTCAGATGAGGTCTATTCTACGGATCAGAAAAAGCGGGGATGCTACCAGACGCACGGCGTCTGCCTTGCCGACTGATGCAGTAAGTGGGCAGGAATAATCGGGTGGGATTGAGGGCGGGACTTGACTCGCCTCGTGACGGTTCACTCTCTGTGATAACCCGTTTCATTGCTGTCTAACATCTTGGCGAACGATGGCTGCGCCTGTGTAGAATTGTGCTCGGTCGACGGCTGGTGGGAGTGAATCGGGGATGGTCGTGAACGAGTGGAAGCGTTTCATCCTTGGGCTAACACTCGCCGCTTTGCTCCAGTCAGGTACAGGCTGTTCGAAGAAGATAATCCCGGTTGAGACTGCGCCGCTCGTTTTGCCCAATAATGTCGGGTCGATTCTTGTCCTCGTAGACCACTTGCCAGGGAATGAGAGCTTCGTCGAGGGGCGGGCCGAGCAGGTGGCGCTCGGCTTGAGGCATTTCTCTGAGGAAACGTCGTGGGATTACGTCGACGCCGCGCCGATGGAGAAAGTGAAGTCAGCCGCAGCGGTGATCTATCTAGGCCTTAATGGAAACGTTCCGCCGTCGTCCGATGCCTTAGCTCGCCTGCGCGGCACACATCGTTTGGTCGTGTCGCGGTATCACCTGGTGACGTTGCGCGACGCAGGAGTCGCCTTCCAACACACGAAGGATGGCAAAGACATCGCAGTGCCGCCGAACACGGAGGTGCGGTACAAAGGACAAAAGTTTCCCTGCCCGCTGCCGGATTTTCTCGATTTCAAGATCACGGAGCCGGCGCGCCTCATCGCCGACTACGCCCTCGCCGACAAAACCTCGGAGCCCTACATCGTTCGAGACGGCGACGCGCTCTTCGTCAACGGCGAGATTTCATTCGATTCGGGCGAAGTGGCGTGGCGCGGCGCAATGCTTGCGATTTGCGATGCCATCACACAGTTCATCGCCGCCCAGCCATTGCCTGGGCGTCCTCAAGCCATGCTGAGACTGGAAGACGTGTCGGCGGTCACGCCCGCCCGGCAGTTGGATAACATCGTCCAGTACCTCGCGGCAGCGCACGTGCCGTATGGCATCGGCGTTATCCCAGACTTGCTTATCAAAGGGAAAGTCATCCGTCCGTTGGCTGGCAACCGCCAATTGCTGGACATACTCCACCGAGCCGAACAGCAGGGCGGAACTACAACCTTGCATGGCCTTCATCATTGTTGTTCTTCGGACAACGTCGAGGGGTACGAGTTCTGGGATGCCGATCACAACGCTCCGCTCTCGTCTGATTCCGCTGCGTGGATGCGCTCGAATGTTTCGGAGGCTCTCGCGGACCTAACCACGCTGGGCTTGCATCCGCACATCTGGGAGACGCCCCATTACTCAGCCTCAGCGGAAGATTACAAAGCTGTCGCGGAATTCTTTTCCGTGGCGTGGGAGCGACGCCGTCCCATGGGCTGGGTGCCTTGGGTGCTAAAGCGTGACCAGTACGGAGCGACGCTTCTTCCCGATGACCTTGGCTACGTTTCGCTGGACGGCAGGATGACCGTCGCCGACCAGCTTGCGCGAGCCAACGAACTTTTGGTGTGCCAAGGCTGCCTCGCTGCTGGGTTCATCCATCCGAATACCGTTCCGGTCGGCGACGTGCGCAAGTACGTGGAAGGACTGCGCGACATGGGGTATGCGTTCGTGGACCCGGGCCAGGCGGTTAGGTACCGAGATTCTCTCCGTCAGACACGTTAACTCTCGTCGTCCGCGCTGTCCTTAGCAAGAAGCGTGATTTTGTCAGCCTTCACTCGGATGTCGGCGTTGCCTCCGGGAGTGTGAAATAAAACGTTGCCCCTTTGTCGACGGCGCTCTCTGCCCATATCTCGCCGCCATGACGGTGGACAATTCTCTGCACGGTCGCCAATCCCACTCCCGTTCCTGGAAACTCTCTCTTGTCATGGAGACGTTGGAAAGCCCCAAACAGCCGGTTCGCATAGGCTGGGTCGAATCCGGCGCCGTCGTCCTTGACGTAGTAGGCGAGCTTACCGTCGCAGTGCGTTTTTCCAAATTCGATCAGGCACGAATCGCGCTTCGAGGTAAATTTCCAAGCGTTGCCCAGCAAGTTCTCGAGGACAATTCGAATCAAATGAGAATCCACAGAGGCGATGAGGTCTTCCGCGATCCGGAACTTGGCCCTGCGCTCTGGCTGCGTTCTCTGCAGTTCCGACGCAATGAATCGTGCGATCGCGCCCAGGTCAGTTCTTTCCATGCTCATCTCGGAACGCGTCACTCGAGACAGGTTTAGCAGATCGTCGATCAGGGTTCCCATCCGTTGGGTTGCTGTGCGCACTCGCTGAAGATAGTCTTTTCCGCCTTCGTCCAGCTTATCGGCATAGTCCTCCAGCAAGGCCAAGCTGAATCCGTCGATGCTGCGCAAAGGCGCCCGCAGGTCGTGTGAGACAGAATAGGAAAACGACTCGAGTTCTTGATTGGCCTGGCGAAGCTGCTGATTCACTTGCTGCACTTCTTGCGAACTGCGGAAGATTTCGGCTTCCATTTGCTCCATGCGCGTGTGCAGACTGTCGTTGCCGGCGGTGACTCCCTTCTTGCGAACGAAGTCTGTCACGTCTTCCACGCGATGAATGATGTATTCAATGCGCCGGTTGGAACCCAGGACAGGCGAGTTAACGGGGCTCCAAAAGCGTTCTTCGAAAGCGCCATCGGGCCGCCGGACGTCATACTTCTGAATCGCCATGGTATCCGCTGTGCCGGTTTCCAGCACGCGGTTGAGAGAGGCCCGCAGGTTGGCGACTCCTGTCGCCGCCGGATCATCCGGGTTGTCGGGGAAAACGTCAAAAATTCCACGGCCCAGGATTTCCTCGCGTTTTGTCATGGTGGCCTGCAAGTAGGCATCGCTAACCGCGACAATTTTCAAGTCCGTGGTAAGCACGAGGTACAGTCCGGGCACGGACTCAAACAGCGCCCGGAGCTGCATTTGGATGCGCTTGCGTTCCTCAATTTCTTTCTCAAGCTGCAGATTGACCAGTTCCACCTTGCTTTTTTCGGCGTCGAAGTCGTCAAGAATGTTCAGCACCGCCCGCTGTGTTTCCTCCAGGCGGCCTTTCTCTTCCGAGAAGTCGTCGAGGATGTTCACCATCGAGCGCTGCGCCGCTTCGAGCTGGGTTTTCTCGGCAACCGAATCTTCCAGGATGTTCAAGACGGCGCGCTGGGCGCCCCCCATTCGCTCTTTCTCGGAGTCAAAGTCATCGAGAATGTTGAGCATGGCGCGCTGTCCGTGCTCCAGACTGCTCTTTTCCGCGGCAACGTCCTCCAGGATGTTCAACAAAGCTCGCTGGCTGTTTTCGGCCGGCGAGAGATCAACAGAAGCGTCCGAAGCGCGACCCACTTTCTGTTCCTCAGCGTGTTGTAGCATCTCGTATTCGAGCCAGGCCGGCTCAGGAATGCTAATGGCTACGAAGTTGATGCGACCGGTTCCGCAAGCCGCCTCTTGAGATCTTCGACCTCTTTTTTGAGTTCAATCATTTTCAGTTCGCGGCCGACGGTGAGCTTCTGGAATCTTTCCAGCTCGGCGAGTCGTTCGAGGTCTCGGGCGCGTTGGTCAGCTAGTTCCACCTCCGCCTTCTTCAAGGGTGTGACATCGCGTGCAGCGGCGAAGACACCAAGAACCTTGCCATCCACATCCTTGTAAACCGAGGCATTGTACAAAACGTGAGAAAGTCGCCCGTCGACGTGGCGAATCGTCAGCGGAAAGTCCGTGACGAAGCCTTTGGCAAAGGCCTGTTGGTAGCCTTCGCGCGCCTTTTCGGGCTCGGTGAAATAGTTGGCGAAGTCCGCGCCGATCAAGTTTTCCCGTGGCGCGCCAGTGACCTTGACGGTAGCTTCGTTGACATCGGTAATCTTCCCTTCCGGGCTGATGGTGAGCAAAGGGTCTAAGCTGGCTTCAATCAGGCTTCGCGCGTATTGCGAAGCCTGTTTTTGCGCCGTGATATCCCGGATCGCGCTCATCGTCAGCATGCCTTCCTCAGTTTCGAGCGGGCTTAGACTGATCTCAACCTGAAATTCCGATCCGTCCTTGCGCAGACCATAGAGTTCCAGCCCTGCGCCCATAGAACGCACGGTGGGTTTGGCGAAGAAGCCCGCTCGGTGCGCTGGGTGGGTTCCGCGAAAGCGTTGCGGGACCAGAGTCTCAACGGGCTGCCCGAGCAGCTCTTGGCGCTTGTAGCCGAATAGGTTTTGCGTCTGGGCGTTGACTAGGACGATCTTGCCCTCGCGGTTCACAATTACGATGGCGTCTGGGGCGGCCTCGAGCAGAGCGCCAAACTTTTCCTCCGCTTTTTTGCGACCCGTGATGTCACGCGCGGCGGCAAACACGCCCAGGACATTGCCTCGAGCGTCCTTGTAGACCGAAGCGTTGTACAACACGTCGGTCAGCCGCCCATCGGCATGCCGAATGGTCAGGGGATAGTCGGTTACGAAGCCTTGTGAGAAGACCTGTTGGTATCCTTCGCGCGCCTTCTCGGGTTCTGTGAAGTAGTTTGCGAAGTCGGCGCCAATCAATTTCTCGCGAGGCGCACCGGTGACCCTTACCGTGGCCTCATTCACGTCGGTGATTTTCCCTTCCGGGCTGATCGTGACCAGCGGGTCCAAGCTGGCTTCGATTAGGCTCCGCGCGTACTGCGTGAGGCGGATTTCATCGGAGATATCCTTGGAGATCAGCAGAAATCCTATGGGCTTGCCCGAAGGGTCGCGACGAGGAGTAATCACGACTCGCGCTGTGAACTGATCGCCGTTTTTCCGCTGGCGCGTGAGCGTTCCTTCCCACTTACCTTGGTCGAGGGCCGCCCGCATGATTTGTCCCGGTACACCGGCTTTGACGTCCTGAGGCGCGTGCAGGATCGAGGAATTTGCCTTGCCCACGACTTCGTCGGGCTCGTAGCCGTACAGACGCCGCGCCCCTTCGTTCCACAGAACGACCTTGCCCGCGAGGTCCTTGGCGATCATCGAGTATTCGGTGGAGGATTCCAGAATGTTGGAGATGAAGTCGACGGCCTCCTGAGCGGTGCCAACAATGGAGCTGTCAAAGAGTTTGGCTCGGTCGTGCAGGGCGACACCGCCCCTTGTCTGCGATGGTATCCCCCCCGCAGCAGTTGGTCCCGCGTTCCTTCTACGGACATCAGCTCCGCCTGCGCCGTGATCCTTGCGATTCATGCGTGATCTCCCTCCTTAGCCAAAATTCTGCTCGTCAAGAGGACGAGGTTATCCGGTGACGGCGCGAGCCGTTTGCTCTTCAGCGCTTACCTCACGCGCGGCTCGTTCGTAGTCCGCTTCAACCATTTCCTTGATCAAGTCGGTCCACGAAACTAGATTCCGCCATCCGAGGATTCGGCGCGCCTTGGAGGAATCGCCGGCCAAGTATTCCACGTCGGCGGGGCGGAAGAATTCCGGGTCGACCTTTACCCAGTCCCTGTAATCAAGGCCAACATGGCTGAACGCAACTTGGCAGAACTCGCGCACGGAATGATGTTCCCCAGTCGCGATCACGTAATCGTCCGGCTGAGATTGCTGGAGCATCATCCACATGGCTTCAACGTACTCTCGGGCGTGCCCCCAGTCGCGCCTCGCCTCCAGGTTGCCGAGGCGGAGTTCCTTCGCGACGCCAAGCTTGATCCTGGCGACTTGAGCCGTAATTTTCCGCGTTACAAATTCAGAGCCGCGGCGCGGCGACTCATGGTTAAAGAGGACGCCGTTGCACGCAAACGTTCCGTAGGCCTCGCGGTAGTATCGGCAGAGGTCAAATCCAGCTACTTTGGAAATGGCGTAGGTGGAGCGCGGATGGAAGCGAGTCGTTTCATTTTGAGGGGAAGACTCGACTTTCCCGTACATCTCGCTTGATCCGGCGAAGTAGAGCTTGCAAGAAGGAGCAAACTGCTTCAGGGCTGCCAGCAGGTCGTGGGTACCTTGGATGTTGGTCCGTAACGTGGAAAATTCGTCTTCGAATGAATAGCTGACGTAGCTCTGAGCGGCTAGGTGGTAGCACTCATCCGGCCGAACGTCCTGGAACACCTTGCAAAGACTCGCGTAGCTCTCCAAGGTCGCGCCGTGGATGCGGAGGTCGGGCAAAATAGGACCTATGCGCCACAGCCGGTGCTCCGGATTTTCTGAAGCTACGCGCCGCACGATCCCGTGAACCTCGTAATCCTTGGCCAGAAGCAGTTCAGCGAGATAAGAACCATCCTGGCCGGTAATACCTGTGATCAATGCTTTGCGTTTCAATTTTTCCTCCTTAACGAATTCTGCGACGGCTTGCGAGCCGTGGACGAAATGCGCATTACGACGAATGGCGGGTTCCCACACATTGCCTGCCGAGTGCCTGAATTGTGGGACCAGGAATGGAAGGGGGAAATTACGTGACAGCCGGGGCAAATCGAAAAATCAGGGCCGAAAATGGACTCTCAGATTCCGGAACGCGCCATCGTGGCCTTTGACTTCATCGACTCCCATTTCATCTCCGAAGCCTTCAGTGCCGGATCGGAGACCAGCAGGTGCCACACGAGGGCTTGAAATGCTTCGGTATGGGGAGTCACAGTAGCAGGGTTCACAACTTTCACGATGATGCAGGCGTCCGCCACTTCGGCGGTGTAACCGCCGTCCCGGCCGACGACACCGCACACGGTCGCGCCCACTTCCTTTGCGTATTGCACCGCGCGCACGAGGTTACTGCTTACATTGCGCGCCAAGTCTCCCCCGCCAACGGAGAAAACGAAGACCATGTCTGCGGGACTCAGATGGCTGCCGCGCAGCCAGTTTGCGTAGGCTGTGTCCCAACCGTCGTCGTTGACCCGGGCAGTTAGCTCGGAAACGTTGTCGGTCGGCGTGTAGGCCTCGATCCCAGCTATCTTTCGGAAGTCGCACACCGCGTGCGAGGCATGACCGGCGCCTCCTCCTACCCCTATTAAGAACAACCGGCCGCCATTCTCTCGAAGCTGCACGAGCAGGCCGGTAATTCGTTCGAGTTCGGCGGGATTCACCGCGGCCAAAATCTCAGCAGCCTCATTCAGATACTGTTGCGCATGCGAGTTCGTGTTCATAAGTGTGAAAAGCATCCTCCTGGCAAGAATTGTCGTACTGTTTCATATTCCCCAAGCTCAATGCTGCGTATGACCGTCGCCGCCTCTTCTGCGCTCGGAACGAAGTAGTCCGGCTGAACTCTCTGCCTGGCGAGTTCTTCGCACAAGTAACATTTGCGGGAATTTACGAAGACGGTTTTCGTTCCAGCGGCGGCGCCGGCCTGCAAATCCGCGATGCCGTCGCCGACCATATACGAGCAACCTAAGTCGATTCCCCATTTTTCGGCCGCCCCGAGCAAAAGCCCCGGTTTGGGCTTACGGCAGCCGCAACTCACGCGGTACTCAGGCACGCTGGCCTGCGGGTGGTGCAGGCAATACCAAACGTCGTCCACTCGAGCGCCCGACATTCCCAGAGTTGTGACCATTTTGTCGGTCATTTGGTCCAGCAGCTCTTTGCGGAATTTCCCTTTGGCGATCCCTGGCTGGTTCGACACCACAATTGTCAGCAGGCCAAGCCGTTTGAACGTGGCGACCGCGCCGGCTACGCCCGGCAAGAGTGAAAATTCGCTGGGATTCGACGGAGAATCAACCGTGCCAACCTCGGGGTTGTAGACATAGCGGTTTATCACGCCGTCGCGATCGAGAAAAACAGCTCGCTTATTCATCGGCTTGTTGATCGTAAATGTTCTTACAGGTTGACGAGAACCTTCGCGCCGTCAGCGTCAAAGTCATAAGTCATTTCGCGAAGTCCAGCAGCCGCCATCGTTTTTCGAAGATGCTTTCGGTGCCCGTTCGGGCAGCAGAACATGAAGAAGCCGCCACCTCCTGCGCCCATGATTTTTCCGCCGAGCGCCCCACTCTCCCTGGCCAATCCGTACCATTCGTCGATGCGGGGGTCGCTGATCTGTTTGGAACGGCGCTTCTTGTTCTGCCAATGCTCGTCGAGCAGCAGGCCGAACTTTTCCACATCGCCTTTTTCCAAGGCCTCCTTGATCCGGTATCCCAAATCCTTCGTGCGATGCAGGCTGTCAATGACTTCAGATTTTCCTTCCTGAGTCTCCGTCTTTTGTTGTTGAAGAATTACAGTACTGGACCGATTCTGGCCCGTATAAAACAACAGGACCGCGCCACGAAGGTCCTCCAGCGCGCTGATCGACAGGTTCAGAGGTGAGACAGCCACCCGGCCATCTTGGGAGATCTCGAGCATGACGATGCCGCCGAACGCGGCGAGATAGTGATCCTGCTTACCGACCGGGTGCCCCGCAAGTGCAGCTTCGACGTGGAACGCGCGCTCGGCCAAAACCTGAGTGGGCACTTCTTCCTTCTTCAGCGCGTGGAGCGCGGTCAGAAGCGCAACCGTATACGAGCTCGACGAGCCGAGCCCAGTACCATCCGGCACGTCTGCCATGGACACGATTTCGATCGAGTTGCTGATATCAAGCAGCTTCAATACGGGGCGAACCAAATCATGCTGCACCTCGTCGCGAGTCATGACTTGCTCGGAGCGAGAGTATTTAAGGCGTATGTATTCGTCTGCCGCCGGACGATTCACGCAGATGTAAACGTACCTGTTAATCGCGGCGCTTAAAATAAATCCGCCATACTGGCTGTAATACGACGGCAGGTCTGTGCCTCCGCCCCCAAGAGGTGCTCGAAATGGTGCGCGTGCAAGGATCACTCTAGTCCCCCTTTGATATGTTGTTGTCTCTAGAACAGATTTCTTAACAGGGCTCCTGGGAACGCCGCTCTCCTGATTGGCGTCAATCTTCCGCCGGATCGCACCAAAATTCCCGCGCCTGAAGACGCGGACTACAGGAGCCGCTTCGGCACCACGAACGGAGCGGACTGTGTTCCAACTTTTCCTGGGAACTTATGCGCGAGTTGCAGCCAAGGGCGCGGAATTCAGGAGTTCCGTGCCCGCCCACATTTCGGGAACGAGTGCTCCGTCGTAAACTTGCTGCAGGAAAGTCCGAATTTTTGCCTCGAACTTCGATTTGTCGAATAGCACAGCGCGATCGCGAATTCTGCGCGAGTCAAAGGAGAGCCTTTCAAAAAGGCGAACCGCATCCACAACAGCCTGCGGCGTTTGCTCGTAGAAGAATACGCCGGTCGGTGCGCTTTCGTCTCCCGCATCGGCTGTCGCATTGACTCCAACGACGGTTTCCAAAGCCCCGCCGCCGGCAAACGCAATGACCGGCTTGCCGGAGGCATGCGCTTCAAGGGGCGTTAGGCCAAAATCTTCTTCTCCGGGAAAAACGAGGCAACGGCAACGCGCGTAACAGCTCCGGAGTTCACTCTCAGGCAAAGCACCGAGGAATTCCACATTCCGCCCCGCCCTCGCGCGAAGGCGGCCTAAGTCCCGACCCGTTCCGACGATCTTGAGCGGATACTTCATCGCAGTGAACGCACTCACCACGATGTCGATTCGTTTGTATGCCGCCAGACGAGAGACTACGAGGTAGTAATCCTGCGATGGCTCGTAGCGATAACCGCTTACATCCACTGGCGGATAGATAATCGCGGCTGGTTTGCGGCCGTACCAGCGCACGATCTTGCGCGCGGCGTGCCTGGAAATCGCCACAACGTGATGAGCTTTTTGAGCGGCATTAAAGTCGAGTTGCCGGAAGCGTTCGAACGCCGCTCCCAGCAATGATTTGCGCCATCGGCTCCAGCCGAGATTCGCGGTGTACTGCTCGAATTCCCATACCGGCCGAAACGGGGCGTAGCAGTAACAAACGTGCGTCGCGGAGCGGCCAGCCTCGACATTCTTGGCACAATACGTTGAGGAGGTCAGCACAACGTCGAACTGCGATAGCTCCAGTTTGCGCATTGCCGAGAAGGTCAGCGGAAACAGCATCTTCAGCTGGTTTTCGGTCCTGACAAAATTTTGTAGGTACGTCGTGCGGATCTCCGCATCCTCAAGCGAGCGGTGGGTGTGGCCCGGAAGGTAGACCGACGTGTAGATGGGTGCATCCGGAAAGATCTCGTGAAAATTACTGAGCACGCGCTCTGCGCCGCCACGATTGACCAGTGCGTCATGAACGATCGCCAGCCTCATTGGCTCAAACCGCCGCTGCCTGCTCGTAGATGCCCATGATTTGCTGCGCTGCCGAGCTCCAGGAGAATTGCCGGACTCTTTCAAATCCTTTTTCTCGCAACTCGCAGGCGAGCTGCTGGCTGCCCAGAACGCGGTTGATTGCCGCGGCCATTTCCGCGGTGCTGCCGGGATCAAACAGAACCGCCGCGTCACCGACTACTTCGGGCAACGATGTCGCGCCGGAACACGCCACGGGGACTCCGGTGGCCATTGCTTCGAGTGGCGGCAATCCGAAGCCTTCATACTCGGATGGAAACACGAACAGCTCGGCCGCCGCATACAACGCCGGCAGATCGGATTCCGGGATCTCGCCGCAGAGAATCACGTCGCCACTCGCTACCAGGTCCGCAAAGCTGGTGTAAAATTCCTGGCGCCGCCCGATGCGCCCGCCCAGCACAAGTTGGAAATTCTTTCGGTTTGCAATCCGCCGAAAGGCGTGTACGAGCCGCTCCAGATTCTTTCTGGGTTCGTGATTCCCGGTGTAGAAAAGATACGGCCGCTGTATCCCAAATTTCCCCTTGACCGCTTCAACTAAAGCGGGGCCTTGCGGACGGAAAACTTCCGAGTCAATTGCCGGATAGACAACGGCGATTTTTTCCGGCGGACAGCCGAGGTGACGGATCAGGTCGCGCTTCGAATGCTCGGAGAGCGTGATGATCCGGCGAGCCTTGCTGGCCGCGGCGCGAATCATGAACCGAGCATATTGGTGCCCGATCCAGGAAGGGCACGCCTGCCGGTAGATGTAGTAAATCAAATCGCACAACGTCAGTACGAGTGGTGTTCGCTCCACCAGCGGCACATTAAAGTTGGGGAAGTGGACGATGTCAGGGTGCTCGTTCCCGAGCAGCAGCGGCAAAACAATCTGCTCGCGGATCGAATAAATGGGCGCCGAGAACTGCAGCTGCGACGTTTGCGCTTGGAAGCGTCTGACATCTTCGCTGTCGCGGTTAACCAGCACGGTGATCTTGTGGTCCGAGTTGATTTTCGTCAGATGGTCCACGACGTTCTGCAGCCAGCGCCCGATTCCAGTATTCGAAATCATTCGTCCGTCGATCAGAATGTGCATGGTTTGAGTGGAACAGGCCTGCCCGCCGCAGGCAGGCTTCAGCGTGTCGTCTTTGTTTTGCTCCCGCACGGACCCGAACCGGCAGCCTGAAGCCTCCGCCACTGCAGTTGCAACGCGCGTATTTGCCGGTCAGGAAATTGAGCGGTAAAGGACTGCTGGATCTTCGAGTCTTCTCTCTTGGGAGCCAGGCTGCCCGCCCTGATGGAAGTAGTATTCCCAGATTTTCAGGTATTTCATGGCTTCCACGATCGCCGACGAATACGCCAGCCAGAAACCTTTGGTCCCGTCGAGGAAGCCGAGGCGCAGAAAGTACATGTAGAAAAACCGCAGGAAGGGATAGAAGGGCAGGAGCCATACAAAGTCCACCGCGTTCTTGAGACGGCGCTTGTACACAAGACGCAAGCCCAGTAGCGTTTTGGGCCCAGCCCAAAAGTCCTTCAGACACTGCAATAACACTTTCCCAGGCGGGAGCCAGTAAAACCGCAGCTTGTTGCTTTTCGCTTCCTTGAGCTCTAGCACCGAAGAGAGAAGGCCTTTCCGCAGGTGGTCGTGCATGCTCGCGATCGTCTTATGCACAATGGGCTTCATGAGCACGGCAGTTTTGCCCTCAACCACTACCTCTTCGTGGGAGTGCCCCTGCCACCTGCCGGCGCCTTTCCGGTACAGGCGCAGTGCATGGTCGGGATACCAGCCACCATGCCATATCGGATGCGACAACCAAAGATTGAGCCGTGGCATGAAATAGCCGGAAACATCGGCTGACCGTCGCAAGACGTGCACGACTTCTTCTTGAAGCTCTGGAGTCACCCTTTCGTCCGCGTCGATGTTCAGGATCCACTGGCTAGACGCCTGCTCCGCCGCAAAATTCTTCTGGTCTGAGAATCCTTGAAAACGGCGCACGAATAATTTGGCTCCATGTTTCGCGGCGATCTCGACAGTCTTGTCCGTGCTCCCGGAATCCACCAGGACGATCTCATCGCACCAGCTGAGGCTACGGAGGCATCCCTCGAGATCGGCCTCTTCATTGAATGCGATCACCGTGGCCGAAACCGTGGGCCTGACTTGCGCGCTCACTTGTTCCATCGACGAAACCTAGTTGCTCACCTTGGTGGCATGAAGGCGAATGCTATCGGAGACGTTCGCGCCTACGGCCATTTCCAACGCCCGGGAGCACGCGTAAAAGGCTCTCTTCGCATAGACCTTCGCGCGCCGCGAGTAGAGGAAGCCAGTGTTCCCCGCGCGAGAGCGGAGCACTTTGAAACCCGCGGCGGACGCAAGTCTGGAAAGCGTCGCGGACGAAAAATGGTAGAGATGCAGATTCACAGTCATCGGAACTCGATACGACTTGCGTATCAGGCAGTCGAGGTTCGGAACCTCCAGCACCAGCACGCCGCCGGGCCTAAGCAGCTCAAACAAGCGCTTTAGCACCGCCGTCGGATCGGCCAAGTGCTCGAGGACGTGCCACATCGTGATTACGTCGAACGACTGGTTCGGAAACGGCATTTCAAAAAGATCTCCGACCGCGAGCGCAATCCCGTATTTCTCACGCGAAAGTTTCGCCACAGCGGGTGAGAATTCGAATCCGGACACCTGCCAGCCCTCTTTTGAGGCGTAGTGCAAAAAATCGCCGTAGCCTGCGCCCACGTCCAGCAGACTCGCGTTTTGGGCCTGCTTCCACCTTTTCACGTCCGCGAATCTTTCTTGCCACAAGTCGCAGATTTGCTCCTGCGAATGACTGAAATAGCTGGACCAGCCGTCTTGGGACATCAGCTCGCCGGCGGCATGGTATTCGCGGAGCGCCTCGAGCGTCGGCTGTGGATTCACAAACACGAGCCCGCACACGCGACAGCGCACGATGTGGAGCGAACAATTGACGCAGAGTGGCAGGGGATCGCGCGCCCCGCACAAATTGCACGGCACTTCTGTGGTTGCGAGTTGGTCGAGAGTCATTGCCGAAATAATCTGGCTGGAGATATGCAGTCTATCGGTTTCGTTGAGTCATCCGTTTCGAGCCCCTAATGGCGTGTCGCCGGGCGGAAAATCCATGAGAGCGCATTCCACTGTGAATCGATTTCGTTGAGATATTCCCGAAGGGCCTGCCTTCGCACAAGGGAAAGAAAACTTCCTGGAAAGATTGAGAGAGCGAATTGAAGGGTGTAACGGAACGCCATCAGGACCGCCCACGGCAGCCCGTGGTGTTTTCTTACGAAATAGTATTGGCTGAAGCGAGCTTCCGCGACCAGCGCCTTTGAACCCTTTTCTTGCTTCCGACGCACAAAGTGATGCGCGCGCACCTCGGGGGTATAACAGACCTTCCACGCCGCTTCCCGTGCTCGCAAGCACAGGTCTGCGTCTTCGTAGTACATGAAAAAGTTTTCGTCCAGGAGTCCGATGGTTTCGAGCACGTTGCGCCGGATCAAGACACAAACGCCGCAGATGGACTCCACTTCGCAGAACCGATCGTACCCGTGCCGAGTCTCGTAAGCTTCGGCGGTTTGCCGGCGCTTCTCCAGATTCTTGCCAAAGGTAAGCAAATGGGCCCGATAGATCTCAAAAGGGTTCGGCAAAAGAAAATGCGACACGGACGTGGCGAGGAACGTCGGCTGCAATGTGCCTTCCCCTGTCACGATCCTGCATCCTAATATGCCCATTCGGGCGTCGCTTTCCATCACTTCCAGCAATTTCCGAAGACTGCCATTTTCCAAAACACAGTCGTTGTTCAGGAGAAGAATCATCTGACCGCGGGCCTGGCCGATCAGCCGGTTGTTGGCGCGACTGAATCCGATATTTGCGTATTCGAAGAGGCGTACCTCGGCATGTTCCCGCTTTAGCCATGCTACGCTGTCGTCAGTTGAGCCGTTGTCAGCGACCAGCACCTCGATCGAAACATCTGCGCCTTGCGCCAGCACAGACTCAATACACCGGCTCAACAACTCGCGATTGTTATAGTTCACTATGCAAACGGAAACTTGTACGCCGCTCGAAACTCCGTAAGCTTTCGAGCCGCGAACATACTCGTTTGACGCCAGTGATATTTCGCTCTGAGACGGCTCGACAGGGATCGAGCTTACGCCTTGCGGCTCGAGCGCCGCCGAAGTGAGATTGGCATTGAGGAACTTGGTGCTCAAGTCGAGGCACCCGTTTCACAGGATTGTGGCCGGGCGCCCGAATCGGTGCTCGGCTGCGGGCGCGACAGACTGCCTTTGGGCGCAGTCAATGCAGTGGCGATCCCCAACAGCGTCCAAACCGCCACGGTGACAGCACGCGATTCCAGCGAAGAGCTGAACGTGGCATCCAGTGCAACCATCAGCACGAGCATGAAACCCGCTGCAGCAATAGCCGATCCCTGTTCTTGGTCGGCCGTTCGGAAATGTCTGAAAAAGCTCTTTGCCAGAGCTCCCAGCAATGCCAGGAAGACCAGCAGAGGAATGATCCCGACCTGCATGAGAATGCTGCCGTAGTAGTTGTCGGTCAGCATTCCTACGCCCTCAACACTTGGTGCCAATCCCGCTCGTCCGAGGGCGGCGCCTTGGGTACCGAGCCCCGCGCCCAGCAAGCTAGCGCGGCTTGATAGAACCATTTTCCAGATTGCCCATCGACCAGCGGCAGTGTCGACCCCTGGTTGGTCGCTGAATGTCAAGCGGTCAGCCAGGATTTCACCCGCCGGAGTGAAGGCCGCCGCCCCAACGATTAGGACCATCACCAGCGCCCAAACCCAGACGCGCCGAGGCCGCAGCATGAGCCCAGTTCCAAGGATCCCTATGACTAATGGAATGAACGCGGAGCGCGACAGGCTCAGGATCGCCGCCAGGCTCGTCGCCAATACGACGAGCCACAAAAACCACCGTGGGCACGGCCCTTTCCCGCCAAGGAAGGCCGCCGAAAGCGTCGCCGCAATGGCCATGTAAAATCCAAAATCCAGTGGATTGCCGGTTCCCCCTGACGCTCGCGGCAACAATCCGTAGCTAAACGGCAAATCAGTTCCGACCGCGGCATACACGTCGTAGTGAATGAGGTCGAAGAAGGCTCTGTTGGTCAGAAATTCCGCGATGCCAACGAGCGCAGAACAGAACGCGACCACCAGAAACACTCTTAGAAGAAGAGCCCGCCGTTCCGCCGAGGTGCACACTTCCGAAGCGACCACCAGCAGAATAAGAAAACCGGACAAATTGCGGTAGCCTACCAGCCCGCCTGCAAAAACAGGCGCAGGGACGATCCACACCGCAAGCACGCCCAGATACGCCAGCGTCAGCTTCTCGGAGAGCATGAGTTCGCGCTCCGGCTCACATCGAAAAATGCGCCGCACAAGCCAGGCCAATGCCATCGCTACTAGCAAACCGTCACGCATGGCAGCGCCCGCATACACGGAGCCCAGATGCGGCGCATAAAAATCGATGAACGGCTGGAAAGGAGTGATAACGAGCAACGCTGCCAGTCCAAAGATTGGGTAAGAAAAGCCCAGGATGAGTATCAGTCCTGCTGCAATCACCCCCGCTCCGAGCTTCACTGCCCCCGGAGCCAGGTACCATCCGGCGACCAAGCCGGTCGCAATGCTAAGGGGCCAGAAAATGCTCGGCACCCTATCCAATGGGAGCGCCTGGCTCATCGCTCACCTCGCGACAGCAATGCCATCCACAATGCCCCTCCGGGGAGACGAGAGGCCAGTTGAATGTCAAGTGCGTCCAAATAATTTGACCGCAAGACAAATAGGAGATATGTCGCCATGAACAACGCCGTCTGAAATAGCAGCAAAGTGGCGTACGACGATCTCGATTGCCAGGAGACCCAAAAGAGAGCTGAAATTCCTAAAACCACACAAGATGCCAGCGCGGCTGCTGTAACCGGCGTGAACAGCAGTCCGGGCCACGAAAAGTGCCGCTCGGACTGCATGGAGCGATGGAATTGATAGAGGAAACCCACAGAAGTGACAGCCGTGACCAACGCCGTCGAGGTCAGCAATCCAAACAAGCCAAAGTGGCGAACCGCCGGGATTCCGATTGCCGTTTGGAGAACGGTAAGAGAAACGCAGAACTTCGCTTCCAGTGCAACGAGACCCATACCTTCACACATGGAAGTCCCAAGTCCCGTTGTGATGTGAAACAGTTGTCCCGCGGCCAGAAGGCGAATGATCAGCGAGATCACGCTGTCATCGTGTCCGAGCCAGGCGCGGGTAATCACGGGAGCCAGCGCCATGATGCTTGATCCGAGGGCCAAGCCGGTCAGCACTGTGTACTTGGTGCCCCGCCAGTAGAGGTTTTGCAGATTGCTACGGTCGCTTCTCGCTGCCAGGTCGCTCGCCGCAGGGACCACTGCCGACACCAGTAACAAAGCCGCGCCGCGCATCGCGTTGATCACCGTGTAGCCCAGCTGATACTTGGCCAAAAAGATCAGCCCCAGGAAATGGCTTATGAGTATGCGGTCGCCATACGCTACAGCTACGGCCGAAATCTTGGAAAGTTGCACCGTGGCGCCAAAACGCAGTGCGGGCAAGAATCCTGCCACGCCAACGAATGGAGCTAGTCGCAGGCTAGGCACAAGCCGGATCACAAAGAACAGCAGGAAAAAAACCGCAATCAGGAGACTCAAGACGGCAGCAAGAATCACTCCGCGAAGTCCAAAGCCTGCATCGAGCAGCGCCACCGTCAGGGCAACCATGCAACAGCCTTGCAGGACTGCCGCAATATTCGGAATCGCCATTTCCTGCATGCCGTTGATTACGCTTTGCAGCACACCCAAGACGCTGGTGAGAAAAAAAATGAGCACCATTCCCGGAATGAGGTAACGCCACTCTGACCAAAAACTCTCCGGCAC
>JACXTT010004307.1_pt1 | contig 21200 bp, 16 predicted proteins | sample 9270951 | NCBI WGS metagenome assembly JACXTT01 (sample SAMN15532306, study PRJNA645909) | rock metagenome | isolation source: weathered quartz diorite | place: Puerto Rico | collected 2017-06-21
CGCCCACACACCTCCTCCCCAAAGACTCTCTCCCAGCACAGAAGTGGAAATTTAAGGCAATCCTTTCCGGCCGCTTGCACAGGAAGTTTCCCGTAAGGTTTTACCAGGGGGTTTTTGCCTATTCGGGCCTCTCTCCGTCCGGGTGGGGGGGGAGGTCGGGCGCCTCCCCCGGCAGTTATTGCCGAACCCGCCTCCGCCCGCCGAGACGACCCCCTCGTCGGGATCCGATGCCGCCACACCACCGATGCAGAACCCATATCCCTGGTGGGCATCGGGCATAGCCAGGGAGCGTCCCACCAGACCGGGAAGGGTTGCCACATTGGCGATCTGATCCACGGTCTGGTCCCTGGCGATCTGGCGGAAAAGCTCATCGTCAGCAAACACCAGTCCTTCGACACGCATCCCCTTCTTGTGAGTTTTGGGCAGGATCACTCTATATTTGTCTTTCCTTGTCATCAGACGTCGAAGAAAACCCGGACGGTCGCTCCCTTCGGGGCGGAGGTGATGGCCAGCTGGTGGTAGGTAACGGCCTTAATCACAAGCTTCGGGCGGCTGGCGGAGATCGGACCGCCATGAAGCGTCGCACGGAGCGATTTCCCGTTCATACTCCCGATCGAAATTTTCGAGGGGATGAATCCCTGGGCATCGCAGAGGTAGAGAATTTCGGATAGCCAGCGGACGAGAAGTTGCGGCTGATCGGACGCGGAAAGGCTGATCGTGCGAACGGCGGAGGCGCGGGCCCGCATCCTGCCGAAGGAAAGCTCGACGAGACCCCGTGCGGCCTGCTCGAAGGCTTCGGCGAGCGTATTTCCTCTTGCCTCGATCCCGACATCCGCCGGGTGATCCAGGACCTCATAGCCCGCTTTCATAGCGAACAGCGCGCCCTCAGAGCGGAGGGCCGACGGAGAAGTACAGAAGGAGCGGTCCGACTGTGAGGGGGGAGTTCGGCAGATCCTGCTGAAAATAAAAGCTCTTCCCCATCCCGACCGAGGCCTGGCCGATGGGCGTATCGAGGGCGATCTCCAGACCGATGCCATGGCGGAAGCGATTCAGTTTCAGTTCCTGAGGCACGAGGGAAATTGTGCCGAGGTCGTAGCGGGCTTTCAGGTACGTTTCGAAGAGCAATCTGAACGGGAACGAGAACCTATACTCCATATTCACGAGAAAAATCTGACGCCCGCGGCTGTCGTCCTCCCGAAGCCCGGTAAATGAATTAAACCCGCCCAGGCTGAATTGCTCAGCCAGGGGGAGAGTCTGGTCGGCGAAGCCGACGGTGACCTTCGGATGGAGGGTATGGCGCGGGAGAAATGTATGGTACGACTCATAGGAGACCCCGATCTTACCGAACTGAGCCTCGCTCCCGAAGCTCTTCAGGGCGGCTTCATAGGCCACGGAGAGCTGCATCCCTTCGGTGGGAAATGAGAACTTATCCTCGGTGTCGATGATGCTCTGGAGCCTGAGCCCTACGTAGCGGTATTGCTCCGGAGTGAACCCTGCGCCAGACAATGCGTCGATCGTGTGGTGTTCCCACCGTAGCTCCGCCGTGATGTCGCCGAGGCGCTTGAAATTGCTCCCGAAAGTGATCGAGGCCCCGGTCTTCGTCTGGCGGTATCTCCCCTGCTCTATACGGTCCCAGTGCTCGCTGGTGAGGGAGGGATCGTCCTGGTAGGTGAAAACATCCCGCGACGAGACATAGCCTCTCAGGTTGAACGTCAGATAGGTATTGAATATACGGTTAATGGTATACTCCGCCCTCAGCCCCCGGTCCCGGTAGCCGTACCGGAGGACGACCCCGAGGTCCTCCCACGCCCCCCGAAAATTCGCATCTCGGACGTCGATTGTGCTGACGAGCCCGTGCTCGTCGTCGGCATGGAAGCCGAGCCGGAGCAGTTCCGAGCTCTTCTCTTTCACTTTAAGGAAGACGACCGGCTGGTTCGCCGAGTAGCGGACATCGAGGAGGACATAGTCAAACAGGCCGGTGCTCTTGATATTGACAATCCCCTGAGACGCCTTGTCGATACTAAAGACCTCCCCCTCGTCGAGCGGAAATTCCCGGCGGATGATGTAGTCGCGCGTCTTCTCATTCCCTTCGTACCGGATCTGTGAAATCCGCCCCTCGTTGATGAAAAAGCTGCAGCTCCCGGAGTCGCGATCCACCCTGAGGGATTCGACGCGCGCCAGGGAGTATCCCTTCTTGCGGTAAAGGGCCAAGACGTTTTCCATTGCGGACTGGATGCCCGAGGGACTGGCGTCCGTCCCGGCCAGGCCTTCGAGCGCCTGGCGGACGTCCCCGCTCGAGACGAGGGCATTGCCGGAAAACGCAATTTTATCGATCGGATGGTTCTTCCGCGCGTGCCAGGTGATCTCGACGGGGCTCCCGACCTCGCGCACCACGGCGGAGAGCTCGGAATACTCACCCGTGAGAGCGGCTTCATTCAGATATCGGCGGACTCTGCTCGGGGAGAGGGAATCATGGAGGGCGTCCGCCGCAAGTTCCGCCCGCAGGGAATCGGGAGGGGGGTCGCCCTCGAAGCGGAGAATGACATCGTGGTACGTTTCACCGTCGAGGGTTTTGGGCGTGTGAGCGTCGATCGCCCCCAGGATGGAGGGTACGCTCGCCTCGGCGACACGTTCGCCCGTCCCGATGAGCGTGTCGATCCGCGAAAAATCGGAGGCGATGCGGCTCACGCTTTCCGGGGTGATGACCACGTCGGCCAGCTTCAGCTGCTGACGGTTCGATTCCTGCATCATGATGGTCATGATCTGGTCGGCGATTTCCCAGGGGAGGCCCAGCTGGCCCAGGCTCCGCATGGAGCTCGTCGAATTGACCACGATGACGATATCGCATCCCAAGGACCGGGCCACATCGGCCGGGATATTCGATGTCAGCCCGCCGTCGACCATGACGAGAGAATCCTTCTGGACCGGCGAATAGAGGAGAGGGACGGTGACGCTTGCCCTCATGGCCTCGGCGAGCGACCCGCGGTCAAGGAGGATCCTCCGTCCTGAGATCAGGTCTGTGGCTGTCGCCCTGAAAGGCACTTTCAGATCGTCAAATGTCGGGATGGGGTGATACAGCGATTGCAGCGTCAGATAGGAAAAGAAATTTGAGAGCCTCTGTCCGCCCGATATGGAGGAGGGGATAATCGGTTCCAGACCCTCGAATCGAATGAGCAGATACCCTTCCTGGAGCGCCTGTTTCTGTCCGACAAAGAGATCTGTCCGTTTCGTCTCCTCGGAGAAGGAGAGAAGATCGCTCCAGTTCGTGTGGAGCGCGATGTCCTCGAGCTGTGCAGTGGAGTATCCGGCGGCGTAGAGCCCCCCGACAACGCTCCCGAGGCTGTTTCCGACGATGAGATCGATCGGGATATGGTGTCGTTCCAGGACGCGGAGAACTCCGATCTGCGCAAGGCCCCTCGCTCCGCCGCCGCTCAGGACGAGGCCTATCTTGGGCCGAGTTGAGTCACGGGCCGGATGGCCGTGTATGCCGTGAATCCAGGCGGGCATAACGCTGGGGCGGATCGTGACAACTTTTTTCTGGGGATACGCCGGCGACGTGAAGACCAGGAGAGCGAGCAATGTGTAGACTGCCGTATACACTCGGATTATGTGCAGACTCTGAAAAGTATGGATTTTCGCATGGAGAATCAAGAATTCCTACCGCCGGCGGCAGTCATCCCACCACCGGGCGATGAGGTGACCGAGATTTTCTCTGAATGACGCTTCGTCGAATTTTTCCGCATGAGCCCTCATCCTCCCGGGGTCGAACGACGTCCCCCGGAAGGTCTGCAATGCGTGGCGCAGGCTCGATGCAGACTGCTCCGCAAAAAGGATCCCCGTTATGCCATCGAGCACGGTTTCCCGTACTCCTCCCTTCCCGTAGGCGATCACCGGCTTGCCGCACGCCATCGCTTCGACCGGCGCGATGCCGAAATCCTCTTCCCCCGGAAGTATCAATGCCCGGCAGCGCCGGAGGTACCGCGTGACCTCCGCGTCCGGCACGTATCCCACAAATTCCACATTCGATGTGGCTGCGGCTTTCAGCCTTCTTTCCTCCGACCCCGTGCCGATGACGATCAGCCGCTCCTTGAGCGTGCTGAAGGCCTCCACGGCGATATCGATCCGCTTGTAGGGCACGAGGGCAGAAAGGACAAGGTAGTAGCCGTCGTTCTCATCCGAGAGCGAAAACCGGCCGGTGTCGACCGGAGGGTAGAGAACTTCCGAGTCCCGGGAGTATATCCGTGAGATCCGTTCCTGGACATAGCGCGAGTTGGCGATGAAGCGATCGACCGTCCGTGAAGTCCGGACGTCCCACCGCTGCAGAAAATCGCGGAGGAAAAACATGGCTGCCCGGACCGGGACCGGCGACCTTCCCGGGCCGAAATACTGTTCGTACTGATCCCAGATATACCTCATGGGAGTATGGCAGTAACAAATATGGAGGCAGCCGTTCCTCGGCCGGATTCCCTTGGCAGAGGAAGAGCTGCTCGAGATGACAAGATCGAAGCCCCGCAGGTCGAACGAGCCGAACGCGGCCGGAAACAGAGGAAGATAGTACTGATAACGCGTCTCAGCCCGGGGGAGGTGCTGGACGAACGAGGGAACGATCTTCATCCGTTCGATGGGGGGGGACGCGGAGCCCGCGCGGTGGACGAGAGTGAAAAGCGTCGCCGCGGGAAACATCTCGCACAAAACCTCGAGGACGCGTTCGCCACCCCGCATGCTGACGAGCCAGTCATGGACGATCGCGATATTTTTCGGCTCTTCCATGGGAGAATATACGAAGATTGTCTTTTGAAATCCGGGGTTGCTTCACTCTTCCGTGCTTCCTATATTTGGGGACTCCGATCATGGCCCCAGTCCGACTTTTCGAATGACGTTCTTCGCCGCGCTGCTCACCGCGTTCATCGTCTTCCTGCTCTCGGCCACGCTCGTCCTCTTCATCATCGGCCCGACGCTTCTCTTGAAGCCCCGGCGGCGCACGGCTGATTTCTACCTCCAGCTCGGAAGGCCGGTATCCCCCTCCGATGTCGGCCTCTCGTACGAAGAAATCAATGTCATCGTCGACACCGATATCAAGCTCAACAGCTGGCTCATCCGCGCGGGGGGGCCGTCTCCGCGGGGGACGATCATCTACCTGCATGGAGTCGCGGACTGCAAGATCGACGGGATCAGGTTTGCGAAGCTCATGCACGACAATTCCTATAACGTTTTCCTCTACGACTCACGCGGCCACGGGAACAGCGGGGGATCCTATTGCACGTACGGTTACTACGAGAAGCATGACGTCATCCGCGTGATCGACTACCTGCTGGAGAGGACCGATATCCGGCCCGGCTCATTCGGCCTGTTCGGCACGTCGATGGGGGCTGCCGTTGCCCTGCAGGCCGCTGCGATCGACAGACGGATCTCCGCCGTGGTTTCTGAAAACTCGTTTTCCACCCTCCGGACAATTTTTGACGATTACCAAAGACGGATGATCAAATTGCCGTTCCATTACCTGCGGAACATGGTCATCGTGAGATCGGAGTTCGAGGCGAATTTCAAGGCGAGCGAGGTTTCTCCCGTCGACGCGGTCCGGCAGATCCACATACCTCTCCTCTTCATCTATGGAACGGACGACCGCCGGATCAATTACCGTTACTCCATTCTCCTTCATAAAGACGCGAACGACCCGAAAGACATCCTGGCCATCGAGGGGGCCTCGCACACCGACATATGGGACGTGGCGGGCGAAAAGTACGAGCGGAAGCTCACGGATTTTTTCAGGAAAAACCTATGATCCTCCTTGCCCTCCTGCTCCTTTCGGGACGCGGAGCTGACCAGAATTTTTCTGAGGATCGGGCCATGCGGGATCTCCGCCATCTCTGCGTCGAGATCGGCCCGCGCCCGATGGGGTCTCCTGCCGAACAGGAGGCGCTCAGATTCGCCGCGGAGGAATTCCGAAAGTCAGGCTGCGATACGGCCTACATCATGCCGATGGTGATGACCGCTTCGGCGAATACAACGAGCGGCGTCGCCGTCGGGATCAAGCGGGGGCGTACCGGCCGAATGATCGTTTTCGGGGGGCACATCGATTCCGAGGGGCCCGAGGTGCCGGGGGCTGACGATGACGGTTCGGGGGCGGTGACCGTGCTGGAGCTTGCCCGGGTATTCGGGAAAAAGAGATCCGAATCGACGCTCGTTTTCTGCTGCTTCGGGGGCGAGGAGCAGGGGCTGAAAGGTTCCCGGCATTTTGTCGCCTCCTTTCCCGATATCGACAGCGTGGGCTTCATGATACAGCTCGACATGGCGAACGGGCTCAGAGTCCTGGACATGGACCCGGACGCCAGAGTCTGGAGCGCACCGGCATGGCTCGTGCGAGGGGCTGTGGAGGAGTACCGGAAGCTGGGATACGACAATCTCCGGTATCCGACCCATTTTTTTTCCCTCAACTATTCTTCATCGCTGGGAGCGAGTTCCGACCATGAGTCGTTCCTGGATGCGGGCATCCCGGCGATCGATTTCTCCTCCGACGTTGGAAAACCGATTCACACGCCCCGCGACAACATCCAAAACTTCGAACCGGGCGGCATCCGGCGCTCGGGCCTCCTTGCCGAGAGGATTGTAGAGCGCTTCGACGGAAAAATTCCGGGCCGCGACCTCGAGCGTTACTGGCTCTATATCATCGGAGGCGTTCCTCTTACGATCCCGATATGGGGGCTGAAGGTTTTTCTCGTGATCGCGGTTGCGATGGCTGCGGTGGCATGCATCGCGGTAGGATTACGCCGCGCGCAGCCAAGCCCCCCTCCGGGCGTCCGGGGATGGTCTTTTGTGAAAATGCTGGCGTTCGCAGTCATGATAGTCTCCTGCGGATGGTTTTCAGCCGATCTGGTCGGTTTGATTCGGGGCCTTCGGCACCCCTGGTACACATCGATCGACCTCTTCATCCTCCAGGCGGTTCTCGGTGCTCTTATCGGCGCCTGGCTTATTGTGAGAAGCGAAGGGCTGAAACTATCTCTTTCCCCCTTTCGTCACGCCCTCTTTTGCCTCATCCCGCTCATGGTTATGACCCTTTGTGCGGCATTGATCAACATCAAAGTGGCCGTTGACCCCGCTGCGTCGCTGATTCTCCTCAGCGCGTCGCTGATCGTGCGGTCGAGCGTTGTTCGCGGCGCGTTTCTCATCCTCTCCCCTCTTCCGGTCTTCCGGCTCGTTATCTCAGAGTGGCGGGACTTTCTCTTCCGCGCCTTCGGGAATATCAACACCGAGGGGATCATCCGGTGGTCAGCCTATAACGGAAGCATGATCGTCTTCTTCACTCTCCTTCTCCTCCCCTTCTGTTTTGGTGCCGTGGCCGTTGTGCTCGACAGCGGGCGGGAGCAAACGGTCGTATCCAGCCTCCGCTCGAGAGTCCTCGTGGGGGCGTTCCTCCTGGCATTCGTCACGCTGACAGCCTACCTCTCGACGGTACCGGTCTACACCAGTCTCTGGTACCGGGACGTCCGGATCAATGAGCGCTACGACATGGATTCAGGGAAGGGTGAACTGGCGTTCAGAAGTGCGGAGTTTCTGTCTGGAAAAGTCCGCCATAACACCGATACGACCCTTCCGGGGCGCTCGATCATGGCGACAATACCGCCGGGAAAATTCGACCCGAGCTGGGTTCACGTGGCACGAAGGGAGAGCGTCACCTCCTCCCGGGGGGACGATATCGACTACGAGGTCTCGCTCCGCGTCGACGCCTTCCGGAGACCCCTGAGCGTCACTTATGCGATCGAGGGAAAGACCCTGAAGAATTTCGACAGCGAGTGGAGATTTACCACAAGCGGAACCGGCTCTTCCCTGCGCTGGTTTTCGTACCCGGACTCGGAGCTTGTCATCCCGGTAAAATTCTCGCTTCCGCGGGGAGACAGCGCGCGGGAGAATCTGGACATCGTCTTCGACACTCTCAACTACCCGGTCAGATACGAGGGGGAGCTGACGTACACCATTCCGCGCACGACCTTTTCAACATCGCACGTCTACCGGCGCTGATATACTAGAGGTGAGCCCCTTCCCGGCGCTGGAGCTTCATTTCTTCGCCCGGAGTTTTCCGAGGATAGAGAGCATATCCTCCGGAATCTCCGAATCGAACGAGAGATGCTCGCGCGTGGCAGGGTGGACGAATCCGATCGTCTTGGCATGGAGGGCCTGCCGGTGAATCCTCGAGAGAAACTCATGAACTTCCCTTTTCGATTCCGATCCGCCCCAGGCGATCCGGCGCCCGCCGTAGGTAGGGTCGCCGAACACCGGGTGTCCGACATGGTGGAGGTGAACGCGTATCTGGTGGGTCCTTCCGGTCCTGAGCGTGAGCCGGAGGAGCGAGAGGTAGTCGAAATTCTCCAAAACCTCATACTCCGTGCGAGCCGATTTTCCGGTTTCCGTCACGGCGATCTTTTTCCTGTCAGATTTGCTGCGGCCCACGGGAGCGGAGATGAACCCGCTCCGTTTCTCGAACAGGCCCCAGACGATGGCCCAGTATTCCCGGGAAACAGTCCGTTCGGAGAATTGCCGTGCGAGCCTGGCGTGCGTGGCGTCATCTTTCGCGACGACCATAAGACCCGAGGTATCCTTGTCGAGCCGGTGAACTATGCCGGGCCGGGTCGGCTCATTGAGCGTGGAGAGTTTTCTGCTGTGGTGGAGGAGGGCGTTGACGAGAGTGCCCGTATAGTTGCCGTAGGCGGGGTGGGTCACCATGCCGGCCGGCTTATTGAGGACGATGAGGCAGTCGTCCTCGAACAGGATATCAAGCGGAATGTCTTCCGGAAGCACCTCGGACGGCGGCGGACCCGGGATGGTCACCGAAATGACTTCGCCGGGAGAGATTTTGTGGCTGGAACGGGCGCGCTTTCCGTCGATCAGGACGAGGCCTGCTTCGATCGCCTGCTGAACTTTTGACCGGGTGGCATTTTCGACATGGTGGGTGAGGAAAACGTCGAGCCGTTCACGAACCTTTCCGGGAGGCACGCGGATTTCGAACTCTCGGGCGGGCACAAGTGTCAGCCTGCGGGGGGGTCTGGGGGGGTCGTCTCGGGCGACATGGCCGGAACGACCGACGACGGGCCGCTGGAGTCCACGGCGGGGAGTGAGGACTCGCTCTGGGCGGTTCTCCGGTGTGCGAAAAGCATGAGGATCACCCCGCAGCTCACCGAGGCATCGGCCACGTTGAAGACGGGCCAGCGGGAGAGATGGTAGCCCAGGAAGTTGATATTGAAGAAATCCGCGTCGATGAAGTCGACGACCTTGCCGTAGAACATCGCGCCCTCGTTGAAAAGGACCCCATAGAAGACGCGGTCGATGAGATTGCCGACCGCCCCACCGAGGATGAGGGCGAGCGAGACGCGGAAAACGAGATTTTCATTTCGCGCCTTATACAGGTAGAACAGGATGCCGGCGCTGGCGATGATGGAAAAAATGGAAAAAAACAACTTGCCCCCGATATCGATCCCGAAAGCCATTCCGGGGTTTTCGATATAGGTGAGGCGGAGATAATCGCCAAAAATGGGCCGGCTGCTGCCAAGGCGCAGGCCCGCCAGGTGGATTCCGAGGAACGGGATACTCACTCCCTTGACGATCAGCTTTGTTATCTGGTCGGCGAGGACGATGAACGCGCTCAGATTCAGGATTCTCATTCGATTTCCGGGCGAGAGGCTATTTTTGAGTGCGCAGTTTGCACTGCAGGCATTGCTGGGCGTGGGGCACTGCCTCGAGGCGCTCCTTCTCGATCAGTTTTTCGCACGTGATACAGCGGCCGTAGTCTCCCTTCTCAATCCTCACAAGCGCATCCTCGAGGTAATTGAGGAATTTCCCTTCGCGGGATGCGAAGAGGAACGTTTTTTCCCGCTCCATAGCGTCGGTCCCCTGCTCCATGTGCGTCGAATACATGGAATTCTCGCTCGCATACTCGCCTGTCGTCGTATCCATCATCGTGTCCCGGAGCGTTTCGAGCTCCTCGAGGATCTCCTTCTTCTTTTCTAGAATGATCCCCTTGAAATGGTCAAGCTCCTGCTTGCTGTAGTGCTGTTTCTTAGACGGGGCCTTGGGGGCCTCGGGCTTCGCCATCTTCGCCTTCACCGGAGGCTTCATCTTCAGCGATGTGGCCTTCCGCATCTTCGATTTCTCCTTCAGCAGCTTCAGAGTTTTTTCGGCGGCAGCCGACGCCTTTTTTGATTTCGCCATTGACTCTATCCTTCTCTGTTATTGAACACCGTTGTCACTCATGCCTGTTCCCCCCCGGCATGTTACTTACCATTCATCCTCACCCGTTCGATGCTGATCGAACAGTTCAGGCCGTTTATATCCCAGGCGGATCCGCCTTCCCCCCGGGAGATTTCGACGGCGAGCGTCTCGCCCTTTATGTACTGCTCCTGGGACTTCACCGCCGCCGCGAGCTTCTCGTCGGAGGAGAATGTAATCCTTATCCGGTCGGTCACGTCGAAGCCCGCGTCCTTACGCATATTCTGTATCCTGTTGACGAACTCCCGCGCGAGGCCCTCGGAAATGAGCTCATCGCCGAGCGACGTATCGAGAGCGACCGTCAGCGTGCCGTCCGATTCGACGACCCACCCCTTTATATCGTGGTGAAAAATCTCGACATCCTCCCGTCCGATCTCCACCTGTTCGCCTCCTCCGGCCGGCGTCAGGAGAAGCCTTCCGTCCCGTTCCAGCGCGTGGATTTCCCGGGGGGTGAAGCCCTTGATGGCTTGCGCGACCGCCTGAACCGATTTACCGAACTTCGGCCCGATTTTTTTGAAGTTCGGCTTCGCCGATTTATGGACTATCTCGGAATCATCGGTGACGAAGAGGATGCTCTTTACGTTGATTTCATCGAGGATCACTCCCTCCATCCTGCTGATCTCCTCCCTTTCGCCGTTTGCCCTCACGGGAATGATCAGCTTCGAGAGAGGCTGCCGGACCTTGATATTGGCCTTGTTTCTGATTGCCCGGACAAGCGAGGCGATTCGCTGGGCCTTCTCCATCCTTGATTCAAGGGGCCGGTCTATTGCGGAGGGATCGGGGGCGGGCAGAGATGCGAGATGAACCGACTCCGGCATTTCCACAGAAACTCCTCCGGCGAGGTTGCGATAGAGCTCGTCGGACATGAACGGAGCGAAGGGCGCCATGAGCTCGGTAACCGTCACGAGGCAGCGATAGAGAGTCTGGTAGGCGGAAAGCTTGTCGGCGCCGGGATCGTTTTTCCAGAAGCGCCTCCGGTTCCGACGCACATACCAGTTGGACAGCTGATCGATGGTGAAATCGCTCACCGCCCGGGCGGCCCGGGTGACATCGTACGATTCCATGGCATCGAGATATACTGCCACAAGGGAATTGAGGGCGGAGATGATCCAGCGGTCTATCTCCGGCCGGCTCGCGAGTGGGACATCGGCCTCCGCGAACGCGAAGCCGTCGATATTCGCATAAAGGCTGAAAAAGGCATATGTGTTGAGCAGCGTCCCGAGGAATTTTCGCTGAACTTCGAGGAGTCCCGACTCGTCGAACAGAGTGGGCCGCCAGGGAGGGCTGGTAGCGACAAGATACCAGCGCGTGGCATCGGCCCCGTATTTCCTCAAAACCTCAAAGGGATCGACGGTGTTTCCCTTGGACTTGGACATCTTCTGTCCGTTCTTGTCGAGGATCAGCTCATTGACAATGACATTTTTGTATGCCGGCCGGTCGAAGAGGTATGTGCTCAGGGAATGGAGAGAATAGAACCATCCCCGGGTCTGATCGATCCCCTCGCAGATGTAGTCGGCCGGGTGGGCCCGGAGCTCGTCGATCATCCCCTTATTTTCAAAAGGATAGTGCCACTGGGCGAATTGCATGGCGCCGGAATCGTACCAGACGTCGATCAGTTCGGGCACGCGTCTCATCGTGCCAGCGCAGGAGGCGCACGGGAAGGTGACTGCGTCAACAAAGGGCTTGTGGAGATCGAGCGGTTCGGCGATGCCCGAGCCCTGGCGGTATTCCTCGATGCTCCCGACGCACTTTTTCCCGCCGCATTTCTCGCATACCCAGATCGGGAGCGGCGTACCCCAGAACCGGTCCCGGGAGAGCGACCAGTCTTTGTTCTCCTCAAGCCAGTTGCCGAATCGGCCTTCCCCGACTTCCGCCGGATGCCAGCCGATCTGTTTGTTCAGCTCCACCATTTTCCGCGAGTATTTGGTCGTGGCGATATACCACGAGTCCCGCGCGTAGTAGAGGAGGGGAGATTCGCACCTCCAGCAATGGGGATAGGTATGGGTTATCGTCTCTTTTTTATAGAGCAGATGGCGTTCCTTGAGGTTCCGGATGATGTCGGGATCGGCATCCTTGACAAATTTTCCTGCGAAATCCTTCACCTCGGCGCCGAACTCCCCGCTCTTATTGACCGGATGAATCGTCGGGAGGCCGTATTTCTTCGAAATCTGGTAATCGTCCTCCCCGTACGCCGGGGCCATGTGGACGATGCCGGAGCCGTCCTCTGTCGTCACAAAATCAGCTTCGACGACGTAGAAAGCTTTCCCGGTGACCGGGTGATAGGAGAAAAGCCTCTCGTACTCCATGCCCGCGAGTGTCCTTCCCTTGAATTTCGACTCGACCGCGACCTCTCCGTCCAGGACGCTGAGCCGGGCTTCTGCCAGGATCAGGGTTTCACCCCGGTGGCGGACGCGCACGTAATCGACCTTCGGATGGACGGCGAGGCCGACATTCGAGATCAGCGTCCAGGGAGTTGTGGTCCAGACCAGGAAGTATGCATCCTCCCCCTTCACCTTCATTTTCACATAAACGCTCGGATCTCTGACGTCCTGGTATCCGAGCGAAACCTCATGGGAGGAGAGCGGGGTTTCGCACCGGGGGCAGTAGGGCTGGATCTTGTATCCCCGGTAGATCATATCTTTGTCGAAATACTTCTTCAGCGACCACCAGACGGATTCGATATAAAAATTCTCGAATGTGATATAGGGATTTCCCATATCCACCCAGTAGCCCATCCGTTCGGTGAGTTCTTCCCACTCGGTTTTATACTTCCAGACCGATTTCTTGCATTCCTCGTTGAACTTTGCCACCCCGAATCTGACGATCTGGTCCTTGTGCTTGAAGCCGAGCGATTTTTCCACTTCGATCTCCACCGGCAGGCCGTGAGTATCCCAGCCCGCTTTGCGGTGGACCTGGAACCCGCGCATCGTCTTATACCGGCAGACCAGATCCTTCAGGGTCCTGCTCATCACGTGGTGGATGCCGGGGCGACCGTTCGCCGTCGGGGGCCCCTCGAAGAAGGTGAACGCCGGCCTCCCTTCCCTGCTTGCGATGCTTTTCTCGAAAATATGAGACTCTTTCCAGAATTTCAGCGTGGAAAGTTCCCGTTCCGAGTAATCTCTCTTATCTGTCAGCTCTGCAAACATCCGGTCATTTGCCCCTGAGGAATGAGATGAGCCAGAGAACGAGGCTGAGGACGATGCTCACGATCAGGCTCGTGGCCAGAGGGAAATAAAAATGAAAATTGTCTTTTTTGACGCTGAAATCTCCGGGCAGTCTTCCGAGGAACGGGATTTTATCGGCGAGCATGAGCGCGACCCCCGTTCCGGCGATAAGAAGGCCGAGGACGAGCAGGAGTTTACCGAGCGGGGCTGTCAAGCGGGCAGCCTCCTTACGATTTCTTTCATGATACGGGTCAGCTTCGGCTCCGCTTTGCTTGCGACGGCGATAACCTCTTCGACGGTCACAGGCGAGAGAGTATCGGGAAAGCACTCATCGGTGATGATGGAGACTCCGAAGCATTTCATGCCCATATGGATGGCGACGATATTCTCAGGAACGGTCGACATCCCGACGGCGTCCGCGCCGATGCTCCGCAGGAAGCGGTATTCGGAGCGCGTCTCGAGATTGGGGCCCTGGACCGCGACGAAAACACCTTCGCGGATATCGATCCGAAGTTCGGCGGCCGCTTCCCGCGCTGTCCTGATGAGGGAGCGGTCATACGGTTCCGACATATCAGGGAACCGGGGTCCCAGGTCGTCGTCATTGGGGCCGATCAGGGGGTTGTCCCCCTGGAGATTGATGTGATCGGTGATGATCATCAGGTCCCCTTTCCGGAATTCCGGGTTCATCCCGCCCGCCGCGTTCGAAATCAGCAGCGTCGAGACGCCGAGCCCCATTTTCCCGGACATCACCCTCACCGGGAAGGTTACCTGCTGCATCGAGTACCCCTCGTAGTAGTGAAAGCGTCCCTGCATGGCGACGACTTTCCTGCCGGCGAGAGTTCCGAAAATCAGTTTTCCGTGATGCGACTCGACGGTGGAGACGGGGAAGTGCGGGATCTCGTCATAATCGAGGACGACCTCCTTGCGGATTTCCTTCACAAGTCCGCCGAGGCCCGTCCCGAGGATGATCCCTATCTCGGGCCGCATTCTGGTGTGGCCGCGGATATAGGAGACCGCCTCATGGATCTGATCGCGGAGGGCCGTCGGTCGGGACGTTTTGCCCCGGCCGTTCCCGTAGTCTCCCCGGGAGGCGGGGGAAAACCTTGACACCTTTTCACTCTTCATCGGACGTCTTTTTCAGTCGTTTCCCGAAAAGCCCGGTCCCTATGCGGACCATCGTCGCACCCTCCTCGATTGCCACCTCGAAGTCATTGGTCATGCCCATGGACAGGTGTGTGAGATCGATCCCGTCGCGCCGGACATTGTCGGCGATCTGGCGAAGCATCTGAAACGCGGGGCGTGATGCTTCGGGATCCGGGGCGAGGGGTCCGATGGTCATCAGTCCGAGGACGCGCAGATTGGGAAGGGCTGCGAGCCGGGTCACCGTGGCGCCGGCATTGAGGGGGCTGATGCCGAATTTGCTCTGCTCCCCCGACGTGTTCACTTCGACGAGGATATCGGCCGTCCTGTGGTGCTCTCCTGCCCTCATGGCGAGCTGTTCGCCGAGGTGGACGGAATCGACGGCATGGATCGCATGGATCCAGTGGATGATGTTTTTCACCTTATTTGACTGCAAATGGCCAACAAAATGCCACCGGATCCGCTCATCGGGGACTGCGCTCCGCTTGAGGAGGAGTTCCTGGACATAATTCTCGCCGATATCGGTGACGCCGGCGGCGACGGCCTCGCGGACGAAATCCGCCGGAAAAGTCTTCGAAACCGCGATCAGCCGTATCTCATCCGGATTTCTGCCGGACCTGGAGCATGCCTGGGCGATCCGGTTTCTGATATGTTCGACATTTTCACCGATCATCCGGACCTAGAACCGTTAATATACTCCAATTTTGTACAAAAATCAAAGAAATTATCCCGACTGTCTCCTGCATCACTTGACTTCCGTTTTATTTTTTGTATATATTTCATCAGCGACCTCAAGGATCCTGATGAACGATTTCGACTACGAAAACTTCGAGGAAGACCCCGACGATGAGAAGGGAAAGGATCACTTTGAGGAGGAGATCAAGAAGTTTGCTGAACGCCTGAAAGACGGGGGGGGCGGCTCCACCAATATCGAGGCTCTGGAGGAGATCGTCAATTACTATTTCGAGAACGAAAAGTACGAGGAGGCTCTCCACTTCATCAATCTGCTCGTCGACTACATCCCTTTCAGCGCCGACACCTGGCAGCGGAAGGGGACAATTCTGAACAATCTCCAGAGGCATCAGGAGGCGCTCGAATGTTTCGACCGGGCGCTCGGGCTCAACCCGGTCGATGTGGAGCTGATCGTCAGCCGCGGGTATACCCTCGACACGCTTGGCCGGTATGAGGAGGCTGTGGCCTGTTTTGACCGCGCCCTGGAGCTCGACGGCTCCAACGAGGGGGCCCTGTTCAGCAAGGCGCTCACCTTCGAGCGGATGGACCGGTTCGAGGATGCCGCCCAGATACTGAAATTCATCATCGACGGCAATCCCGGCCACAAGGAGGCTCATTACGAACTCGGGTTCTGTTACGACTGTCTCGACAAGATGGAACTCGCCCTCGCTTCCTACGACCGGCACATCGATCTCGACCCTTTCAATCCCCACGCATGGTACAACCGGGGCATCGTGTTGAACCGCAAGTCGGAGTATTCCAGGGCGATCGAAAGCTACGAGATGGCCCTTGCGATCAAGGAAGACTTTGGCGCCGCCTGGTATAACAAGGGAAATGCGTTTGCAAACATGGGGCGTCTGTACGACGCCGTCGACTGTTACAAGCAGGCTCTCCGGATCGACGAGCACGACGTCCCCGCCTGGCACAACATCGGCAACGCCTACGAAGAGCTCGGCATGTACAAGGAGGCTATCAAGTGTTTCACGCGGGCGATCCGGTACGATCCGAAACACTACGAATCATTCTACGGCCGGGGAAGCTGTTACGATTCCCTCGAGCAATACCGAAAGGCTTATAACGATTACAACGCCGCCCTTGCGCTCTGCAAGAATTACCCTGAGCTCTGGTATGCGAAAGCCGATGCGGCGTACAATCTCGGCAAGTGGCGCGAGGCTCTTTACAGTTACAAGATGGCGGTAAAATTCGACCCTACGAACACCGAGGCCTGGTTCGACCTTGGAGAGACCCTGCTCGAGTACGGATATTTCAAGGAGTCGCTCAAGGCTTTCAACAAGTGCATAGAGCTCCAGCCGAAGTGGGCCGATCCCTATTACAGCCGGGCCAAGGTCCTGTTCCTGATGCGTAAGACATTCGATGCTCTGGAATCGCTCAAAACGTCGTTCCGCCTCGACCCCGAGAAGAAAAAGGTTTTTGAAACCGAATTCCCGGGAGTCCGCTCGATCAAGGAATTCACCAGTCTTCTTGAAAAGTAGCCTCCCCTCAGCGGCCCCGGAGCGGGGCACCTCCGCTCTCTCCCCATGACAGAAGACATTCAGAAAAAATACCGCCGCCTTCAGGCTATCCTCCGTGAAATGGGAAGCGTCGTGATCGGATATTCCGGCGGCGTCGACAGCACCCTTCTCGTGAAGGTCGCCGTTGCCTGCCTGGGAGACCGCGCTCTGGCTGTGATCGGAAAGTCGGAGACATATCCTGCCCGGGAATACGAGGAGGCGATGAGTCTGGCCCGTGAGATGGGCGCGCGGACGATCGAGGTGCTGACCGAAGAGACCGATGATCTGAAATTCAGGGAAAACCCGGCCAACAGGTGTTACTTTTGCAAGACCGAGCTTTTCTCAAAGCTCCGGTCAGTTGCCTCCGAACGCGGGATACCGTGGATCGCTGACGGCACCATCACGGACGACATGAAGGACTTTCGCCCGGGGAGGAAGGCGATGCAGGAACAGGGGGTGCGCTCTCCGCTTCTGGAAGCCGGGATGAGCAAGGCGGACGTGAGGGCCGTTTCGAAGGAACTGGGCCTGAGGACGTGGGACAAGGGATCGTTCGCGTGCCTCTCCTCGCGCTTTCCGTACGGCTTCGGCATCACGAAGCCGGCCCTTTCCATGATCGATGCCGCGGAAAACCTTTTCCGCGATCTGGGTTTCCGGAGTTTCAGGGTGCGGCATCATGATGAGAAAACCGCAAGAATCGAGGTGGGGAAGGACGAGATCTCGCGGCTGCTCGATCCTGGAGTTCGCGAGTCGATCACAACCCATCTCAAAGGCCTCGGATTTACCTATATCACGCTCGACCTGGAGGGATACCGCACGGGGTCAATGAATGAGATTCTCAGCGAGACCGTGAAAAATGCCTCCGCGGGCAATGCCTGAGTACTCCTCTCTCCTTTTTAACTTTCCTCACCGATCAGGTGTCTAACCGGGGACGATTCCCCTCAGAATTTCGTTCAAAGAATTAGCGGTATTGCATTTCCGCGGCTGGTTGAGTACTTTGGATAAGGCGACGATATGAAGAGGCTTATTCTCGTTAGCGTGCTCCTCGGCTCGGCGGTCACAGGCGCCGTGGCCCAGCAGACAACTTTTGGGAAGAACAAAGTCCAGTATAAGACGTTTGAGTGGTATTATCTGCAGTCGAACCACTTCGACGTCTACTTCAGCGCCGGGGGGGAGTATATCGCGCAGTTCACGGCCGAAGCTGCCGAGTCATCCTACATCTCGATAAGCCGCTCCTTCCGGTATCAGATCACGAACCGCATTCCCATCGTCGTCTACAGCTCGCACAACGACTTCCAGCAGACGAATGTTGTGAATTCCTATCTCGAAGAGGGCATCGGGGGGGTGACCGAGCTCTTCAAGAACCGGGTCGTCCTTCCCTTCGAGGGAGACTACAAGAAATTCCGGCATGTGATCCATCACGAGCTCGTCCACGCCGTCATCAACGACATGTTTTACGGCGGCTCGATCCAGTCGATCATCACAAACAACATCACGCTCCAGCTCCCATTGTGGTTCAATGAAGGGCTCGCCGAGTACGAAGCGCTGCAGTGGGACACGAATTCGGACATGTTTTTGCGGGATGCCACGGTCCACGAGTATCTCCCCCCGATCCAGAACCTGGGCGGCTACTTCGCCTACAGGGGCGGGCAATCGGTGTGGAACTATATCGCGATGAAATACGGGGACCAGAAGATCGCGGAGATTCTCTCCCGCATCCGGGGTTCCCGCAGCGTCGACCAGGGGTTTCGTGCGGCCATCGGGCTGAGCGTCGAGGAGCTATCGGAGCGGTGGCAGAAGGAGCAAAAGGTTCTCTACTGGCCTGACATCGCCAAGAGGCAGGAACCATCAGATTATGCCAAGAAGCTCACCGATCATACCAAGGACGGGAGTTTCTACAATACGAGCCCGGCGATTTCGCCCGCGGGGGACCGCATCGCGTTCATATCGAACCGCGACGATTACTTCGACGTGTTCCTCATGAATGCGATCGACGGCTCGGTCCAGGACAAGCTCATCAGCGGTCAGCGGACGGCCGATTTCGAAGAGCTGCATCTCCTCACACCCGGGATGGGATGGTCTCCGGACGGGCGGCAGCTGGCCCTGGCGACGAAAAGCGGGTCGCAGGACGCCATCTTCATCATCGACGTGAATTCCGGGAAGGAGCAGAAGCTCGAGTTCGGGCTTGATGCCATCTACTCCGTCGACTGGTCTCCGGGCGATTCAGCCCGCGGGGGGCGGGGAAAACTGGCCTTCGTCGGAAGCAGGGAAGGCCGCTCCGACATTTACGTTTACGATCTCGAGACGAAGCAGCTCGATAATCTGACGAACGATTATTTCAGCGATGCCGATCCCTCCTGGGGGCCGGACGGAAGGACGATCTATTTCTCCTCCGACCGGACGACCTACATGAATCCCCCGGCGGCGCCGGCCAACTTCAAGATGCAAAAATACGATTTCCATCAGATGGATCTTTACTCCGTCGACCTCACGACGCGGAGGATCAAGAAACTGGCAAATCTTCCGAATTCCGACGAGACCTCGCCGACGCCGGCTCCCGACGGCAAGCACCTCCTTTTCATCTCCGACATGAACGGGATCAATAACATCTACGTGATGGATCTCGACAGCGGCACATACTATGCCCAGACCAACTCCCTGAGCGGGGTGTACCAGCTTTCGCTCTCCCGTGACGGAAGCAAGATGGTCTTCAGTTCGCTCAACAACGCCGGATTCGATCTCTTCCTCATGCGCAACCCGCTCGACCGGGGCGACAGGAAGGCGGCTGCGCTCGAGCCGACCGAATATTACAAGCGGCTCGCCGCCCTCAGGGGTCCCGACACCTCGGCCGGCGGGGGACGGAAAGACAGCATTCACATCTCAAGCGATGTCATCGTCAAAACGTCCCGGCTCGACTCCGCGAACATCTATAATAATGACGTGAAGATCGATCTCAGGAATTTTGTCTTCAACGATGCCTTCAAGGAGCGGGGAGAACCCAAGGCTGATACGGCAAAGCCGATCACCGTCACCAACAACGTCGATGAGAACGGAAACTACAAGATCAACAAGTACAAACTCAATTTTTCGCCCGATATCGTCTACGGCAACGCGGGGTACAACACGTTCTATGGGGTGGAGGGCTCGACGATCATGGCTTTCAGCGACATGCTCGGCAACCACCAGATATACATTCTGACGAACCTCCTTTTTGATCTCAAGAACAGCGATTACGCCCTCGCCTACTTCTACCTGCCGAAGAGGCTGGATCTCGGGATCCAGGGATTTCACAGCGCGCGGTTTCTCCTCCTCTCGAACCCGGACGCGACCTCAGACACGCTTTACCGGTTCAGGAATTACGGCGTGACGGGCATGGCGCTGTATCCCTTCGATAAGTACAACCGGTTCGACTTCTCGCTCTCCTGGTTCAATGTCACGCGGGATAATCTCGACGACTCGTTCGCGCCGACGCAGCGGCGGAGCCTGATCGTGCCGTCGGTGAGCTACGTCCACGATAACAGCCTCTGGGGCCTGATCGCTCCGGCCAACGGCGAGAGGTTCAATCTCACCCTGATGGCCAGCCCCAAACTCGGGGATGAGTCGCTCGGCTTTTACACGGTGACGGCGGATTACAGGAATTATTACCGGCTGTGGCGCAACTACACCTTCGCCCTGAGGCTCGCCGGCGGGGGAAGCTTTGGCGAGGACCCGCAGCGCTTCATCATCGGCGGGGTTGACAACTGGATCAACCGCCAGTTCGAGAACAACAGAATCCCGGTCGATCAGGCCGAGGATTTCGTGTTCCTGACATCGGGGATTCCGCTTCGGGGCTACAATTACAACGCCCGCATGGGGACAAAGTACGCCCTCGTCAATCTCGAATTCCGTTTTCCTTTCTTCGGGTATTTCAGCGCGGGGCCGCTGCCGGTCTTCTTCCAGAGTCTGAGCGGGGCATTCTTCCTCGACATGGGAAGCGCCTGGACCAAGGGGAGGGATTACAAGGGGATCGACAGGGATACGTCGGGAAACATTTACATGCGGGACCTCCTGGCGGGGACAGGCTATGGCGTCCGGATGATCTTTCTCGGATTCCTGCTGAAACTGGATGTCGCCTGGGCGTTCAATCTTCGCGAGGTATCGACGCCCAAGTACTACTTCTCGGTGGGCGCCGATATTTAGAGAGGGAGGAAAACCGTGAAAGTGCTTCCCTTCGAGGGCTCGCTTTCAACCTCGATGCGTCCCTTGTGCAGCTCCGCGATCCATTTGGCGATAGAGAGCCCCAGCCCGCTTCCCCCCATCTCCCGTGAACGGGCCTTGTCCACCCTGTAAAACCGGTCAAAGATTTTGGACTGGTCCCGCTTCGGGATCCCGATCCCGGTATCAGTGACCCGGATACGCG
>JACXTT010004308.1_pt1 | contig 21197 bp, 17 predicted proteins | sample 9270951 | NCBI WGS metagenome assembly JACXTT01 (sample SAMN15532306, study PRJNA645909) | rock metagenome | isolation source: weathered quartz diorite | place: Puerto Rico | collected 2017-06-21
TTCTCCGGCGGGATATCGAGCACGCCGACCTCGGAGGCCATGACCACGAGGCCGTCCTTGGTGACGTAATAACGCGACGGGCGCAGGCCGTTGCGGTCGAGAATCGCGCCGATGACCGTGCCGTCGGTGAAGGCGATCGAGGCCGGGCCGTCCCACGGTTCCATCAGGCAGCCGTGGTATTCGTAGAAGGCCTTGCGGTCCTCGTCCATCATCTCGTGCCCGCTCCACGCCTCGGGAATCATCATCAACACGGCGTGCGGCAACTCGCGTCCGGCCATGTACAGAAATTCCAGAACGTTGTCGAAGGTGGCCGAGTCCGAACCGCCTTCCATCACGATGGGAAGAATCTTCTTCAGGTCATCGCCGAACAGGGGCGAGGCGCACAGCGCCTCGCGCGCGCGCATCCAGTTGATGTTACCGCGCAGGGTGTTGATCTCGCCGTTATGGGCGATATAGCGGTACGGGTGCGCCAGCGGCCAGGACGGAAAGGTATTGGTCGAAAAGCGCGAATGCACCAGCGCCAGCGCCGACTCCACCGCCGGATCGGCCAGATCGGGGAACATCGGCTCCACCTGGATCGGCGTGAGCATGCCCTTATAGACCAGCGTGCGCGCCGACAGGCTCGGGATGTAGAACAGCGCGCGCTCTTTCAACTCCGAATTCCAGATCGCGCGCTCGATGCGCTTGCGGATCACATAGAGCTTGCGCTCGAAGCTCATGTCGTCGGCGATGCCGGCGGCACGGCCGATGAAAATCTGCTTGAAGCCGGGCTCGGCCGAGCACGCCGTCGGGCCGAGCGAGGAATGATCCACCGGGACATCACGCCAACAGAGCAGGGTCTGCCCTTCCTCGCGCACGATAGCGGCGAACTGTTCCTGACAGCGGCGCAGCGCGGTCCCGTCGCGCGGCAGAAACACCACGCCGGCGCCGTAATGGCCGGGCTCGGGCAACTTGATGCCGAGCTTGCCGCATTCGCGCTTCAGAAAGGCATGCGGCATCTGGATCAGGATGCCAGCGCCGTCACCGGTGTTCTCCTCGCAACCGCAGGCTCCGCGATGCATGAGGTTGCGCAGGATTGTCAGCGCCTGGGTGACGATCTGGTGCGAGCGGCGACCCTTGATGTCCACGACGAAACCGACGCCGCAGGCGTCGTGCTCGTAAGTCGGGTCGTAGAGACCCTGCTGCTTGTTATGATGCTGTTCCAATTCCGATCACCGCTTTATTCACCGCTGGCGACGCCGTCAGGCGCGATATTTCCGCACCGATCGATGTTGTTTTTCGCTCGCCAGCGAGGGCTTCGCCCAGATCAGGGAAATTCGTTCTTTTGCCCGTGAAAACCACGGAAAATCCGGCGCAAAAGGGGCGAAAAGTATACCGGCCTGCCGGGGCCGGTTCAATGGAACCAAAGGCAGATGGCTCTTTTTCAAGCCATGCGGCGAAGAAGGGATTGACCGGAAACGGCTTTCCCGCGGCTCAAACTCCGGTCTGGAGCAGGCGCGCGTGCTCGCGCAGGGCGTAGCGATCGGTCATGCCGGCGATGTAATCGGCCACGATCCGGGCCCGACCCGGGCTGGCGTCCGGCGCCCGAAGCTTTTCCTGGTACTGCACGGGCAGCAACCGGGGGTCACGCATGAATGCCTCGAACAATTCGCGCACGACCTTCACGGCCTCGCCCATCATCTGGGTCACGCGCTCATGCGCATACAGGTTCTGCCGCAAAAAGCGCTTGAGCTCGCGCGACTTTTCGGCCACCTCCGGGGTGTAGGCGATCAGGGGCTCGGAATGGCGGCGCGCGTCATCGATATGCCGGATACCGGAAGCTTCGATCAGGCGGCGGCTGTTTTCGATAAGGTCGGTCACCACGTGATTGATCATGCGCCGCACGGTTTCGTATATTGCGCGGCGCGGCGCGATGTCCGGATAACGCCGCTGCACCTCGGCGTGCTGGCCGGCAAACAGGGATACGTCCTTCAGTTGTTCGATGCGCAGCAGCCCGGAGCGCAGACCGTCGTCCACGTCGTGGTTGTTGTAGGCGATCTCGTCGGCGATGTTGACCAGCTGCGCTTCGAGGCCGGGCTGGGTCTTGTCCAGAAACCGGCGGCCCAGTTCGCCCAGTTCGCGGGCGTTCTTGACCGAACAGTGCTTGAGGATACCCTCGCGGGTTTCAAAAGTGAGATTGAGTCCCAGAAATTCGGCGTAGCGTTCCTCCAGCAGATCCACCACGCGCAGGGACTGCAGATTGTGCTCGAAGCCGCCGTGATCGCGCAGACACTCGTTCAGCGCGTCCTGGCCCGAGTGACCGAAGGGCGTGTGTCCGAGGTCATGCGCGAGCGCGACCGCTTCGGTCAGGTCCTCGTTGAGGGCCAGTGCGCGGGCGACGGAGCGGGCGATCTGCGCCACCTCGATCGAATGCGTCAGACGCGTGCGGAACAGATCGCCCTCGTGATTGATGAAAACCTGGGTCTTGTATTCGAGGCGGCGAAACGCGGCGCTGTGGATGATACGGTCACGGTCGCGCTGGTACTCCGAGCGGTGCGCGGGCGACGTTTCCGGATACTGCCGGCCGCGCGACGTGGCGTCCTGCGCGGCGTAAGAAGCCAGCTTCACGCCGCCTCGCGCATGCTGGCGAGCGTCGCCTCGAGCTCGGCGCGCGGGTAGTCATCGGTGACCACGGCCTCGCCGAAACGTCTGAGCAGCACCAGCCGCAAGCGGCCGTCGAGCACCTTCTTGTCCACCGCCATCAGTTCCAGAAAACGCGCGGTGGACAGGCTGGCGGGGGCGCGCACCGGCAGACGCGCGCGACGGATGAGGTTCTCGATGCGCGTGACCTCGGCGGCGCCGAGCCACCGGAGCCGGCGCGACAGATCGGCCGCCATCACCATGCCCGCGGCGATGGCTTCGCCGTGCAGCCAGTTCCCGTATCCGACGCCGGTTTCGATGGCGTGACCGAAGGTGTGTCCCAGATTGAGCGTCGCGCGCACGCCGGATTCGCGCTCGTCCGCGGCCACCACCTCGGCCTTGTTGCGGCAGGAGCGGTGGATGGCGAAGGCCAGCGCCTCGGCGTCGCGTGCCAGCAGCTTGTCCAGATTCGACTCGAGCCAGTCGAAAAACTCGGGATCGCGGATCAGCCCGTACTTGATGACCTCGGCCAGTCCCGACGAGAGCTCGCGATCCGGCAGCGTACTGAGCGTGTCGGTGTCGATGATCACCGCGCGCGGCTGGTAGAACGCGCCGATCATGTTCTTGCCGAGCGGATGATTAACGCCGGTCTTGCCGCCGACCGAAGAGTCCACCTGGGACAGCAACGTGGTCGGCACCTGGATGAACGGCACCCCGCGCTGGTAGGTCGCGGCGGCAAAGCCGGCCATGTCGCCGATGACGCCGCCACCCAAGGCGATGATCGTGGTGCGCCGGTCGCAGCGTGCCGCCAGCAGCGCGTCAAAAATACGATTCACGTGCTCCAACGTTTTGTACTCTTCGCCATCCGGCAGCACGATTTCAACCGGCTTCAGGGAAGCGACATGTGCACGCAGCCGGGCGAGATACAGCGGCGCCACGGTTTCATTGGTGACAATCGCCACCCGGGCTCCCGCGATATGCCGCGTCAGCAGCTCGGGCCGGTCAAGAAGGCCGGCACCGATATAGATTGGGTAACTCCTGTCGCCCAGATCAAGAGGCAGCGTTTTCATCGGCCTTCAGTGCCTCCAGTTTGCGCGCGATCTCGCGTGCCACGCTCGCCGGCGAACGGTGCGACGTTTCGACCACGATGTCCGCGGTCTGCCGGTAAATGGGTTCGCGCGCCTTGAGGATCTCCTCCAGCGTCTTGCGGCGGTCTGTCGTCTGCAGCAAAGGACGGTGGCGGTCGCGACGGGTGCGCTGCAGCAGCGTCTCCAGCGGCGCATGCATGTAGACCACCACTCCGCGGGTGCGCAGGTTACGCCGGTTGTCCGGCGCCAGAATCGCGCCGCCGCCGGTGGCGAGCACCAGATTGGATTTGCGTGTCAGGTCGTCGAGGATGGAAGCTTCGCGGCTGCGGAAGCCGGTTTCGCCTTCGATTTCAAAAATCAGGGGAATGCTCGCGCCGGTACGTCGCTCGATTTCATGATCGGAATCCTGAAACTCCTTGTCCAGCATCTCGGCGAGGTGACGTCCGATGGTGGATTTGCCCACACCCATGGGACCGATCAAAAAGATATTGTCCGCCCGGCTCATGCCCGCAGGTATGCCAGCAACGCGACGATAAATCAAGCGAACCGGCCGCTCAAGGCGGCCGGTTCAACAGGGGTGTCAGCGCAGGCTCAGGTTTTCGGAAAGTATCCGCGGCGTGAGGAAAATGAGCAGCTCGGTCTTGTTATCCTTGGTTTCCTTGCCCTTGAACAACCAGCCAAGCAGCGGAATATCGCCGAAGAACGGGACCTTGGTGACGGTATCGTTCTTGTCCTGCTCGTAGATGCCACCGATGACCACGGTCTCGCCATTGTCGAGCAGTACCTGTGTCTTGATCTCCTTGACATTCAAGGTGCCGGCGACGGCGTTCGTGAAGCTGTCCTTGGTGATATTCACATCCAGATTGATGCGGTCATCCGGCGTGATCTGCGGCGTCACCTCCAGTTTCAGCGTGGCCTTTTTTGTGATCACGCTGCCCACGCCCAGAACGCTTTGCGTATAGACCTGTTCCTGTCCCTGTTCGATGCGAGCCTGCTTCTGGTTGGCAGTAATAATCCGCGGGCTGGAGATAAGCTTGCCCTTGCCCTCCTGCTCCAACGCTGAAAGTTCAAGATTCAGCAGGCCGCCGTTCGCTCCCAGCTTGGCGAAGGTGAGGCCGATAGACCCCGCCGGCGAATTGCCAATACCGCCGGAAGGAAGATTGACGTTCAATCCGTCCGCGTTCGAAGTCATGGTGCCGGCATTGACAATCGAAGAGCTGTCCGACACCGTACCTGAACCCGCCCCCGAACGCCCGCTCGTATGCGCGGAGGTATATTTCACGCCAAACCGGGCGCCGAGGGACTTGCTGAAATTGTCCGTGGCCTCCACCAGCCGGGACTCGATCATGACTTGGCGCACCGGCTGATCCAGTTGGGCAATCAGTTTGCGCACTTCCCGGATCTTGCCTGGAGTATCCTGGATGAGAATGGAGTTCGTGCGCGCGTCCACGGTGACCTGTCCGCGGGGGGACAACAGAGTATTGGACGAGGTCGCTATCTGTGTCGTCGTCCCGGTCGCCGAGCTGCCAAAAACCGGGTGCTCCAATGCGGTGGCGTTGCCCACCGGCTTGATGGATTTGATGAGGGTCGCAATATCCTCGGCCTTGGCATAATTGATCTGGATAAGTTCCGAAACCAGCGGTTCCAGTTCGATGACCGCCTTGGTCGCCTCCAGATTGGCCTTTTCCTTGGCCGCCACTTCCGCCGCGGGGGCCACGGTCAGAACATTCCCCTTGCGGCGTACTGCCAGGTTCTTGCTGTCCACGATGAGATCCAGGGCCTGATCCCAAGGAACGTCTTTGAGGCGCAGGGTCAGAGAGCCCCTGACCGTGTCGCTCACGACGAAATTGAGGCCGGTAAAGTCGGCAAGCACCTGCAGCGCGGCACGGACATCGATGTTCTGGAAATTGAGCGAGAGTTTCTCGCCGGAATAACCGAACTCGTCAACCTTTTTCTCATCCGGCTTTTCGATCACCGGCTTGACGCTGATGGTGAAAACGTTACCGGTCTGGTATGCCAGCTGTTCGTACTTCCCCTTGGGCGTGATGACCATGCGCGTGTTCTTGCCCTGGGGATAGGTGTCGACTGTCTGCACCGGTGTGGCGAAATCAACCACATCCAAACGGCGTTGCAGGTCGGAAGGCACCGACGTATTCAGGAAGTCCACCATGATCTCGCCGGCCTGTTCGCGAATATCAATGCCAACCGCGGGATCGGACAGATTGATGATGATCTTTCCATCCCCCTGCGAACCACGGCGAAAATCAATCGCCTTGAGGCTGTATTTCGCCGCTTTGTGAGTGCTCGCGAAATGCGTGGTCTTCGGCTCCACCGCCCCGGCGATGGCGGTCACCGGCGCCTCTACCGTCAACACGAAATTGTTGCCTTCGATGTTGGTCGAATAGGCCACCGGCTTGATCAGGCTCAGCACAATTCGCGAACGATCGTCCGCTTCAATCGCCGTTACGCTCGTGACCGCGGCTTCCTTGACGCTGAGACTCTTTTTGGCGAGACCGACCCGGGTCTTGGGAAAATCCAGCGATATCCGCGCCGGATTGGTAATGGTAAAGGCATTCGGCTCCACCGGTGGTTTGGCCATTTTCAGGGTAATCTGAATCCGGTCGCCAGGCAGCTTGGTATAAAGTATGTCTTCAATGACGTTTTTCTCGTCCACCGCCACCGGAGCAGCCGCCGGTTCGGTCGCGGGTTTTTCCGGAGTGCTGACGGCTGCGTCGGCCGGTGCCGCTGTCGCGGCCGGTGCAGTTGCCGTGGCGGCGACCACAGGCGTTTCAGCGGTGGCCGGCGTAGCTGGCGCCGGGGTCGGGGTCGACACGACCGGCGCGGCGGCGGAGGCGACAACGCGATATCCATACTCGGCTTTCTGCACATCGAGCTGTCCGGGCTCGGTCATCAGCAAGTCCACCACAACAGACGTGCCGTTATCGGCGAGATAAGGATATACACCCTTTACCTTGTCCAATCCCTGGAGTTCCGCGAGCGACGCGCCCATGGTACTGCCCGGGAAACTGATACGCAGACGTTGTCCGTCCTCCAGCACCTGGGTCGTGTACGCGACTTCGCCGGCGACTTTCACCTGCAGGACGGCGGTTTCGCTGCCCGGTTCCCAGGCAATGGACTGCACTTCCGCGGCCAGCGCCACGGCGGTTGTTCCCATCATGACGGCCAGAAGCGCCAGGCATTTGCCGGCCACGGCAACGACGTTGCGCAAGATTTGTGATGCGCGCCATCCGTGGCGCGCACCCTGCGGGCGCGCTTCGCGCGTCCAATTTTGTTCCTGACAAAATTGTGTGAGCTGTTTCATATCATCCCGCCTTGGTTGATTCCTGTTCATTCCACCAGCGTCAGGTTGGCTTCACGTTCGACCCAATCGCCCATCGTGCCCTGGATCAATTCGATCAGGTCAATCTTTTCCTCGGTGATCTTGCTGATCATGCCGGAATTCTGTCCCATGTGATCGCCTTTCTGCGCACGATGCACGGTTCCATCCGGCGCCTGGATCACGGCCCAAACCTGCTTGCCGCGCATCAGCGTGCCGACCATCTTCAGCGAGTCCAATGGATAGTCCTCAAGAGGCTCCTTGCGCCGGTTCGGATCGGGTCGCGGACCGCTGGCACTCTTCTGGCTCTGCGGATTGAGATTGAAGGAAGCGAAGGGATCGGCCAGATTGGCGGAATTGTAGATAAAGGTTTCCTGCATTTTGATGTCCGGCAGCGGTTCGACCTTGGGTTTCTTGTCGGCATAGGCGTTTTTCACGAACTCGCGCAAATCATCGAGGCCGTCGCTGCTGCATCCGCTCAGTGCGACAGAGAAAATACCTGCTGTAAGCAATGTTCTCGCGAATTTCATGGCCTATCTCTTCGTCCGCGGAGTGGCCTTGGTTTGCTTCTGCGCACCGCCTTCTTCCAGGTAGCGATAGGTTTTGGCTTTCGCGGACATGGTCAGCTTGCTGTCTTTGCCGCTTGAAGTGATATTGATATCGCCAAAGGTCACGATGCGTGGCAGTGCCGCTACATCGCTGACAAACTGTGCCAGCTCGTGATAGGTGCCGCGAACCTCGACGCTGATCGGCATCTCGGCATAGAAATCCTTGGGTTGCTCCTTCTCAGGCCGGAACAATGCAAATTCCAGCCCGCGACCCAATCCGGCCTGGGTAATATCCACCAGCAAGTCAGGAACCTCGGTCGTATTAGGAAGCTGTCTGAGCAGACTGCCGAAAGTCTGTTCCATTTCTTCCATTTGTTCCTTGTAAGCGGGCAAATTGATCGCCAGGGCCTTCTTGTTCATGAACGTCTCACGCAGGCCGTCTTCTTTCTTTTGTTCCTCGCTGTACTGGTCAAGCTCGCCCTGTATGAGAAACCAGAAGCCGGCGGAAAGGATAATCACGCACACGAGCAGAATGCCGCCGATCTTGATCGGCACCGGCCAGGAACCGAGATTGTTGATGTCGATATTTTTCAGGTCGTCCAGGGTCATGTGCCGGCATCCGTCAGTTTTTTCTGCTGCTTCGCGACCTGTTTGACCTTCAGCGAGAACTCGCTCACCCGGTCGCTTCCCTTGGCCTTCACCGTGATCACTTCGAGTTCGGGATCGGCAAACCAGTCGGAAGAAGCCAGATTACGCATGAGCGCCGAGACCCGGGCGTTCGACTGGGCCACGCCCTGCAGCGCAATATTGGTCCCGGAATGTCTCAGGGAGGAGAAGTAGATCCCATCCGGAAGCTTGCGCGCCAACTCGTCAAACAGATGCACCACCTGGGCTCGGTCTCCTTGCAGCTGGTAAATGACGTTCATGCGCGCGATCAGGTCCGACCGCTGCTTCTTGAGTTCAGCGATCTCCTTGATCTCCTTCTCGACCTTGGCGATCTCCTGGTTCAGAAATTCATTGCGCTTCCCCTGATTCTCGATCAGTGAGCTCACGTGCACGTGCGCATAGAAAATGATCACGCCCATCAGGATCCACGCGCCCACGGCGATCGTGAGCAGTTGCCGGTCCTGCTCCTTGCGACGCATTTCGCGCCATGGCAAAAGGTTAACGCGTGTCGTCATTCGTCGAAGCTCCGCATCGCGAGACCGCAGCTGATCATGAGCGAAGGCGCGTCATTGGAGAGGAGTTGCGGCTTGATGCGCGAAGCCAGCGACATGCCGGCAAACGGGTTGGCCACCATCGCCGGCACGCCGATACGTGCCGCCACCAGCTCATCGATGCCCGCGACCTGGGCGCAGCCGCCGGCGAGCAGCAGCTGATCGACGCTGTTGAACGGCGTCGAGGAATAGAAGAACTGCAGCGCGCGCATGATTTCCTGGCACATCGCCTCCATGAACGGGCGCAGCACGTCTGTCTGGTAATTATCCGGAAGGCCACCCTGTTTCTTGGCGAGTCCCGCTTCTTCATAAGACAGGCCGTAGCGACGCTGAATCTCTTCGGTCAATTGCCGGCCGCCGAAAGCGTGGTCGCGGGTGTACACCGAACGATTGTTGTGGACCACGTTGATGGTGGTCGCCGTGGCGCCGATATCCAGCACCGCGATGGTTTTTTCCATGCCGCCGCCGGGCATGTGACTGGTGATCAGCGAGAAAGCGTTCTCCATGGCGTAGGTTTCGACGTCCACGACCATGGGCGTCAGGCCCGGCTGCTGGATGACGGCGAGATAGTCGTCGACGATTTCCTTGCGACAGGCGGCCATCAGGACGTCGACTTCCTCCGGATTGCTTTCCGAAGGCCCCAATACTTGGAAATCGAGATTGATTTCGTTCAGCGGATAGGGAATGTAATGATCCGCCTCCATCTCCACCTGCATCTGGCGGTCCTGATCGTTCAGGTTCGCCGCCATCTTGATGGTCTTGGTGATCACGTGCGCGGCCGGCACAGCCACGGCGGCATGCCTGACGCGGGTACCGGATTTCTTGATGGCGCGCTCAACGACCTGAGCGACCTGCTCGACTTCCGTGATCGCGTGCTCGACGACCGCATTCTGAGGTAGGGGTTCTACCGCGTAACGCTCCACGCGCAGGTGCTCGCCTGATTTGCTCAGTTCAAGAACCTTAACGGCCGAGGAGCTGATATCGATCCCTATCAGTGGCGGCTTTTTCTTGGCGAATAAACCAGAAAGCCCTGTCACCTAATTTCCCTCTTAGAAATCCATTAGTTATGATTAATACATATAATGTAGATCAAATATAGACCATGGAATTCGGAAATGACAAATTGGCGTATTTAGCCTGTTTTCAGGCATTTCTCGCGTGAAATTAACACCGCGACGAGGGTGAAAAACTCGCAAATACCGTGTCTCACGGAGGGTGGTTTATACTGGCGGGCGCGCCGGCATCCGACTCTCCCTGACCAAAACTCCACAAGCTTCGCCCGATACCTATGAATGATTCTGGGAGTTTTTTCTCCCGATGGACCCGCCAGTATCTGCCCGCGAAACGCTGGCAACTGGCTCTCATCGGTCTGTTCGGTTTGTTCGCCGGTGGCGTCGTCATGCTCACGCTGGTGGCGCTGATCCTGACACCGACGCTGCCCGCCCTCGACGATCTTTCGGGGACGCAGCTGAAAGTCCCGATGCGCGTCTACACCGCCGACGGTCAGCTGATCGCCGAGTTCGGCGAGGAGAAACGCATCCCGGTGCGCATAGAAGACGTCCCTGACCTGCTGATCAAGTCGGTGCTCGCGGCCGAGGACCGTTCCTTCTTTTATCACCACGGTGTGGACTTCGCCGGCATCCTCCGGGCCGCGCTGCACAACCTGCGCACCCAGAGTTCAGGCCAGGGCGCGAGCACCATCACCATGCAGGTGGCGCGCAATTTTTTTCTCAGTCCTGAAAAAACCTATTCGCGCAAGATCAAGGAAGTGCTGCTCGCGTTCAAGATAGAGCGCGAGCTGAGCAAGCAGCAGATCCTCGAACTCTACTTCAACAAGATTTTTCTCGGTCACCGCGCCTACGGCTTCGCCGCGGCGGCGCAGGTTTACTACGGCAAGACGCTCAAGGAGCTGACGCTTCCGGAAATGGCGATGCTCGCGGGGCTTCCCAAGGCGCCGTCGCGGGACAACCCCCTGACCAATCCCGACAACGCCATCGAGCGACGCAATGCCATCCTGCGCCAGATGCAAAATCTCGGCTTCATCGACGAGGCGGCGTACACCCAGGCGGTCAACACTCCGCTCGCCGCCAGCAAGCACGCGTACCGGTTCAACATCGATGCGCCTTACGTCGCCGAGATGGTGCGCCAGTACATGATTCAGGCCTACGACGAAAAGACCTATGCCGGGGGCTTTCATGTCTACACCACGATCAACGCCAACGACCAACAGGCCGCGGTCAAGGCACTGCAGGATGGGTTGCTCGAATACGAGCGCCGCCACGGTTACCGCGGTCCCGCGGGTCACGTCACCGTCCGCGGCGAACCGGACAGGGAACATCTCGACGACGTGCTCAAGGATTACCGGGTCGTGGGCGATCTGCTGCCAGGTGTCGTGCTCAAGGTCGAGGAAAAAAGCGCGCAGGTCTATACCCAGGACGGCAGTACCGCCGAGCTCGGTTGGGCGGGACTGTCCTGGGCGCGCGCCTACATCGACGAGAATACACTCGGGGCGGCGCCCAAGAGAGCCGCGGACGTGCTGAAACCCGGCGACATCATTTACCTCGAGTCGATCGACGACCCGGCGCAGCAACAGGAGATCGGTTCATGGCGTCTCGCCGCGATCCCGGAAGTGAGCGGCGCGCTGGTTTCGCTGCGTCCCGCCGACGGCGCGATACTCGCGCTCACCGGTGGTTTCGACTTTTACCAGAGTGGTTTCAACCGCGTCACCCAGGCCGAACGCCAGCCCGGATCGAGCATCAAGCCGTTCATTTTCAGCGCCGCCCTGGACAAGGGCTTCACGCCCGCGAGCACCGTGAGCGGCGCGCCGATCGTCATGGAAGGCGACTCGCCCGAGGACGAATGGCGCCCCGAGGATTACAGCAAGAAATTCTTCGGGCCGACGCGCCTGCGCAAGGCGCTCGCGCAATCTCTCAACCTGGTCGCGGTGCGCCTGCTGCGCGCCATCGGTGTCGCCTACGCCACCGAGTACATGGAGCGGTTCGGATTCGAGGCTGCCAAACTGCCGCGCAACCTCTCGCTCGCGCTCGGAACCGCCTCGGCCACGCCGATGCAGATGGTGAACGCCTTTGCCGTGTTCGCCAATGGCGGCTACCGAGTCACACCGTACTTCATCGCGCGTATCGAGGATGCGAACCACAACGTCATCGAACAGGCCAAGCCGGCGCTGCCCTGTCGCGACTGTAATGTCGCGGCCAGCACCGCCGTGACACCGGCAACGCCGGCACCGGCTACCGCACCGAGCAACTCGGCGGCGGACAAGGACAAACCAGCCGCGGCCCCACGCGTGCTGAGCCCCGAAAACGCGTTCCTCATGACCAGCATGATGCAGGACGTGATCCGCGAGGGAACCGGAAAAGCGGCACTCGTGCTCGAACGCAAGGACCTCGCCGGCAAAACCGGCACCACGAACGATTATCGCGACGCCTGGTTTTCCGGCTTCAACGCCGACGTGGTCACGACCGCGTGGATCGGCTTCGACCAGCCGGCCTCGCTCGGCCGAGGCGAGACCGGCGGACGCGCCGCGCTTCCGATCTGGATCGACTACATGCGTGTCGCGCTCCAGGGAGTTCCGGAAAAACCGCTGACGCCACCGCAGAACGTGGTGCGTCTCACCGTCAACAGCGAAACCGGAAACCCGACCACGTCCGACGATCCGCAGGCGATGCAGGAATATTTCATCCAGGGCACGGAAACGCCGCACGAGTTGCCGGGCGTCGAGGGCGAGCCCAATCCCGCGACCGCGCCGACCCCGCCGCCGGACAACGTGCGCGAGAAACTTTTCTGATGGGCAACAAACCCCGCATTCCTCCGGCCGGACACCGACCCAAACCTCACGCTCCGGGCTTGGACCAGATACGCCAGCACATCGCGGCGGACGCAGCGCGCATCATGGCGGAGGAGGGCGTGAACGACTTCCACGCCGCCAAGCGCAAGGCCGCAGCGCGCCTCGGTCTGCCCGAAACCAAGCATCTGCCGGGCAACGACGAGGTGGATTCCGCGTTGCAGGAATACCTGCGGCTGTTTCACGGGGGGCGCCTTACGCAAAGTCTGCGCCGCCTGCGCGGACTCGCCGCCGAAGCGATGCGCTTCTTGGCCAAGTTCGAGCCGCGCCTGGTGGGACCGGTGCTGAGCGGCACCGTCACGTCGGCGAGCGCGATCGAGCTGCACCTCACCGCCGATACGCCAGAGGAAATCGGCTTCTGGTTGCAGGATCACGGCATCCCGTTCACGCAAACCGACCGGCGCCTGCGCTTCGGCGGCGAGCGCCACGAGACCTTTCCCGCCTACAGTTTCACCGCCGACGGCGTGCCGGTGGAGCTGTGCGTGTTCGGGCGCCGCGAGGCGCGTGAAACGCCGATGAGCCCGGTGGACGGCAAACCGATGAAACGCGCCAATCTTCGGGAGCTGGAAAATCTCCTGAACGGAGCAGGCGAGCCCGATTCCGGGCCGGGATGACGCCGTTCAAACCGGCGGACCGAAACCGGTCACGGCGGCGCTTCTCGCCTCTCCGCGGTACCGGTAGAATCGGCGTCCGTCACCGGCCCCCGGACATCCCTTGAAACATCACATCGAAAACCTGATCGCCTCGGCGCTCGCCGGCCTCGAGGCTACCGGCGCGCTGCCGCCGGCGCACGGCGCGGCGATCACGGTCGATCACACCAAATCCAGGGAGCACGGCGACTTCGCGTGCAACATCGCCCTGGTGCTGGCCAAACACGCGCGCGCCAAGCCGCGCGAGCTCGCGGAAAAAATCGTCAAGGCGCTGCCGGCCTCCGAAAAAATCTCCAGGGTCGAGATCGCCGGTCCGGGCTTCATCAATTTTTTCCTGAGTTCCGACGCCAACCACGGCGTCATCCGTGAAATTCTGGCGAGCCGCGAGGCCTTCGGCCGCAGCCGGCTGGGCGCCGGCCGCAAGGTGCAGATGGAATTCGTCTCGGCCAATCCCACCGGACCGCTGCACGTCGGCCACGGGCGCGGCGCAGCCTACGGCGCGACGCTCGCCAGCCTGCTCGATGCTGCCGGATTCAACGTGCACCGCGAGTATTACATCAACGACGCCGGCCGGCAGATGGACATCCTCGCCACCAGCGTGTGGCTGCGCTATCTCGAGCTGTGCGGCGAAAAATTCGACTTCCCGGTGAACGGTTACAAGGGCGATTACGTCTACGACATCGGCGCCACGCTGCACCGCGAAAACGGTGACAAGTATCGACACGCGTCCGCCAAGGTGTTCGAAAAAATTCCGGCCGACGAACCGAAAGGCGGCGACAAGGAAGTGCATATCGACGCGCTCATCGAGCGCGCCAAATCGCTGCTCGGCGCCGATGCCTACCGCAAGGTGTTCGACCTCGGTCTCAACGTCATCCTCGACGACATCCGTCAGGACCTCGAGGAGTTCGGCGTCACCTATGACCAGTGGTTCTCCGAGCGCGCGCTGGTGGAAGACGGGGCCGCGAATCGCGCCATCGAGCGCCTGAAAAAATCCGGCCATGTGTACGAAAAGGAAGGCGCGTTGTGGTTCCGCTCCACCGATTACGGCGACGAGAAGGATCGCGTGGTGGTGCGCGAGAACGGCCAGAAAACCTATTTCGCCCACGATATCGCCTATCACATGGACAAGCTCGAACGCGGCTTCGACCAGGTGATCGACATCTGGGGCGCGGACCATCACGGCTACGTGCCGCGCATCAAGGCGGCGCTCGCCGCCATCGGCGACGATCCGGAGCGGCTACACGTGCTGCTGGTGCAGTTCGCCATCCTGTACAAGGGTGGCGAACGCATGCAGATGTCCACCCGCAGCGGCGAGTTCGTCACGCTGCGCGAGCTGCGGCGCGAAGTCGGCAACGACGCGGCGCGGTTCTTCTACGTGCTGCGCAAATGCGAGCAGCACATGGACTTCGATCTCGACCTGGCCAAGTCGCAGTCGAACGACAACCCGGTGTTCTACGTGCAGTACGCGCACGCGCGCATCCACAGTGTGTTCCGGCAGATGAAGGAGAAGGGGTTCACTCATGACCCGGTGAACGGCGACCGGAACCTGGCGCGACTCACGGAGCCGCATGAACGGGCGCTCATCGAACGGTTGGCGCGCTATCCGGAAGTGATCGAGGCGGCCGCGACGGCCTTCGAGCCGCACCAGATCGCCTATTACCTGCGCGAGCTGGCGTACGATTTCCATACATATTATGGCGCGCACACCTTCCTGGTGGACGACCCCGCCGTGCGCGACGCGCGGCTGAACCTGGTCGTGGCGGCGCGTCAGGTCATTGCCAACGGGCTCAAGCTTCTGGGTGTGTCGGCCCCGGAGACGATGTAAAGTCCTCGTATGGCCCAGGCACGCAGGAGAACCACGGCACGACGCACACGCAAACCGGGCTGGCTGCTGCTCCTGGTCGGGATCGGCATCGGCGTAGCCGGCGTGATGCTGTGGCAGATGTATTCGCATCGTGGCGACGGACGCAGCGGTCTGTCGAACCTCTTTTCCAGCTTCAGCAAACCGGCGGAAAAGCCCGCCAAGAAAGAACCGGAGCCGGCGAAACCGCCGAAACCGAAATTCGATTTCTACACGATACTTCCGGAAACCGAGACGGTGCTGCCGGAGCGGCGCGCCAAGACCAAGACCGCCAAGGCCAAACCGGAAGAAGGCGTCAGTTACATCCTGCAGGCGGGTTCGTTCGCGGGCTTCGAGGAAGCCGACCAGATGAAGGCCCGGCTCGCGCTCGCGGGGCTGGTGGCGCATATCCAGAAAATCACCGTCGAGGGCAGGGGCGAGTACCACCGCGTGCGGCTCGGGCCCTACGAGAAAATCGAACAGCTCGACGCCGCCGCCGCGCAGCTGCAGAAGCTGGGCATCAAGGCGATACGTTTGAAAGTGAAAAAAGGCGAGGTCGGCTGATATCTCTCCGTATCAATCGAGGCTGCTCACTCTGGCCTTTCGATTCCCGCGTGAATCCAATCAGACCCCGCTGATGCGATAGCGGGCGAATCGGGCCGGCAAATACCGGCACAGCCAGGTACACGACCGCGAGCTGGCCGATATTCTGTTGTGCGCGCTCCTCGGCCATATTGCGCGCCTGTTCTTCTTCGCGCTGCTTGCGGTTTTTCTCCAGCTCTGCGCCGAGGGTCTTAATAAGTTGATGCTGTTCTTCCGCGGCACACACTTCCTCCGGCGTCGGCTGACGGGGCGGCTCCACTATTTTCGTGGTCACGGCATCCCCGAGCGGCGCGGCTGAATACGTAATTTTGCCGGCTTGATCAACGGATTTGTAGATTTGGTCGGCGCTCGCGTACGCACTTCCGCTTATCGTCATCGCTCCGACGATCGCTAAAACCATGAAGACGGCACTACGATCAACGCCCATCGTCTTCGCCTCCGAACCGGCATTGCCGTTGACCCCGCTCGCATGCGGATATGACTTATCGGCATCCCGGGGCAAAAGGTCCAACTGATCAAAATACGCCTATTACGAGGCACGTCAACCTACGCCGCTGCCCGGCAAATGTATGTAGATGGGCGTCAAGGTGATTCGACGGAAGGTCAAAAAGGGCGAGACCGGGCAAGTTCTCTTCCTTGTCGGGATTTAAGGCGTTGGACGCTGGACGGTCGAGATGCTGCTGATCTTTACACTCGGCCGGTTGGATGTATTGCCGGTCGATGACTTCGGTATTCAAAGCGGATTCAAGGCGCCTACCAACTCCGTCGCCGGCCCACCAAAGCGCGAGTTTGAGCGCGTGACCGATGGCTGGCAGCCGTTCCGTCCGGTAGGATCGTGGTATCTCTGGCGTCATGCCGACGGACTGAAGAAATGCTAGCGATCACACCGGCCGTCAGTAATTTACGGATACCCGAAAAAAATCGCTAATCCTCGAGGTAGGTATAACCCTTCAACCCTTCCGACAACTCGGACAGATAACTCTCGCGGTTTTTGGCGCTGAGTGATTTCGCGCGCTCAATCTTGGCGTGGTAGGAAGCAAGCAGGTCATCGGCGTTGAAGTGCACGTAGCGCAGCACCGAGTCCACGGTGTCGCCGCGCGCGGCCTGTAACAACCGGTGGCTGCCGTCCGGCATCAGCTCGACGTGGATGGAATCGGTGTCGCCGAACAGGTTGTGCATGTCCCCGAGAATCTCCTGGTAAGCGCCGACCAGAAAAATTCCCAGCAAATAAGGCTCGTTCTCGCGCAGCGGGTGCAGCGGCAGCGTGGAGTCGATACCCTCGCCGTCCACGTACAGGTCGATGCTCCCGTCCGAATCGCAGGTGATGTCCTGCATCACACCGCGACGCGTCGGCGGCTCGTTGAGGCGGTTGAGCGGAACCACCGGAAAAATCTGATCGATCGCCCAGTGATCGGGCATGGACTGGAACAGCGAGAAATTGCAGAAATACTTGTCCGCCAGTTTTTCGTTCAGCTCGTCGAGAATCTCGCGGTGCGTGCGGCTCGCCGGCTGCAACAGCTCGCGCACCTTCCAGCAGATAGCGAAGTAAATCTGCTCGGCGCGCGCGCGTTGTGCCAGCGTCAGCACGCCGTGGCTGAACATGCCCTGCGCCTCGGTCAGGCGGTAGGCGGCGTCGTGATAGGCCTCGGCCACGGAACGCTCGGACAGCGTCGCGAGCGTCTGCCACAAATCGCGGATGACGGCCGGTTCGCTTTCCGCCGCCTTCGGCACCGAATCCGCGCCGGGCGCGGATTCGGTGTCCACCACGTTGGTGATGAGCACGGCGTGGTGCGCGGTCATGGCGCGGCCCGACTCGGTCACGATGTCGGGATGCGGCAATTTCTTTTCAGCGCAGATTTCGGTGATGGCATGCACGATATTGTGTGCATACTCATCGACCGAGTAATTCATGGAACAGAAGCTGCGCGAGCGCGTACCCTCGTAATCCACGCCCAGTCCGCCGCCGACGTTGAGCACCTGGATGTCCGCCCCGTTGGCGCGCAGCTCGGCGTAATAACGCGCCGCCTCGCGCATGCCGAGCTGGATGTGCTGGATATTGGCGATCTGCGAGCCCATGTGAAAGTGCATCATTTGCAGGCTGGGCAACAGGTTCACCGTGCGCAAACGCGCAACCGCCTCCAGCACCTGCGCCGCGGACAGGCCGAATTTGGACTTCTCGCCGCCGGTGTTCTGCCACTTGCCGGCACCGATCGAGGCCAGCCGCATGCGCAGACCGATCAGCGGCGTGATGCCCAGGTTTTCGGATTCCTGGATGACGAGCTCCAGTTCCGTGGGTTTCTCCACGACGATGTACACGCGGTGCCCGAGTTCCTTGCCGATCAGCGCGAGGCGGATGTACTCGCGGTCCTTGTAGCCGTTGCACACCACCACGCCGCCGTCCTGGCGCGACTGCGCCAGCACTGCCAGCAGCTCGGGCTTGGAACCGGCCTCGAGCCCGACGCGTCCGTCGTTGCGCGCGAGAATTTTCTCGACCACGCTTTTCTGCTGGTTGACCTTGATCGGATAGACCGAGGTGTAATGACCGCGGTAATGGTCGGCCTGCATGGCGCGGTCGAAGGCGCGGCACAGCGTCTCGACGCGGTGGCGCAGGATATCGGAGAAGCGCACCAGCACCGGCAGCGACAGGCCCGCCGCCCTGATTTCGCGGGAAAGTTCGAACATATCGATGCCGGGATGCTCGGCACGGCCATCGGGTCGACAGACGAGATGGCCCTTGGCATTGATATCGAAGTAGCCGCCGCTCCAGTGGGCGATGTTGTAGGTGTCGCGTGCTTTTTGGATGGACCAGTCGATCATGGGCGCGAAGTATCAAGTAGCGTATGACAAGTAGCAAGTATTACAATCCCGCCACTTTAAACAAACTTGTCGCCCGCCACCATGTCACTGGATAAAAGCTGGTACACCGAAGAATGGGCCGGACAGGGTTCGGCCATCTCGCTCAAGATCAAGGACAAGGTCCATGACGAGAAGTCGCCCTACCAGCGCATCGAGATCTGGGAGACCGAAACCTTCGGCACGCTCATGACGCTCGACGGCCTGGTGATGGTCACCGATCGCGACAACTTTGTTTATCACGAAATGATGTCGCACCCGGCGCTGTTCACCCATCCCGATCCGAAGCGCGTGCTGATCATCGGCGGCGGCGACTGCGGCACGCTGCGCGAAGTGCTCAAGCACACAACCGTGGAGCTGGCGGAGCAGGTGGAACTCGATGAGCGCGTCACGCGCGTTTCGGAAAAATTCTTTCCCGAGCTGTGCGAGTCGAACCAGGATCCACGCGCGCGGCTGCATTTCACCGACGGGATACAGTGGGTGGCGGACGCAAAACCGGATACCTACGATGTCATCATCATCGACTCGACCGATCCGGTCGGACCGGCGGCGGGCCTGTTCTCCGAAACCTTCTATAAAAAATGCCTGCGGGCGCTGCGATCGAACGGTGTGGTGGTCGGCCAAAGCGAATCGCCGCTGTTCCACGCCGATCTGATCCGCTCCGTGCAAAAATCCTTCAAAACAGCGGGCTTCCGTGATGTCGCCACGATGTTTTTCCCGCAGTGCACCTATCCTTCCGGCTGGTGGAGCGCCACGATGGCATGCAAGAACGGGACGGTGGCGCAATTCCGCGCCAAGGCCTCCGCCGCGAAAGGATTTGCCACGCGTTATTACAATCACGACATTCACGCGGCGGCGCTCGCCCGCCCGGAATTCCTGCGCTGATCTCGCGGCCGCCCGCTTCGATTGAACCGAAATTCCGTTCGGCGTATATACTCATAAAACAGGCCAAACCCCGCAAACCCTTCTTCCCATTCAGGATCGCCATGGAACCCAAAATCGCCCAGAAAGGCCCCTACGTCCTCGACCTCAAGCCCGGCACTTACTGGTGGTGCGCCTGCGGCCAGTCGAAAAATCAGCCCTTCTGCGACGGCTCGCACAAGGGCAGCGGCCTTGAACCGGTGAAGTTTGAATTGACGCAACCGGAAAAGGTGGCCCTGTGCGGTTGCAAACACTCGGCCGCCAAGCCCCGTTGCGACGGCACGCACAAAAAATTCTGAGCGACTGATGTCGCGACCCGCACGCGCGGAATCGCCGGCGCCTTCCACGGCCGGGCACCTCGGGCGACACGTATCCACATGAAGAAACTCACGCTGATCCTCGGCTCGACGCTGATCGCCCTCGCGGCGCTGGTGGCGCTGGCCTTGCCCTATTGGTTTGGCATGGAGACGGAAAAAACCTACACCGCCATGCTCGAGCAACTGTCGGCCGGCAGCGGCCTGCAGTTCACGGGTAAAAATTACCAGCGCGGCTGGTTGAGCTCCACCGCCGAGACCGTCATTCGTCATCCGCAGCTCCCGGTCGAGATCGTCGCCCAACACCGCATCAGCCACGGACCGCTGCCATTCGATCGCCTGCTGCAAGGCGACTGGAGCCTCACGCCGGTGCAGGCGCGTATCGCCAGCCAGATCTCCCTGACCGTTCCGGGAAAACAAAACCTCCCGCCACTGCCGCCGCTTTCCGCCGAGACCACGTTCCGCCTGAACGGCGACGGCGTGATGCACGCTGAGATGTCCCCAATCAAGACCACCGGCGCCAGGGGCGAGACCATCGACTGGCGCGGCATCAGCGGCGACGTCAGTTTCGACCGGGCCTGGCACAAACTTCGTCTCGACGTGCTCATGCCGTCGCTGACCGTGACCTCTCCGGACCAGGGCGGAATGACGCTGTCACGAGTGTCGCTGCATTCGGACACACAGGACGGTGTCGGCGGGTATTCCTTCGGCGACGCCAGCCTGAACATCGGGCAGCTCGAATTCAGCAACGCCGCCGTGCGCGGCGGTTTCAAGGGTTTCGTGCTGTCGTCCACGGCCCGTCCCGCCGGGGATAACGTCCATCTCGTCCTCCGCTACGCGTTCGACGAAGCACAGATGGCGGACGAGCGCCTCGGGCCGGGGCAAGTGGTGATCGAGGCACGCAACCTGGACGCGGCGGCACTGGTGAAATTCAAAAACGAACTCGACGGCCTGAGCCGCGGCAACCTGCCGCCGGCCCAGGCGGGCATGATCATGGCCGGCAAGGCCATGGAGCTGATCGCGGTACTGTCCAGGAAGGCGCCGGAAGTGGAAATCACGCACCTCAGTTTCAAGACCCGGGAAGGCGAGATCACCGGCCAAGGGAAATTCGTGCTCGACGGCCGCAAGTACAACATCGCCCAGAATCCGATGCAGATGCTGATGGCCCTGGGCGGCGACTTCGAGCTGACCATTCCCGCCGCGGTGCTCAAACGTCTGCTGGCGCCGCAGATCCGCCGCGACATCGCCAACTACCGCCAGAGCGGCGCGCTCACAGCGGATGAAATGGCCCACCTCAGCCCGGAAGCCATGGCGCAAATCGTCGACCGCGCGTTCCCGCAATACC
>JACXTT010004309.1_pt1 | contig 21196 bp, 19 predicted proteins | sample 9270951 | NCBI WGS metagenome assembly JACXTT01 (sample SAMN15532306, study PRJNA645909) | rock metagenome | isolation source: weathered quartz diorite | place: Puerto Rico | collected 2017-06-21
CGCCTTTCAAGTGCCGCGCGAAGAGCTGCAACGCAGCTCCCAATGGCTCCGCCTTGCTCGCTACGGAATTGGGCCATCCGCTCCACCAACTCCGTCGTCAACGGTTACGCCGCCGCATCCGCTTCCATTCTCCTTTGAATTCGGAATCGGCGGATTCGGCTCCCACCCGTCGCCCTCTTACGGCACTGGCGAGGGTCGCGGCGGCACGACGCGTCCGCCGCCAACCGGCGGCGGGGGGTCGCCGGTCAGGCCGGCCCCGTCCCCGGCCCCGAGAGAACCCGCCCCCGATACATCAACCCCCATCCGATAGGCCGGGTCGTGCCCACCCCAGGCAAGCTGGGACCCTGGGTCTAGGCGAGGAAGCGCAGCAACAGCGCGTTGACCTCGTCCGCGCGCTCGAACTGCACCCAATGCCCGGCGCCGTCGACCACTGCGCCTTCGCGCAGCGGATGCCCGGCGACGAGTTGCGCCACCAGCGGTCGCGAGTCGGCCGTGACGTCGTGCTCGCCCCAGATCAGCAATTGCGGGCCGCCGATCGTCTCCAACGCCGCCTGGAGGCCGCCGGAGAGCGAGATCTCCTTGCTGCGGAAGCGCGTGCCGTGGCAAGAGATGTCGTGGATCGCGAAAGCCAGCGAGTCGATGGCCGCCTTGTCGTGCAGCATCAGTGCGGCGAGGTTGTGCAGCAGCGCGGCGCGCTCCTCGTCGCGATCTTCGGCGGCACGCCAGTTGATCATCTCCGCCGCCATCCTGCGCAGGGTGCCGTGTCCACCGCTGCCCATGAGGACCATTCGCCGGATGCCGCCACGCCACGCCCCGAATTTCGAGGCGACCAGACCGCCGAAGGAGAAACCGCCCAGGTCGATCTCGGTTCCTGCGCCGATCAGGCTGTCGAGCGTTGCGCCCAGTACATCGAGCACGCTGTCCAGCGAGGTCTGGCCGGGCGCCAACTCGGGCGGCGTACTCGAGTCATTGAAGCCTGGCAAGTCGGGCAGCCACAGCGTATGCGCGGCCGAGAGCGCCTCCACGTTGCGCAGCCAGTGCATCCAGCTGCCGTGGCCGCCGTGCAGCAGCACCAGCGGCGGCCGGCTGGTGTCGGTGCCGAAGCGGCGCCAGCGCACGCGCACGCCGCCGTGCACCGGGTCGTGGTGGGTCGAGAGCGCATCGACGCGCGCGATGGCGGCGCGCGCTTCTTCTTCGTTCATGCCGCCGCTCATCCGCGTGCTCCCGGCCACATGCGCTGCAGCTCGCGCTCGCCGTCCAGCAACTGGTGCTTCAGCGCGCCCAGCACGTGCAGCGCGAACATCACGTAGAGAACGTAGCCGGCCCAGGCGTGCACGCCACCCAGCACGGTGTGCCAGGTTTCCTTGACCGCGGGCTCGATGGCCATGATCCAGCCGATGCGCGGCCATTCGAACAGGCCGAAGAGGTACATGGGATGCGTGCCGGCATCCTTCCAGGCCGAGTCGTGCATCCAGCCCGACAGCGGCAGCAGCACCATCAGCAGGTACAGCACGCCGTGGGCCGCGTGCGCGGCAAGGCGCTCGAGCGCGCCGTAGGAGCCCGGCATGGCCGGCGGCTTGTGCGTCAGGCGCCACAAGATCCGCAGGATGACCAGCCCCAGCACCGTGATGCCGATCGACTTGTGGGTGTCGACCGCCGGGCGCACCCAGTCGTCCGGGTAGTGGTCGACCAGCAGGATCAGCGCGATGTTGATGGCCATGAGCAGCGCGACGAGCCAGTGCAAGGCCATCGCGGTTCGGGTGTAGCGGGTTTGTGGGAGCATGCGGGGAATTTTCAGGCGTGGGCCGAGTCTGTCTGTGGCTTTTGCGATTGTCCCGGTTCCACCCGGGCTTTTTGGAAACCGCTGCCCCAGTTCTTGCGTATGACCGTTCGTCGCCCTGGCATCCCTTGGCATCTCCCTTGAACAATTCCCTCCAATCCGCGTTCGTGGCCGCCTCGCCGCGCCTGTCTCCCCCCGCCACCCCGCTGCGAAGCTGGCTGATCCATGGCGGCGTGCTCGTGCTGTGGGGCCTGCTTTTCGCCATGGCTTTTCGCGTCGGCAACGTCGGCGCCTGGTCGGTGGGCGTGGCCTATGTGCTCTACGACACGGTGCTGCTGCTGTTCGTCGGGTGGATGACGCTGCCGATCCTGCGGCCCCGCCCCCCCCCCCAGTCGACCGGTACGCACCGCCGCCCCACGCTGGGCGTGATCGTCGCCTCGCACAACGAGTGCGCCGTTCTACCCGTCACGCTGGCCGCCCTGCTCGGCCAGACCGACGTGCCCGACCGCATCGTGATCGCCGACGACGGCTCGAGCGACGGCACCGCCGAACTGCTCACCACCCGCTACGGCCTGGTCGCACCGGCATTGGGCGAACTGAGCGCCGCCAGCGCCACGCACCCCGCGCTCTACTGGCTGCGGCTGCCGCACGGCGGCAAGGCGGTGGCGCTGAACGCGGCCATCCTGTGCATCGACACCGACACCGTGCTCACGGTGGACGGCGACACGCTGCTCGACAGCAAGGCCATCGCCGCAGTGCGCCGGGCTTTCTCCGACGAACCGAACCTCGTGGCCGCCACCGGCGTCATCACGCCGGTGTGCAGCCGCACGCTGGCCGGGCGCTGCTTCCAGTGGTTCCAGACATACGAATACATCCGCAACTTCCTGTCGCGCTATGCGTGGATGCGCGTCAACGGGCTGCTGCTGATTTCGGGCGCCTTTGCCGGCTTTCGCACCGATGCGGTGCGCGCCGTGGGCGGCTTCGACACCGACTGCCTGGTCGAAGACTACGAACTCATCCACCGCCTGCACCGCCACGCCCAGGCGCACGGCCTGCCCTGGACCGTGCGCGTGCTGGGCGACGCGCAAGCCCACACCGACGCGCCCAGCAGCACCGGCGCCTTCCTGCGCCAGCGCCGCCGCTGGTTCGGCGGTTTCCTGCAGACGCAGTATTGGTATCGCGCCATGGTCGGCGACCGGCGCTACGGCTGGCTCGGCATCGCGATGCTGCCGGTGAAGGCCATCGACACCCTGCAGCCGCTGTACGGCCTGGCCGCCTTCGGCCTGCTGCTGATGTACCTGGTGCGCGGCAACTTCGGCGTGCTGGCGCCGGTGGCCGGCGTGATCGGCGCGAAGATCGTGCTCGACCTGCTCTTCCACCTGTGGTCGGTGTTCCTGTATCGGCGCTGGATTGGTCAGCAGAGCGAGGCCAACATGGCGCAGGCTTTTCTGGCCGCGCTGGTCGAGCCCTTCACCTTCCAGATCCTGCGGCACACGGGTGCGGCCTGGGGATGGTGGAGCTTCCTGACCGGGCGCGGGACCTGGGGGCGGCAGACGCGCGTCGGGCTGGTGGATGCCGACGGGGTTCGGCGCAGCTAAGAAAGCTCCGCCGCGGGCGCACCTGATCGGCGGCCCCTCGCGTGTGCTATCGGGGCCTTGACGCGCGCCGCGGCACGGAACTCGCCTGGGGTGACGCCCCTGATCCGCCGGAAATGCCGGTTGAAATTCGAAATGTTGTTGAACCCCACCTCGTAGCAAATGCTGCTGACACGCTGCTGCGTGGACACTAGCAACCGGCACGCACCGTCCACGCGCAGGCCGACCACGAAATCGGTGAAGCTCTGACCGGTTGCACGGCGAAAGCCATGAGAAAAGGCATTCCCGCGCATGCCGACCACAGCCGCGACTTCAGCAAGTGTGAGCTCCTCGGCATAGTTGTCGCGGATATGGTCGAGCGCGCGGTCGATGCGCGTCGCCCCTCGGTTCTTGCCTCCCCCTTCGCGCACAGGCCTCTCGGGGTCGGCAACGCAGGCTGCCGCTCTCATGCGAACCCGAGGCATCAATCGAAATTCAGGATCACCTTCATCGACTGGGACCGGTCCGCCGCCAGTGCGAACGCCCGCGCGGAATCGCGATAGGACAACGTCGCCGAAATCAACGGCTTCACATCGACCAGGCCCTTGTTGAGCAACTCGACCGCCACCGCGAACTCTTCGTGAAAGCGGAACGCGCCGCGCAGATCGAACTCCTTGGCCACGATGGTGTTGATCGGCAATGTCATGTCGCCGCCCAGGCCCAGTTGCACGATGATCCCGCGCGGGCGCAGCGCGTCGAACGCACCGACCAGCGCACGGGCATTGCCGCTCGCTTCGAACAGCACGTCGAAGCTGCCCTTGTCGGCGGTGAACCGCGCCAGCCCGTCCGGAGTTTCGGCGACGTTGACGACCTCGTCCGCGCCGACCTTGAGCGCCTTTCCCAGGGTGTGCGCTCCTACATCGGTTGCAACGATGTGGCTCGCGCCGGCGCGCCGCGCCGCAATGATCGCCAGTGCGCCAATCGGACCGCAGCCCGTGACCAGCACGCGCTTTCCGAGCAATGAGCCGGCACGCCGCACCGCATGCAGCGCCACGGCGAAGGGCTCGGCCATGGAGCCTTCGGCGTCGCTGAGCGAATCGGCCAGCCGGTGCGCTTGGTGCGTCTCGACCACGATCTGCTGGCGGAACGCGCCTTGCACGTGCGGCGTACGCATCGCGCTGCCGTAATAGCGCATGTCCAGGCAGTGGTTCTGCAAGCCCTGCTGGCAGTAGTTGCACAGACCGCATGGACGGCTCGGGCTGATCGCGATGCGTTCGCCCGGCTTGAAGTCCGTCACGCCTGCGCCGACTGCCTCGATCACCCCGGCCACTTCGTGGCCCAGCACCATCGGCTCCTTGATACGGATGGCGCCGAAACCGCCATGCTGGTAGTAGTGCAGGTCCGACCCGCAGATGCCGCCACAGCGCACGCGCACCTGCAGCTGACCCGCGCCCAGTTCGGAGGTTTCGAATTCCTCGACGCGCAGGTCGCCGGGCGCGTGAATGACGAGAGCTTCCATGGTGATGACCCGTTATTTCTTGAGATCGACGCTGGCAAGCAGCGACTTGAAGTAGGCGGACTGGCTGTTCATGAAGGCCTGGAACTGCTCGCCGTCCATATAGGCCGGCTGCAGGTTGGCCCTGAGCAGCGCATCCCGGAATGCCGGGTCTTCGGCCGTCTTGCGTGTCGCATCGCGCAGGTACTTGACGACTTCAGGCGGCGTGTTCAGCGGCACGCCCAGCCCGCGCCAGGTTCCCACGACAAGATCGACGCCCTTCTCCTTGAAAGTCGCGACCTTGTCGTAGGGCGCGGGCAGCCGCTGCTCGGACATCGCGACCAGAACACGCACCCTCCCGGCCGCCACGTGCGAGCCGATCTCCGCCGGACTCACCGTGATCGCATCCACATGACCGCCCACCAATGCGCCCACGCTCGGGGCCGCCCCCTGGAACGGCACGTGGTTGAAGCGCACATGCGTCTTCTGTTCGACGGCGGCAGCCGCCAGGTGCCAGATCGTGCCCGAGCCGGCATTGCCCATCGACACCACGCCCTCCTGCTTGCGCGCCGCGGCCAGCAGGTCGTCGATGGTCTGGTACGGCGACTCGGCGCGCACGGCGATCACGCCCGGGTCGCCGTTGAGCCGCGCAATGGGGATGAAATCGGCCGTCGTCACCTTGGTCATGTTCAGGTGCGGAATGATCGCCAGCTCGGAGATGAGCACGCCGATCTTGTAGCCGTCGGCCGGCGCGCGCTGCACCTCCGTCATTCCGATGCCGCCGCCCGCGCCGGGCTTGTTGATGACGATCAAGGGCTGCGGCACGTTGTTCTTGGCCGCGCTGGCAAAGATGCGCGCCATCACGTCGGTGCCGCCACCGGCCGACGAAGGCACGATCACGTCGATGGGCCGCGTGGGGTAGTCGGCCGCATGCACGGCGGACGTGAACAGCAGCATGCCCGCGAACGTCGCGGCGGCTGCACAGGCAAGGCGAAAGCGCTTCATGGTTGATGTCTCCTTCAATGATCGTCAGCTCAGAGCACGGACACCATGCCGCCATCGACGTAGATGATCTGCCCGCTTACGTAGTTGGATGCGTCGGATGCCAGGAAGACGGCGGTACCGATCAGTTCTTCCGGCTTGCCCCAGCGGCCGGCCGGCGTGCGCCCTTTCACCCACGCATCGAAGCTCGGGTTGTCGATGAGCGCCTGGTTCATGTCCGTCAGCATGTAGCCCGGTCCGATCGCGTTGGCCTGGATGTTGTGGCTAGCCCATTCAGCGGTCATGGCGCGGGTCAGCATCTTGATGCCGCCCTTGGCGACCGTGTACGGCGCGACCGTGGCGCGCGCCAGTTCGCTGGTGAGCGAGCCGATGTTGATCACCTTGCCGTGGCCGCGTGGAATCATTCGCCTGGCCGCTTCGCGCCCGACGACGAAGGCGCTGGTGAGGTTGGTCTCGATCACGCGGCGCCAGTCGTCGGTGGCCAGCTCGACCATCGGCTTGCGATATTGCACGCCGGCGTTGTTGACCAGGATGTCGACTGTGATGCCTGCCGCATCGAGCTTGTCGAAGGCGGCCACGACCGCGGCTTCGTCGCACACGTCGAAGGCGCAGGCCTCGACGGTGTAGCCCTTGTCACGCAAGTTCACGGCGGAGGCTTCGAGACGTGCCTCGTTGACACCGTTGAGCACCAGCCGCGCACCCGCGGCGGCCAGCCCGTCGGCAATGGCAAAGCCCAGGCCACGCGACGAACCGGTGACGAGCGCGGTCTTTCCCGCGAGACTGAAGAGTTGGGTGGACATGATGGATTCCTCAGGGGGTTTGGAGCGTGCCGTCGACCAGTCGCGTCTGCGTCCAGGTGGTGATGACGTTCTCGCAGGGGTACTTGCGCGCCTCTTCTTCGTCGATGTCGACACCCAGGCCCGGCTTGTCGTTGGCGTAGACGTAGCCGTCCCTGAATTCGGGCAAGCCGGGGAACACGTCCAGCAATGCGCCGGGCGGCCCCTTCAGGTCTTGGATCACGAAGTTCGGCGGCTGCACGCCTGACCATTCCTGCACCCCGAAATTGCGCGCGGCGAGGTCGATGTGAATGTTGGCCGCATGCGCCACCGGCGACATGTCGCCGGGCCCGTGCCAGGCCGTCTTGACGCCGAACTGCTCGGCAAAGAGCTGCAGCTTGCGCCCGGGCGTGATGCCGCCGATCTGGCTCAGGTGGACGCGGATGAAGTCGATGAGTTGATCGGTGATGAGCGTCTTCCACTCATAAGGGTTGTTGAAGAGTTCGCCCTGCGCGAGAGGAATGCGCGTTTTCTCGCGCAACTGGCGCAGCCACTTTCCTTCTTCCAGCGGAATCGCGTCCTCGAGGAAAAGCAGCTCGAAGCGCTCCATCTCGCAGGCGAACCCGATTGCCTCGATCGGGCTCAGGCGCTCGTGCACGTCATGGCACAGCGCCACGTCGAAACCCACCTTACCGCGGATGCCGTCGAAGAGCTTGAGCGTGTCGCGCATGTAGCTGCGGCTGTCGAGGTAGACGCCATCGGGCGCGCCGCGCGGCGCGGTCGAAGGTGCCCTGCCGAAGCCTCCACCGCCATAGCCGCCGCTCTGGCAGCGGATGTGCGTGATGCCCTGCGCCATGTAGCCCTGAATGTTGTCGCACAGCTCGGCCAGGTCGCGGCCGTCGGCGTGCCGGTAGATCGGAACGCCTTCGCGCACCTTGCCGCCGAACAGCTGGTAGACCGGCATGCCGGCCATCTTTCCCTTGATGTCCCACAGGGCCATGTCGACGCCCGAGATCGCGTTGTTCTCTGCCGGGCCGTTGCGCCAGTAGGCGTTCTGGTGCATGAGTTGCCAGAGTTCTTCGATCGCGCTCACGTCGCGACCGACCAGCAGCGGCTTGAGGTACTGCTCGACCAGGCATTGCACGACAAGATGGCGGTACGCGAAGGTCGCGCATCCGAGGCCGTAAAGGCCGGGTTGGTTGGTCTCGACCTTCACGACCACGAGGTTGATGCCTTCGGGCGCCGTGAGGATGACCTTCACGTCGGAGATAAGTGTTGCCATGTGCGGATGCGTCAGTGCTGGGGTTGGAGTTGCAAGGCCGGATGTGCAGCCTCGGCAGGCAGCGGAATGTCGTTCGAGATCCGCTTGCCCGAGTCGGCCGCGAACAGCACGGCCTGGTTCAGATCGAGCGAGACGCGCACCTTGCTGCCCGCGCTCAGCATGCTGTAGCCCGCCTCGGTCACCATGATTTCGTCGGCCATGCCGCCGTCGCGGTCGTGCGCGGTGCGGACTGTGTCCAGGCGAATGGTCACGATCGATTCGGCACCCACGTGCTCGACCAGTCCCACGGTGCCTGCGATGCCCGGCTGTGCCGGATCAGTACTGATGGCAAGCGCGGTCGGCCGCACGCCGACCAGCACGTTGGCGCCGCCGTCGGCGCCCCGCACGCCCAGATGCGCCGGCAGCGGCACCTGCAGCTCCCCGATGCTCAACCGCGAACCCTCGAGGCGTGCGTGCACCAGGTTCATCGCCGGCGTGCCGATGAAGCGTGCGACGAATGTGTTGGCAGGATTGGTATAGATCTCGCGCGGAGTGCCGATCTGTTGTGCTTCGCCAGCGTGCATCAGCACGATGCGCGTGCCCATCGTCATCGCCTCGATCTGGTCGTGCGTCACGTAGACGAAGGTGCCGCCCAGGTCGCGGTGCAGCTTGATGATCTCCGCACGCATCGAGGAGCGTAGCTTGGCGTCGAGGTTCGACAGCGGCTCGTCCATCAGGAACACCTCGGGCTGGCGCACCATCGCGCGGCCCAGCGCCACGCGCTGGCGTTGGCCGCCCGAGAGGGTGCGCGGATGGCGGTCCATCATCTCGGTCAGCGACAGGATCTTCGCCGTGCGATCGACCAGCTCGCGAACCTCGGGCGAGGCTTCGATGCGTCGCTTGGCGAAGTGGCCCAGCAGCGGTATGTGAAACCACCAGCGGAACTTGCGCATGATCAGCGGGAAGGTGATGTTGCGCCGCACCGTCATGTGCGGATAAAGCGCATACGACTGGAACACGAACGCCATGTCGCGGGCGCTGGGCGGCAGCGTATCGACGCGGCGCGGGCCCAGGTGAATTTCTCCATCGCTCACGGTTTCGAGGCCCGCCAGCATTCGCAGCAGGGTCGACTTGCCGCAGCCCGACGGGCCCAGCAGCACCAGGAACTCGCCGGCGGGCACCTCGACGTTGATGTTGCCCAGCACCGTCTTGGCGCCGAAGGTCTTGGTGACGTTTTTCAGGGAGATGGATGACACGATGCAATCCTTGGGTGGCGTCAGCCCTTGACGCTGCCGGCGGTCATGCCGGCAACGACGTAGCGCTGCACGATGAGATAGAAGAAGACGGCGGGCAGCGTGTACATCAGCCCGATGGCCATCACCGAATGCAGCGGCGTGCTGAGTTCGCCGACGAAGCCGGCCAGCCCTACCGACGCGGTGTGCAGCTCGGGCGCGCTGACCAGGGTCTGCGCGAACACGTATTCGTTCCAGCCGTGGAAGAAGGCGATCACCGCGGTGGCGGCCAGCGTCGGCGCGATGAGCGGAATCACAACGATGAACACCGTGCCCAGGCGCGAGCAACCGTCGATGCTGGCGGCCTCTTCGATGTCCATCGGCACACCGTCGATGGCGCCCTTCAATATCCAGGTGATCACCGGCACCGTGAAGGCCGTGTTCACCAGGATCAGGCCCGTGAGCGTGTTGAGCAGCGAGAGCTGGCCGAAGATCGCGTACAGCGGCACCACCAGCATCGCCTCGGGCAGCATCTGCGTGACGAAGAGCGCAAGCCCGACGATGGCGATGCCGGCGAACTTGAAGCGAGACAGCGCATAGGCCGGCAGCACCGCAAGCGCCAGGCTCAGCACCGTGGTGCCGACAGCGACGATCGCGCTGTTGACTAGCCAGAGGCCGACGTCGGTGCTGCCGAACACGTCGCGGAACACATGCCATTGCGCCAGACCGGGCAGCAGGTTCGGCGAGGTCGAGAAAAGATCGGCCGACGACGTGGTCGAGGTGACCAGCATCCAGTAGATCGGAAAGGCCGTGATGCCCAGCATGCCGAGGATCACGATCATGAGCAGCGCCTGGCGCCAGTCGAGCGTTGTTGTTTTCATCAGTGCCCCGCCGCGCGCTCGGCGCGCACCGTCAACCGGAAATAGACGACCGTGATGACGAGCGCCAGCGACAGGCCGACCATGCCCACAGCCGCAGCCTCGCCCAACTCACGGTACGTGAAGGCTCGGCGGTACAGCTCGATCACCAGCGTGTTGGTCGAGCCGATGGGGCCGCCCTGCGTCATGAGCCAGATCAGGTCGAAGCGGCGCAGCGACCAGATCGTGATGAACAGCGTCAGCAGCATCACCGTCGGGCGGATGGCCGGCCACACGACCGCGCCGAACACGCTCAGCCTGTCGGCACCGTCGATGACCGCCGCCTCGCGAAGGTCGCTGGACACGCCCTGCAAAGCCGACAGGATCACCACCGACGTGAAGGGAAATATCTGCCACACGGTGGTGAGCAGCACCGCGGGCAATGCCCGCGAGGGGTTGTCGAGCCAGCCTTCCATGCCAGACGACAAGCCGAGGAAGTTGAAGACGTGCTGCAGCACGCCGTACTGTCCGTTGAACATCCAGATGAAGATCAACGCCACCGCCACCGGCGGCGCCGCCCACGGAATGGTGATGAGCGAGCGCGCAATGCCGCGTCCGCGAAACGGCATGTTCAGCAGCAGCGCCGTACCCAGGCCGATGCCGATCGAACACACCACGCACGCCACCGTATAGACCGCGGTGACGAGCAGCACCTGGTTGAACTCGGCCTGGCCGAACAGGTCCGCATAGTTGCGCAGCCCGACCCAATCGTGCTGGCCCGGCGACAGCAGAGAAGTCTGCGTGAAGCTCAGGTACAGCTCCTGCACCAGCGGGTAGGCCTGGAAGACCAGCAGGTACAGCATGACGGGCGCGCAGAACAGATAGGGTGCCCACCCCACGCCGCCCGAGGCGGCTTGCTTGTTGGCAGTCATTACAAGTGCTTTCGCCCGGCTTACTTGCGCAGGACGCGGGCACTGACGAGGCGTTGCGCGTCGTCCATGGCCTTTTGCGGGTCGGCGCCGCCTTGCAGCACACGCAGCACCTGTTCCAGGATCACCTGCTGGATCTCCGGCGTGCGCGCCTCGAAGCCCTGCACCAGTTGCGGCACGCTGTACGGCGACTGGTCGTCGAAGACCTTGAGCCAGGGCTTGGCCTTGAGTTCCTCAGGCGTGCGCTCAACGACTGTGGCGACGCTGGCCGCGCCGAGGATTGCCTGCAACTCTTTCTGGTTGTCTGGCTGCATCATCCACTTGACGAAAGTAACGGCCGCGGCCTTGTGTTTGGTGTTGGCGTTGATGGCCAGTGGCGCGAGGATCAGGCCCTGTGTGCGGGTCGGGAAAGGCGACGGCGCGGCACCCAGCGGCAAATCGGGCGCCTGCTGGTGGAAGATGCCGGCCACACCGCCGTTGTCGATCTCCATCGCCAGCTTCTTTTCCCAGAACATGCGGCGGTAGGTGGCGGCATCGGCTCCCTTGGGCGTCGCGCCGATGTCGTACATCTTCTTGTAGGCGACCACGCCCTCCACCACCTTGGCGCTGTTGATCGTGAGATTGCCCTTGTCGTCGCTCCAGCGTCCACCGAAGCCGTAGACGAAGTTGCACAGGTCTTGCCAGAAGCCATTGCTCTCGGCCATGGTGGCGCGATAGGCGAAGCCGAACACGTTATCGCCGCTGGCCGCCTTGGCCGCGCCAAGGAACTCGTCGAAGGTGGCGGGCGGCTTGCCGCCCTTGAGAAGCTGCGGGTTGTAGATCAGCTGGTAGTTGCTGATCTCGAAGGGCACGCCATAGCGCTTGCCGCCGATCACGAGGTACTTGTTGGGGTCGGTGAGCCTGTAGTCGCCGGGCTTGATGTCGCCGTCGATGGCCACGATGCGCTGCGCCTGCGCGGCGGCGTAGTAGTCGATCAGGTCGAAGCGGATGAGGTCCGGCCCCGCCCCGCCGCCCATCTGCGTGAACACGGTCTTGGCCAACGTGGAGAACGGCAGCGCGAGCGGCTGCACTTCGACGGCCGTCTGGCTCTTGTTGAACTTGTCGACCCACAGCTTGAGCTTGTCGCCGCGCCCCGACTCCGCAAAGGTCGCCGCCGCGAAGCTCAGCGTTTCCTTGGCCTGTGCATGCGCGATGCCAGGCAGGGTCCAGGCGAACACGGCGGCGGCTCCCAATGCAACGGCACCGGCGGAAAGGCTCGGATGGTTCGAGAGTTTTCTCATTCAGGTCTCCAGGAGGCGGCATCGGGGCCGCAGGTTCTTCGATGAAAGGTGAGCAAGAATATCGTGATATTTCACGATATTTATCCGTAGTTACCCTCTGCTCCATGGGAGTCCTTCATCCATCTTCTTCATTGGAGAGGCAGAGCACGGCACTGTGATTTCCCTTGCATATCAGCTATGCTCGCCCGACGAAACAAGGAGTTCCATGGCCACCCGTTCCCCCGCCAGGCCCAAGCTGGTTTCCGTCGACAACGTCGCGCCGGCCGCGTCGCCCAAGAGCGCCGCCAACCAGTCGGACCAGGCCTATGAACGCATCGAAGAACTGCTGATCTGCTGTAAGTTGGCGCCCGGCCGCTTTCTTGCCACGCACGAGTTGCAGGCCATGGTCGGCTATGGCCGCACGCCGGTGCACCAGGCGCTCAATCGGCTGGCGGCCGACACGCTGGTGCAGATCACGCCGCGGCACGGCATCCGGATCGCGCCCATCGACCTCACGCGCGACCGCCTGCTGCTAAGGCTGCGCCGGGACATGGAGCGCTTCGTCATCCGGCTCGCCACCGAGCGCTCCGGCGCTTCGGAGCGCAATCGCATGCAGCACATCAAGCGGCAGTTGGTGGAGCACGGCTCGCACATGTCGATCGAGCAATTCAACGTGGCCGACCGCCTGATCGACCAGCTGTTTCTGGCGGCCGCGCAGGAGCCCTTCGTGGAAGGCACGCTGCGGCCGCTGCACACGATCTTCCGGCGCATCGGCTGGATCTATCACATGCACAAGCCCGACAACGTGCAGTTGAAGGACACGGTCGAAGGACACATTGCAGTGATAGAGGCCGTGGCCAACGGCGACGTGGACGCGGCCATCGCGGCTTCGGACCGCTTGATGGACTTCGTCGACAGCATGTTCGAGGTGCTCGAGCGCGACGTGGCACCCAGCACGCTCGACTGCAGCCTCAATGGCGACGACAGTTATCTGGCGCTCGGCGCGTCAAGTTGAGCCGCCGGCCGGGGCCAGGAACGGGCCCGTTCAGGCGCCGAAGCGAAAGCTCGACACCACCAGGCCGCCCATGAACGCGTCTTCGTGATAGACGCGCTCACCTACTTCGGCCTCTGCCGCACCGACCGCCACCATCAGCGGGATCAGATGCTCTTCACGCGGATGCGCCATGCGCGCCGCGGGTGCTGACGCCCAGTCGAGCAACTGCGCGCTGCGTTCGGCGGCGCCGCTTTTCACCACCGCTTCATCGAGCCAGTCGTCGAAGGCCTTCGACACGCCGTGCGCCTGCGGGCCGAAGTTGCGCAGGTTGTGATAACTCAGGCCGCTGCCGACGATCAGCACGTTCTCGTCGCGCAGCGGTGCGATGGCGCGGCCCAGCGCCAGGTGCTCGGCCGGGTCGAGCCCCCGCCGCAGCGACAGTTGCACCACCGGCACGTCGGCCTGCGGATAGATGGCCGCCATCGGCGAGAACATGCCGTGGTCGTAGCCGCGCTCGAGGTCGATCTGCACCGGCAGGCCGGCCGCGGCGATCAGCGACTGCACGCGCTGCGCGAGTTCGGGCGAGCCGGGCGAGTCGTAGTGCACTTCGTAGGTGTGGGCGGGGAAGCCGCCGTAGTCGTAGATCATCGGCGGCTTGGGGTTGCCCTGCACGGTGAATGCAGGCGCCTCCCAGTGCGCCGACACCATGAGGATGGCGGCGGGCTTGCGGCCGATCTGGCGCGGCATGTCGGCCAGCGAGGCGGCGAGCTTGTCGTAGGTGGGGCCCATTTCCTTCTTCATCCAGGGCCAGGGGCCGCCACCGTGGGAAATGAAGTACGTGGGCAGACGTGAAGTGCGGGTGTCGTCGTGGGTCAAGTCGATGCTCCTTGAAGGCTTTGCATCGACTGTAGACATTTCCTGCGAGGAAATCGACAGGCGCCCATGCATGGGATCAGTTCCCCACAGGAAACATCGAAGGGGTTGATTTTCCGCCGCCCTACCCCAGCCGCTCGCTCAGGAAGTCGATGAAGGTCCGCAGCTTCGACGACATGTACTGCCGGCTCGTGTACACCGCGAACAGCGTGACCGGTCCGGAATGGAACTCCGGCAGCAGCCGCAGCAGCCGCCCGCCCTCGATGTCTTCCTCTACCAGCCAGGAGGGCATGTAGGCGATGCCCATGTCCGCGCGCACCGCGTGCAGCGTGAGCGTGGTGTCGTCGGAGCGCATGGCCGGCGCCAGCCGCAGCGGAAACATCCGCCCGCCCGGCCCCTTGAGCGCGAGGTTCTCCAGGTTCACGTAGCTCGGCACGATGGCGCCCAGCTTCGCCAGGTCGGCCGGCAGCGCGGGCAGCCCGCCCATGCGCTCGACATAGGCCGGCGTGCCCACCAGATGAAAAGGCACGCTGCACAGCGGCCGCGCGATGAGCGCCGGCGACGGCTCCTGGGTGGCGCGCAAAGCCAGGTCGTAGCCGTCGGCCGCGAGATCGACCTTGCGGTTTTCCAGGTGCATGTCGACCAGCACTTCGGGGTACTGCGCACGGTAGTCGGCCAGCATGCGCGCAAAGCGCGGCGTGGCGCACCACACGGGCGCGCTCACCTTGAGCTGGCCGCGCGGCGTGTCGTGGGTCTGGCCGATGGCGGCCTCGGCCGCGTCCAGCAGGTCGAGCGCGCGACGGCTCTGCTCGTACCAGGCGGTGCCCGCCTCGGTCAGGCTCAGATGGCGGCTGGAGCGGTGCAGCAGCCGCGCGCCTAGCGATTTCTCCAGCTGCGCCACATGCTTGCTGGCCATCGGTGGCGACATGCCCAGGCGCTCTGCGGCAGCCACGAAGCTGCCCGCCTCGACGACTTCGCGGAACACCCGCAGGCTGGTCATGCGGTCCATGGGCGCCTTTGCGGGATGACTGGCTCGAGGGTCCGGGTTCCTTCAGGTTTCACGCGGGGAGTCTAGCGGGCGGTACCTAGTGCCCGCCCCCCAGATAAGCCGCCTTCACCGCCGGATCGCTGCGCAGCTTCTCCGCCGGCCCGTGCAGCGAGATGCGCCCGTTCTCCAGCACATAGCCGTAGTCGGCCACGCCGAGCGCGGCGGCGGCGAACTGTTCCACCAGCAGCATCGTCACGCCCTCGCTCTTGAGCCGCTCGATGATGCGGAACACCTCGGCCACCAGGATCGGCGCCAGGCCCATCGACGGTTCGTCGAGCAGCACCACCTCGGGGTTCAGCATCACCGCGCGCGCCATGGCCAGCATCTGCTGCTCGCCGCCCGAGAGCGTGCCGGCCAGTTGCGTGCGGCGCTCCTTCAGCCGCGGAAAGAGTTCGAGCGCGCGCTCCAGATCGCCCGCCACGTCGCCGCGCGGACGGCTGCCGGTCAGGCGCGGGAAGGCGCCCAGCGTGAGGTTGTCGGTGACGGTCATGGTCGCGAACACGCGCCGGCCTTCGGGCGAATGCGCCAGGCCCTGCTTGGCGATGTGGTACGACTCCAGCCCGTCGATGCGCTTGCCGTTGAGCGTGATCTCGCCGGCCGTGGGCGCGATCATTCCGGAGACGGCCCGCATGGTGGTGGTCTTGCCGGCGCCGTTGGAGCCGATCAGCGTCACGACCTTGCCCTTGGGCACCTCGATCGAAATGCCGTGCAGCACCTGCACCTTGCCGTAGCCCGCGAAAAGATTCTGGATGGTCAGCATGTTGGGGTTCCTGGTCTTGCGTGGCCGGCGCCCGTCATGCGCCGCCGCCCAGATAGGCCTCGATCACCTTCTCGTCGGCCTGCACCCTGGCCGGCTCGCCCTCGGCGATCTTCTGGCCGAAGTCGAGCACCGAGACGGTGTCGCACATGCTCATCACCACGTCCATGTGGTGCTCGATCAGGATCACGGTCACGCCGTGCTCGCGGATCTTGCGGATGATGCCGAGCAGCTCCTTGATGTCGGGCGCGGTGAGCCCGGCGGCCGGTTCGTCGAGCAGCAGCAGCTGCGGATCGAGCGCCAGCGCCCGCGCGATCTCCAGCAGGCGCTGCTTGCCGTAAGGCAGGTTGCGCGCCTCCTCGGTGGCAAACGATTCCAGCCCGACGAACTTCAGCAAGCCCAGCCCGCGCTGCACCGCCGCTGCGCTCTCGCGCCGGTAGCGCGGCGTGCCCGCCGCCACGTCGAGCAGGTTGCTCGCGAAGCTGTGGTGCAGCCCGACCTGCACGTTCTGCAGCGCGGTCATCTCGCCGAACAGCTGCACGTTCTGGAAGGTGCGCGCAATGCCCGACAGCGCGATGTCGGCCGAGGTGCGCCCCACCAGCGAACGCCCCCCGAAGGAGATGGCGCCCGCCGTCGGCACGTAGATGCCGGTCAGCACGTTCATCATGGTGCTCTTGCCGGAACCGTTCGGCCCGATCAGCCCGTGGATGGTGCCGCGCTTGATCCGCAGGTCGACGTTGTTGAGCGCCTTCAGGCCGCCAAACTGCATCAGCACGCCGGAGGCCTCGAGCACGTCTTCGGTGCCGCCTGCATAGGCCGCGGTGGACACCGCGTCGGCCGGTGCCGCGTCGACGTCCGACGCCTCCACCGACGCCACCGGCCGGCGCATGTTCAGTGCCTTGCGCACGAAGCCGACGATGCCGTCCTGCAGGTAGTAGATGACGAACAGCATGATCACGCCGAAGATCGACAGCCGCCAGTCGGTCATCGCGTCGAGCCAGAAGGCCAGGCCCGCCAGCGCGATGCTACCGACGACCGGAATCGCCATCTGCCCCGGCGTGGCGCGCTGCCGCCTGATGGCGACCACCGCGGCCACCAGCACCGCCACGGCCAGCCCCACCGACACATAGCGGAACAGCACCACGTCGTCCAGCAGCTTGGGCAGCAGCACGATGATGGTGGCGCCGAGCATGGAGCCGATGCGGCTCTTGCGCCCGCCCATGATCACCGCCAGCAGGAACAGCACCGTGAGCTCGAAGTTGTAGGAGTTGGGCGAGATGTATTGCTCGGAGTAGGCATAGAGGCTGCCCGCGAGCCCCGCGAAGCCTGCGCTGATGACGAAGGCGTAGACCTTGTAGCGGTACACCGACACGCCCATGCAGTCGGAGGCCACCGGGCTGCCGCGCAGCGCCTCGAAGGCACGGCCCAGGTGCGAGCGCAGGATGCGGTGCACCACCACCAGCGCCAGCACCATCAGCACCGCCACCACCCAGTAGTACTCGCGGTCGTCGAGCTTGTGGCCGAAGAGCGAGGGCTTCTCCAGCTTGATGCCCATCGGCCCGTCGGTCAGGAAGCTCATCTCGTTGATGAGGATCTGGATGATGGTGCCGAAGGCCAGCGTCACCATGGCCAGGTAAGGCCCCGACACGCGCAGCGCCGGCAGGGCCAGCAGCGCGCCGAAGCCGGCCGTGAACACGATGGCGAACGGCACCGTGATCCAGAGCGGCGCCGACAGCTTGAACACCAGCACGCCGGCCGCGTAGGCGCCCAGGCCGAACAGGCCCGCATGGCCCAGCGAAACCTGGCCGGTGTAGCCCACCACGATGTCCAGCCCGAACAGCAGGATCGCGTAGATCATGATGGTCTCGAGCAGGTGGATGTAGTACGGGTTGTCGATGCCGATCGGGAACAGCAGCAGTGCCGCCACGCCCGCTATCGCCAGAAGCAGATGGCTGGTTTTCATTTTTTCGGGATTCTTGGCCACGCGATCAGACCTTCTTGATGGCGGCTTTGCCGAACAGGCCCGAGGGGCGCACGGCCAGCACGATCAGCAGCAGAACCAGCCCGGGCACGTCCTTGTAGCCGGTGCTCAGGTAGAAGCCGGTGGTGGTCTCGGCAATGCCCAGGATGATCCCGCCCACCACGATGCCCATGCCGCTGGTGAGCCCGCCGATGATGGCGACAGCGAAGGCCTTCAGGCCCAGCACCGCGCCCATCGAGGCGCCGGTCAGCGTGAGCGGCGCGATCAGCACGCCGGCAAAGGCCGCCGTCATGGACGACAGCGCATACGAGAAGGTGATGACCAGCCCGGTGTTGATGCCCATGAGCTTGGCGGCGTCGCGGTCGTTGAAGGTCGCGACCACGGCCTTGCCGTAGATCGAGCGGCGGTTGAACAGCTCCACCGCCAGCATCATGAGCAGCGCGCCGATCACCACCAGGATTTCCATCGGCAGCACGTTGGCGCCCAGGAAGTGCAGCGGCGATTCCGGCAGCGGCGACGGGAACTTCAGGTCGTCGCGCCCCCACACGTTCTCTGCCACGTTGGTGAAGATGATGCCCAGCGCAATGGTCGACATGATCCAGCCGAACTCCGACTTGATCTTGATGGCCGGGCGCACCGCGATGCGCTCCACCACCGCCCCCTGGAAGGCGCCGAACAGGCACACCAGCGGAATCATCAGCCAGTAGTTCAGCCCCATGTTCACCAGCGTGAGGCCGACCATGGCGCCCAGCATGAGGGCGTTGCCCTGGCCGAAGTTCAGCGTGTCCGAAGTGGCGAAGGTGAGCTGATAGCCGAACGCGATGACGGCGTAGATCATGCCCAGCGCAATGCCGCTGAAGATGAGTTGGGTAAGGATTTGCATGGCGGCTCGAGAGAAGCGTTGAACCAAAAAACGCGCCGCCGCGGGAACAGGCCCCGGGGCGGCGCCGGCGCTCGGGCCGCTGCTTACTTCTTCAGCAAGGCGTCGTTGGCCGCCACGTCCTTCATGCGGACGGTGCCAGCGTTTTTCTGGTCGTCGGGGTTGGCGAACACCACGCGGCCGCCCTTGACCTCGCCGAACACCGGAATGTTGGCGGTGATGGCGTCATGGTCGGTCTTGGTGAAGGGCTTGTTGTAGGTCGTCACCACGCCCTCGACCGGCGCCTGCAGGTCTTCCAGCGCGGCCTTGATCTTCGGCCCGTCGGTGCTGCCTGCCTGCTTGATCGCGGCCGCCAGCAGGTAGATGGAGTCGTAGCCCTGCGCCGCCGACACCGGCGAATCCATGCGGTTGTTCTTGGGCTTGAACTTGCCGACGAAGGCGTCGATGAAGGCCTTGCGCTTGGGGTTCGTCGGCTCCTGGATGAAGGTCTGCGGCATGCGCGCGCCGTCGCCGCCGGGGCCGGCGTTGTCGATGAAGTTGGCCATCGCCAGGGTCCAGCTGCCGATGATCGGCACCTTCCAGCCCAGCTTGGTCATGCCGTTGGCGATCTGGGCCAGCTCGGGGCCGATGCCGTAGGTGAGCACGGCTTCGGCGCCGGCTTCCTTCGACTTCAGCAACTGGGCAGTCATGTCGACGTCCTTGATGTTGAACTTCTCGACCGCCACGGGCGTGATGCCCTTGTTCTTGAGCGCGCGCTCCAGGTCTTCGCGGCCGAGCTGGCCGTAGTTGGTGGAATCGGCCAGGATCGCGACCTTCTTGTAGCCGCGCCGCGTGATCGCCTCTTCCACGATCATCGGCGCCTGGATGCTGTCGTGCGCGGCGTTGCGGAAGACGTAGTTCTCCGGGTCCTTGTCGAACTGGTGGGTGATGACCGAACCCGTCGCCACGTTGTTGAGCACCGGGATCTTCGCGTCCTGGAAGAAACGCTGCGAGGCCAGCGCCACGCCGGTGTTGATGTAGCCCACGGCGGCCACGACCTTTTCCTTGTTCACGAACTCCTGCGCGATCTGCACGCCGCGTTCGTTCTTGGCCTCGTCGTCGCGCTCGATCAGCTGGATCTGCCGGCCCAGCACGCCACCCGACTTGTTGATCTCCTCAGCGGCCAGGCGAACGCCGTCGCGCATGCTCACGCCCATCGAGGACGAGCCTCCGGTGAAGGGGCCGTCCACGCCGATCTTGATCGGATCGGCAGCGAGGGCGCCCATCGAGAAGGCGAGCGCGCTGGTCAGCGCCAGCAGCTTGAAACGAAAGTGCATGGAAAACGTCTCCAACGTTGTTGTGAAATTTCTGGTCGGACCGAAAGCGACGACGCGCAAGCGCGAAGCCACCAAAACATAGTCGATAACGATTCGGCCTCCGGAGAGTGACAACCCTAGCCGGACTGTTCCCCGGGCGACACCTGAGGAACGCACCTTTTCGGGGCAAGGTCATGCATGCACGGCTACAGTCAAAGGCTCTCTGGGAGACCGTTCGCCTTGTTCCGCTTCTTCGAAAAACTGCTTCATCCCTACCCCGCCGCCGAACCTTCGCTGCCGCCGCAGGGCTTCTTCGCATTCCTCTGGGCCTGCACGCACGGCGTGCGCGGCAAGATCGCGGCCATGGCCGTGCTCACGGCGGTCATGTCGATCTTCGAGGCCGCGCTGTTCGCGATCCTCGGGCGCATCGTCGACTGGCTCGGCGGGCAGGTGCCTTCGCGCCTGTGGGAAGACCGCGGCACCACGCTGATGTGGCTGGCCGCGTTCCTGGTGATCAGCATCCTGGTGGTGGCGCTGCAGACCATCGTCAAGCATCAGACGCTGGCGGTGAACCTGCCGATGCGGCTGCGCTGGAACTTCCACCGGCTGATGCTGGGCCAGAGCATGGCCTTCTACCAGGACGAGTTCGCGGGCCGCATCACGGCCAAGGTGATGCAGACCGCGCTGGCCGTGCGCGAAACCATCTTCGTGCTGGCCGACGTGCTGGTGGCCATGGGCGTGTACGTGGCCACCATGATCATCCTGGTGGGCGTGCTCGACGCGCAGCTGGTGTGGCCGTTCCTGATCTGGCTGGTGCTGTATGTCGTGTCGCTGATCTACTTCGTGCCGCGCCTGGGCAAGGTCGGCAAGGCGCAGGCCGATGCACGCGCGCTCATGACCGGCCGCGTGACCGACGCCTACACCAACATCGCCACCGTCAAGCTGTTCTCGCACACGCAGCGCGAGGCCGGCTTCGCGCGCGACGCCATGCGCGAATTCATGCACACCGGCTACGGCCAGATGCGGCTGGTGAGCGCTTTCGAAATCGTCAATCACACGCTCAGCATGGGCCTGACCGCCGGCATGGCCGGCATGGCGCTGTGGCTGTGGTCGAACGGCGCGGTGGGCGTGGGCGCCGTGGCCGCGGCCACCGCGATGGCGCTGCGGCTGCAGGGCATGTCGCACTGGATCATGTGGGAGATG
>JACXTT010004310.1_pt1 | contig 21190 bp, 27 predicted proteins | sample 9270951 | NCBI WGS metagenome assembly JACXTT01 (sample SAMN15532306, study PRJNA645909) | rock metagenome | isolation source: weathered quartz diorite | place: Puerto Rico | collected 2017-06-21
CGGCGGACCTCACGCCGGCCGCGATGGAGACGATCACCGCGTCGAACGCCAGGCGCGAGGCGAACTGCGTCGCGGCCGCCTCCCAGACCTGCGGCTTGACCGCCAGGATCACGGTCTTGGCCGCCAGCAGATCGGCGTCGGGCGGGTTGAGCCGCGCGCCCGCGGCCTGGGCGGCCAGGGCGGCTTCGCCCGGCTGCGGGTCGGCGATCAGGATGTCGGCGGCGGGGAAGGCGTCCGCGCGCCGCCAGCCCTCGAGAATGGCGCCGCCCATCCGGCCGGCGCCCAGCATCAGGATGGGCGTGATCATGGCGCGACCGTAGAGGCCGCCCCCGACAGTGTCATCCCAGATGCGTGGCTCAGGCTTCGCCGAGCGTCTCGAACATGCAGGCGGCGATGGCTTCCTGCGGCGACTTCGACCCCTGCACGAGGAAGTCGAAGGCCGGGTAGAAGCGGTCGGCGCCTTCGACGGCGACGTCGATCATCGCCGCGGCCTGAGCCAGGCTGGGCTGCTCGCCGGTCATCAGCGCCATGCCGTGCCGGAAGATCACCTCGCCGTCTTCCCAAAGCTCGAAGTGGCCGAGCCAGACCCGCGGATTGACCTGGGCGATCAGTTCCTGCGCCGCGGCCCGCTGTTCGGCGGGCACGGTCAGGTCCATGGACAGGCACAGCTGCAGGCAGTCGCCCTCCGGCCGCCAGGCGAACCAGAGTTCGTAGTCCTTCCAGTCGCCGGCCAGGGAGAAGGCGAGATCGCCGTCTTCCGTGCGATCGAAGGGCAGGTTCTCGGCGGCCAGGACGTGTTCGACGACGTCGAGGGGATCGGAACCGAGCTGAACGGAGTCGTCAGACGGAAGGGTGTCCATGGGACCCATGATCCTTTCGCAGCGGGCGGGGAGCAGCCGGCCGCCCCCGAATCGCCTGCGGCTTTGAAGCTAATCTGTTTTGCGGCCGAGGCGTCATCCGGTTCTTGTCTCGCGTGATACCTGGGCCGCGCATTTGTTGTGAATTACGCCGCTCCCGCGGCTTTGGGTTTCGCCTTCTTGGCGCTCTTCAAGGCTTCCACCTCGGCGCGCAGGGCGACCACCTCGGCTTTCAGCGCGTCGAAATCCTCCCGCCGGATCAGGTCGAATTCGGCGACCATGCGGTCTGCCTGGGCGCGGAAGGCGGCCTTGGCCTCGTCGCCGGCGGCCTGGGCCAGGCCCATGGCGGCGGTGGTGAGCTTGGCCATTTCGTCGAGGAAAGGGTTCTGTGTCTGCATCTTCGCGTTCTGAACGACGGATGTAAGCCCGTCGCCCTCTCTATATGGCCCTAAAGGGTCGAAAGCGAAGGTCTTCTCGTCTAAAGCGACTGACTTACCCCTCAGTGCGGGAGTCGCCCCGACCGTGCCGTTTCCGCATTTCGACCCCGTCCTGGTCCACCTCGGACCCCTCGCGATCCGCTGGTACGCGCTGGCCTATGTGGCCGGCATCCTGCTCGGCTGGCGCTACATCGTCGCCCTGATCCGCAACCCGAAACTGGCGGTTTTCCGAGGGCCCGCGACCACGCCGGAGAAGATCGACGACCTGATCCTGTGGATCACCCTTGGCGTCATCGTCGGCGGCCGGCTGGGCCACGTGATCTTCTACACGCCGGACGTCATCTGGAAGGATCCGGTGGAGATCCTGAAGACCTGGCACGGGGGGATGAGCTTCCACGGGGGCGCGATCGGCGTGATCCTGGCGGTGATCGTCTTCTCCGTCAGGAACCGCATCGACATGCTTCGGCTGGGCGACGTGGTGGCCGCGGGCACCCCGCTCGGGCTGTTCTTCGGGCGCATCGCCAACTTCATCAACGGCGAGCTCTGGGGGCGTCCCAGCAATGTGCCCTGGGCCATCATCTTCCCCGGCGCCGACCCCGCCGTGCCGCGCCATCCGAGCCAGCTCTACGAGGCCGCGCTGGAAGGCGTCGTGCTGTTCATCGTGCTGCGCTGGGCGACCCACGGGGCCAAGCTGCTGAACCGCCGGGGCGTGGTGGTGGGACTGTTTGTCGCGGGCTACGGGATCATCCGGGTGGCCCTGGAGAACGTCCGTGAGCCCGACAGCTACATGCCGCACTTCCCGCTGGGCCTGACCATGGGGATGCTGCTGTCGACGCCGATGATCATCGTCGGCGTCTGGCTGATCTGGCGCGGGATGCGCGAGCCGGTCCCGGCGACCCCGTACGTCGCGCCGGAGCCTGAGGCCCTGCCCGCGGGCGCCTCCAAAGGCGCCGATGAGCCTGCGTGAGCGTCTGACCGCCGAGATCGCCGCCCACGGGCCGCTGACCGTGGCGCAGTACATGAGCGCCTGCCTGCACGATCCGGACTTCGGCTACTACGCCACGCGCCCGGCGCTGGGCGAGACCGGCGACTTCATCACCGCCCCGATGATCAGCCAGATGTTCGGCGAGCTGATCGGCGTCTGGGCCGCCTCGGCCTGGGACCTGCTGGGCCGCCCCGACCCGGTGCGGCTGGTGGAGATGGGGCCGGGCGACGGCACGCTGATGGACGACGTCCTGCGCACCGCCCGGGTGATGCCGGAGTTCCTCGAGGCCGCCGACGTCTGGCTGGTGGAGACCTCCGAGCCCCTGCGGCGGCTGCAGAAGCGGCGGCTGGCCGAGAGCGTCCGCTGGGCCCGCGCCCTGGACGAGGTCCCCGTCGATGCGCCCCTGCTGCTGATCGCCAACGAGCTCCTCGACTGCCTGCCCGCGCGCCAGTTCATCCGCACCCCGATCGGCTGGGCCGAACAGGTGGTGGGACTGGACGCGGCCGGCAACCTGACCTTCGGCCTGTCGCCCACGCCGGCGTCCGGCCTGCTGCCCGACGCCGCCCGGGGCCAGGTCTACGAGCAGTCGGCGGCCCAGGCGTCGCTGGGCGCGGAGCTGGGCGCCCGGGTGGCCCGCGACGGCGGCGCGGCGCTGCTCATCGACTACGGCCGCGCCGAGCCGGGCTTTGGCGACACCCTGCAGGCGCTCTCCCGCCACCAGACCGTCGACCCGCTGGAGAGCCCCGGCGAGGCGGATCTGACCATCCACGCCGACTTCCCCGCCGTGATGGACGCCGCGCGGGCCGAGGGCGCCCACGCCGACATCATCACCCAGGCGGCGTTCCTGGCGCGCATGGGCATCGGGGCGCGCGCCGAGGCCTTGGTCGCCGCGCGGCCCGGCCGCACCGGAACCCTGGGCCGCCAGCTCAACCGCCTGGTCAGCACCGAGGAGATGGGCGAGCTGTTCAAGGCCTGCGTGATCCACTCGCCCGACTGGACGCCGCCTGCGTTTGAGGATGCGGAATGAGTCTGCCCGTCCTGACCTCGAAGCTGTTGGACGTCGCCGGCGTCCGGCACGCTTTCTTCACCCGCAACGGCGGCGTCTCGCAGGGCATCTACGCCAGCCTGAACGTGGGGCTGGGCTCCAACGACCACCAGGCCGCGGTGATCGAGAACCGCGCCCGCTGCGCCGCCCACTTCGGCGCCGAGGCCATCGTCACGGCTTACCAGGTTCATTCGGCGACCGCGCTCGTCGCCGATGGTCCCTGGCCGGACGGACCGCCGCAGGTCGACGGGGTGGTCAGCGCCACGCCCGGCGTGGTCTGCGGCGCGCTGGCCGCCGACTGCGCGCCTGTGCTGCTGGCCGACCCGCAGGGCCGGGTGGTGGCCGCCTGCCACGCCGGCTGGAAGGGCGCGCTCACCGGCATCGTCGAGGCCACCATCGCCCGCATGGAAGGCCTGGGCGCGGAGCGCACGCGCCTGATCGCCGCCGTCGGCCCCTGCATCGGGCCGAAATCCTATGAGGTCGGCCTCGAATTCCTGGAGCGGTTCGTCGCCGCCGACGCAGCCTATGCCCGCTTCTTCCAGCCCGGCGCAGCCTCCGACAAGCGCATGTTCGACCTGCCCGCCTTCGTGCTGGGCCGCCTGGCCGCCGCCGGCGTGACGGCCTGCGAATGGGTGGGCCACGACACCTGTGCGGAGGCGGACGATTTCTTCTCCAACCGCCGCGCCTTCAAGCTCGGCGAACCGGACTACGGCCGGCTGCTGTCGGCGATCGTGCTCGACGCATAGGTCGGGGGCTCGACTCACGGCGATCCCCTGCTACAAGCCCCGCCCATAAGCGCAATCGCATCGTGGGGCTCCGATGAAGCTGCTGGCCGGCAACTCCAATCGCACGCTTGCGGAAGCTGTCGCCAAGCATCTCGACCTGCCCCTGACCAAGGCGCAGGTGAAGCGCTTCGCCGACAACGAAGTCTGGGTCACCATCGACGAGAACGTCCGCGGCGAGGACGTCTTCGTGATCCAGTCCACCAGCTATCCGGCCAACGACAATCTGATGGAGCTGTTGATCTGCATCGACGCGCTGAAACGCGCCTCGGCCAAGCGGATCACGGCGGTGATGCCCTACTTCGGCTACGCCCGGCAGGACCGCAAGACCGGGGGCCGCACCCCGATCTCGGCCAAGCTGGTGGCCAACCTGATCACCCGCGCCGGCGCCGACCGGGTGCTGACCATGGACCTGCACTCCGGCCAGATTCAGGGCTTCTTCGACATCCCCACCGACAACCTGCTGGCCGCGCCCCTGATGGCCAACGACATCAAGGCGCACTACGCCAAGACCGGCGACCTGGTGATCGTCTCGCCGGACGTGGGCGGCGTGGTCCGCGCGCTCGCCGTCGCCAGCCGGTTGAACGCCGACCTGGCCATCGTCGACAAGCGCCGCTCGGGCCCCGGCAAGTCCGAGGTGGCCAATATCATCGGCGACGTCACGGGCCGCCGGCTGATCATCTATGACGACATCGTCGATTCCGCCGGGACGCTCTGCTCCGCCGCCCAGTCGCTGATGGACGCCGGCGCGGCCGAGGTCTCGGCCTACATCATCCACGGCGTGCTCTCAGGCGCGGCCACCGAGCGGGTGAAGAACTCGGTGCTCAAGGAGCTGGTGATCACCGACTCCATCGACGCGGCCGACCACGCCACCCCTGAGAACAAGATCCGCCAGGTGAGCTGCGCCAGCCTGATCGGCGAGGCGATCCGCCGCATCGCCAACGAAGAGAGCGTCTCCAAGCTCTTCGACTGAGATCGGGATCGGGCGTTTCGTGCAGCCAAGCTTGCTCAGCAGGCGTCTGCCGTGCGAGTCCAGGGTCTCGTCGGGGGGCGACTGCAAGACTGGGTGATTCCGCATCACCCCCGGGGAAGGCTTTCGATGACCTCTGCGACACCCATCCGCTCAGCGCCGCTGTTTCTGGCGGCCGCCCTGGCCGCCACGCTGGCCGCCTGCTCCAGCCCCGCGCCGCCGGCCCCTGCGCCGCCGCCCCCGCCGCCGGTCGCCGTGATCCCGCAGGTCAACCTGTCGCCCCGGGTCGTCGAACAGGCCAGCGCCTACCGCGCCTACGTGGACCACGCCGGCTCGATCTCCCCCGGCTTCACGGGCGCCGACGACGTCGCCCAGGGTCTGAAGACCGGCGAGGCCTATGAGCCGCAGCAGCTGCTGCGCGGGGCCATCGCCTACGGCGCGGTCGCCGCCCTGCAGGACCCCGCCTTCGTCGCCAGCGTCCGCAAGTTCGCCGCCGACCCCGATCAGCGGCGCTCGGTCGCCTATGACATCATGAAGGACCCCGCCTACGCCGTGGGCTTCTCCGGCTCGGCCGGCGCGGCGGGCCTGGTGATCGCCGCCCTGAGCGGCGACGGCCAGAAGCTCGTCGATGTGGGCCGCACGGTGAAACAGGCCGCCTACGACGTGCAGCGCCAGCCCTGGTCGAAGGGCGAGGTCCCCGGCCGCGACAGCCGCCTGGCCCTGGCCAAGTCGCTGTCCGCGACGCCGGGCCTCGGCGAGGTGAACACCACCGCGCGCCTGCAGCTGGCGGTGACCGGCGGCGCGCCCATGGGTCTGTCCGGCCAGACGCCGGCGCCGCCCTATACGCCCGTGGTGGTCCGCAGCCTGGCCGTGGCCGCCCTGGCCGCCCTGGGCTACGCCGACGACAACAGCCTGGGGCAGGTGATGCCGATCCTCGCGGAGCCGTCCTCCGCCACCTGCCTGAACATGTCCAAGCTCAACCTCTACCAGTGCCTGGCGGTCGCCAAGCCGCACTACGAGGACGTGTTCTGCCTCGGCCAGCACGTGCTCATGGACACCGGCCACTGCCTGATGGCCGGGGCGGGCGTCGACGACCCGGTGGAGATCCAGGCCAAGGCCGACCTGCAGGCCCGCGAGGCCGCCGCCCTGGCCAAGGCCTCGCTCAAGCCCAAGGGCAAGGCGCGCTCGCGCAAGAAGGGCTAGAATTACGGCCCCGCCCGTTGCGCGGCCGGGGTGTTTTGTGTATCTACGCGCACCTTTCGGCCCTCCCGGGCCCGTTTTTGCGTCGCCGCGCCTCCTTCGCGCGGCGGTTTCGTTTTGAGGCAAGGCCATGGCCGAGATCGTTCTGAACGTTGAAGTGCGTGAGCAAACCGGCACCGGTGGCGCGCGCGTCACCCGCCGCGCGGGCCTGGTTCCCGGCGTGCTGTACGGCGGCGACAAGGACCCGGTGGCCATCGCCATGAAGGTCAACGAGTTCCGCAAGGCGCTCTACACCGGCAAGCTCCTGGGCCACCTGGTGACCCTGAAGTACGGCGACGAGACCCAGCCGGTCATCGCCAAGGCCGTGGACCTGCACCCGGTCACCGAGGCCCCGGTCCACTTCGACCTCTACCGGGTCGCGGCGAACCAGCAGATCAAGATCAACGTGCTGGTGCACTTCTCGCACCAGGACGAGTGCCCTGGCCTGAAGCGCGGCGGCACGCTGAACGTGGCCCTGCACGACGTGCAGGTTTCCTGCCCGGCCGACCAGATCCCGGAAGACATCATCGTCGACCTGACCGGCCTGGACATCGGTTCGACCATCCGCGTCTCCGACCTGAAGCTGCCGGCCTCGGCCAAGGCGGCGCTGGACGGCGACACCGTGGTGGCCTCGATCGCCGGCGCCATGGCTGAGCAGGCCGAGGACGAAGCCGCTGACACCGCGACCGCCGAGGGCGCCGCGGCCGACGCCGCCGCGGAGACGGCCGCGGAAGCCAAGGAAGGCGGCGAGGAGTAGTCCTCGCCTCCCTCTAAGGGGGCTGGATGCTGCTGATCGCCGGCCTGGGCAATCCGGGCCAGACCTACGCGAAGAACCGCCACAACATCGGCTTCATGGCCGTGGACGAGATCGCGCGCCGGTGGGACTTCGGTCCCTACCGCTCGCGCTTCGCCGGCTTCGCGGCCGAGGGGTCCATCCCGACCCCGACCGGGCCGGTGAAAGCCCTGATCCTCAAGCCGCAGACCTTCTACAACGAGAGCGGCCGCGCGGTGGGCGAGGCGCTGAAGTTCTTCAAGCTGGATCCCGCCGATCTGGTGGTCTTCTACGACGAGATCGACCTGGCCCCCGGACGCTTCCGGATGAAGGCCGGCGGCGGCGCGGCCGGCAACAACGGCGTGCGCTCGATCACCGCCAGCGTCGGCCCCTATTTCCGCCGCGCGCGCCTGGGCACCGGCCATCCCGGCGAGAAGGAGCTGGTGCACGGCCACGTGCTCTCCAACTTCCACAAGGCCGACCTGAAGTGGGTCGAGCCGCTGATCACTGCGCTCGCCGAATCCGCCCCCCTGCTGGCCGCCGGCGAGGACGAGAAGTACCAGACCGAGGTCATGCGCCTCGCCCCGGCCGAAAAGGCCGACCCCAGGAAGCTGGCGCGCGGAGAGGGCTGAGATGATCTCCGCGTTCCTGGTCTCGCTGGTGATCGCCGTGCTGCTCTGCGTGCACGTGGTGAGGACCGGGCGCGACACCTTCTGGCTCTGGATCATCCTGTTCTTCCAGCCGATCGGCGGCATCGTCTACGCGGTGATCAACATCGTCCCCGACCTGTTCGGCGGCCGCGCCGCCCAGCAGGTCACCCGCGTGGCCCGCGAGACGCTCGACCCGCACCGCGAGTATCGCGAGGCCAAGGCGGCCTGCGACGACACGCCCACGGTCCGCAACCAGTCGCGCCTGGCCGCCGCCTCGGCCCACCTCGGCCGCTACGAGGACGCCGAGCGCCTCTACCGCGAGGCCGCCCAGGGCGTGCACGCCGACGACCCGGTGCTGCTGCTGGGCCTGGCCAACGCCCTGATCGAGCTGCACCGCCCCGCCGACGCCCTGGAAGTGCTGAACCGCATGGGCGAGAACGAGAGCAACGGCCGCACCCCCGGCGCCGCTTTGGCGCTGGGCCGCGCCTATGAGGGCCTGGGCCGCCTGGACGAGGCCGACACGGCCTTCAAGTGGGCCCTGCAGCACCTGCCGGGCTTCGAGGCTGTCGGCCGCTACGCCGCCTTCATGGCCCGCAACGGCCGAGGGGACGAAGCCCGCGAAGCGATCGCGGATATGGACAAGCGGCTGGCCAAGCTGAAGCCCCAGTTCCGCAAGGAAGGCCGCGCCTGGCGCGACCTGGCCGCCCAGGCGCTGGCGGGCAGCTAGCCCGGTTTTTGCCGCGTCCACGAGGCCAAGGCCGCACGCGGTAGTCCATCCTCACCACAGATTCCCGCACGAGGAGAATTCGATTGTTCGGCGACGACCGTCACCCCACGGTCAGGCTCTCTCCAGCAACAGTGCTTCCGCCGGCCGGCGGGAAAGGGATTTGCGTTATGACCGCTCGCCACATCGCCAGGGCCGCGTCCGCGGCCGCCGCCCTGGTCCTCGCCGCGACCGGCGCGCACGCGGCCGAGTTGATCCACAACGGCGGGTTCGAAACCGGCGACTTCACGGGCTGGACGGCCACCGCCGTCACGTATCCGGTATTCGTCGACTCGGGCATTGTGCATTCGGGACACTTTGCGGCCAAGGTCGCGGGATTCGCCGTCGGCCCTGACACACTCGAGCAGGATGTCGCCGACGTGGCCGGCCAGTCCTACACGCTGAGCTTCTGGCGCTGGATGGACCCCTTCGCGCCCAACGGCATCGACGTGACCTGGAACGGCGTCAGCGTCCACTCCGAGACCGACAACGTCGCCAGCGCCGGTTATGAGCATTTCAGCTTCACGGTGACCGGGCACGGCTCGGACGCCCTGGTCTTCACCTCCTACAATGATCCCGCCTTCAACTACTTCGACGACGTCTCGGTGCGAGGCCCGGGCCAGGGCGTGCCGGAGCCCGGCGTCTGGTCGCTGATGATCGGCGGCTTCGGCCTGGCCGGCGGCGCACTGCGCCGGCGCCGCGCGCTGACGGCCTAGATCGCACGGCTGAGTTCGACGCGCCGCCGGGCCCAGGTCCGGCGGCGTTGTCATGCCTGTGCGCGCCTGCTCTGTCGCAACCGCCGCCTTCGTGCTAGGTCGCCCGACCTCCGCTGACGACCAACCTCGAAAGACCCCATGGCCCTGAAAGTCGCCATTGTCGGCCTGCCCAACGTGGGCAAGTCGACCCTGTTCAACGCGCTCACCCAGACCGCCGCGGCCCAGGCCGCGAACTATCCGTTCTGCACCATCGAGCCCAACACCGGCGATGTGGCGGTGCCGGAGCCGCGCCTCGACAAGCTGGCCGCGATCATCCCGTCGAAGGAGATCATTCCGGCGCGGATCAACTTCGTGGACATCGCCGGCCTGGTGCGCGGCGCGTCCAAGGGCGAGGGCCTGGGCAACCAGTTCCTGGCCAACATCCGCGACTGCGACGCCGTGGCCTTCGTGGCCCGCTGCTTCATCGATGATGACATCACCCACGTGGAAGGCCGGGTCGACCCGCTCTCCGACCTCGACACCATCGAGACCGAGCTCATGCTGGCCGACCTGGAGAGCCTGGAGAAGCGGGTCTCCAACTTGGAGAAGCGGGCCAAGGCCGGCGACAAGGAATCGGCGCTGACGCTGAAGCTGGTGAACCTGGCCCTGACCGAGCTCAACGCCGGCCGCCCGGCCCGCAAGGCCGAGGTCGCCGCCGAGGACGAGAAGGCCTGGCGGATGCTGCAGCTCCTGACCTCGAAGCCCGCCCTTTACGTCTCCAACGTCGACGAGGCCTCCGCCGCCGATGGCAACGACATGTCGCGCTCCGTGGCCGAGCGGGCCGCCAAGGACGGCGCCGACCACGTGGCCATCTCCGCCCAGATCGAGAGCGAGATCGCCATGCTCGACCCCTCCGAGCGGGCCGAGTTCCTGGAGACCCTGGGCCTCACCGAGCCGGGCCTGAACAAGCTGATCCGCGAGGCCTACCATCTGCTGGGCCTGCAGACCTATTTCACGGTCGGGCCCAAGGAGGCGCGCGCCTGGACGATCCACAAGGGCGACACCGCCCCCCAGGCGGCCGGCGTGATCCACACCGACTTCGAGAAGGGCTTCATCAAGGCCGAGACCATCGCCTATGACGACTACGTCCGCCTGAACGGCGAGTCCGGCGCCCGCGACGCCGGCAAGCTGCGCCAGGAGGGCAAGGAATATGTCGTCAAAGACGGCGACGTTATGAACTTCCGCTTCAACGTCTGACAGGGGTTAGCCATGGCCGAGACGATCAAGATCAAGGGCCCGGACGGGTTCGAGTTCAACGCGCTGCACGCCGCCGCCCAGGGCGAGCGCAAGGGCGGGGTGATCGTCATCCAGGAGATCTTCGGCCTCGACGAGTACGTCGCCGCCGACGTCGAGCGCTGGGCCACCATGGGCTACGAGGCGGTGGCCCCGGCCCTCTACGACCGCCGCGAGCCGGGCTTCCTGGCGCACCACGATGACGCCGGAATCAAGGCCGGGGTGGCGCACGCCATGGGCACGCCCATCGACCAGGCCATGGGCGACATCGCCGCCTGCCGCGACCTGCTGAAGGCGGGCGGACCCAAGGTCTGTATCGTCGGCTATTGCTACGGCGGCTCGATCTCCTGGCTGGCGGCCGCCAAGGTCGAGGGCCTCTCGGCCGCCTCGAGCTACTATGGCTCCATGGTCAAGGCCAACGCCGAGCTGACGCCGACCTGCCCGGTGATCGTCCACCTGGGCCGCGAGGACCACGGCATCCCCGCCGACGAGGTCAAGCAGGCCGTGGGCGCCTCGAACCCGGGCGTGCCGGTCTACATCTACGAAGGCGCTGGCCACGGCTTCAACAACGAGAGCCCGGAGCGCTACAACGAGCCGGCCGCCAAGCTTGCCCGCAAGCGCACCCTCGAACTGTTCGACGGGGTCTAGGCGGATGGCGGAGACCGTCCGGCTGACGAGCGCCAAGGACGGCTTCGGCTACGACGCCTGGCGCGCCGTCCCCGCCGACGCCCGGCGGGGCGGGCTGGTGATCTGCCACGCCATCTGGGGGGTGACGCCGCACCTCAAGAGCCTGGCCGGCGACTACGCCGAGCGCGGCTACGAGACCCTGGTCCCCAGTCTGTTCGACCGCTTCGGCCGCGGCTTCCCCGAGCGCGACACCGATCCGGCCCTGATGGCGCAGCAGATGGGCTATGGCGCCGAGACCGGCTGGGGCGCCGACGTGCTGGACGCGGTCCAGGCGGCGATCGATGCGCTGGGGCCGCCGGTCTTCGTCATGGGCTTCTGCTTCGGCGGCACGACCGCCTGGCTGGCGGCGGCGCGCTGCACGGGGATCGCCGCGGCGGCCTGCTACTACGGCGGCAACATCATCGACTATGTGGCCGAGACCCCAGCGACGCCGACCATCCTGCATTTCGGCCGCACCGATGAGCTGATCCCGCCGGCCGACGTGGCGGCGATCCGCGAGGCGCACCCCGATCTGCCGGTCTTCGAATACGACGCCGGCCACGCCTTCGTGGCGCCCAACGGCTACGACGCGGAGGCCGAGCACCTGTCGACCCTGCGCACCCTGGCCCACTTCAGCCGCAACAGCGGCCTGCGCGGCGAGTCCTAGCTACTTCTCGACGATCCGGTCGAGGATCTCCGGCACCTGCTCCAGGTGGCGCACCAGCACCGCCTGGGCCGCCAGGATACCGATGCCGGCGGCGTAGGCCGCGAAGACATTGGCGCCCGCCTGGCCCGTGTGGGCGATGTGGTCCACCTGCCAGTAGATGAACAGGCCCGAGGCGAGCAGCAGGCCCACGCCGGTGACCACCGAGACCGGGGTCTGGCCGAAGCCCGCCTGGAAGCTCAGCCAGACATATTTCGCCAGCCAGCGCTTCAGCGGCCCGATCAGCAGCGGCAGCGCCAGGGAGAAGCCCAGGTAGGCCGCCGGCCACAGCAGGGTCCAGCGCAGCACCACCGCCTCGCCGCCCGGCAACCGCCCAAAGGCGTTCAGCACCGCGGCCGCGTAGATCAGGCTGGCGGCCGCGACCGTCAGGTCCTGCATGCGCTTGAAGTTCCGCCAGGCGGGGATGAAGGCCATGGCTTCAATTTAGGCGCGTCATTTGGCGGGTGTAAGGCGCCGCGCCAAGACTCTGCCTATGCTGACGCCTCCGTGACCCGCCTTCCCGTCCTGACCGCTCTGCTGGCCTTCGCAGCCACCCCGGCCCTGGCCGGCGAGGCGCAGTGCTGGTTCGAGAACGGCGTGGTGGTCGCCCCGGCCGAGGTGATGGGCGTGGCCGGCGACTACATCCTCGACACCGCTACGCCGCACACCCAGCTCGCCGAGAGCCAGGCGCAGACGGCCGGCTATGCGGAGACCGCGCTCAACGGCCCGATCCGCCTGGCCGGCCTGACGCTGACCAACCGCCCCGTGGCGGTGGCCGCCATCGATCTGCGCACCGGCGCACTGCCCACGCCCATCGCCGGCGTCATCGGGGCCGATGTACTGAAGGCGTATGTGCTGGACGTCAGCTTCGCCCCCTGCCGGATCGCCCTGCGGGCGCCGGGCCGGGCGGGCCGCTTCCGGGCCCAGGCGGCCCTGCCCATGGCTTGGCTGGCCGAGCGTCCGGTGGTGCGCGCCGGAGTCTCCGACGGCCCCCACGCCCGCCTGGGGGCCTTCGCGGCGGCCACGGGGGCCGACACCGGCGTGCGGCTGAGCGATGGCGTAGCGGCTGTGGCGGGCGCGAAGAAGCCGGTCGAGCTCTATCCCTATGGGATCTACCGCCCCAGGCTCGGCGCCTTCTCCTTCGCCGGCGGGCTTACGCAGAACCTGCCCTCCGGCCTGATCAAGGCCGAGGACCCAGCGCTAATCGGCCAGATCGGCGCGCCGGTGCTGTCGCACTGGCGCCTGCGTTTCGACTTTCCGAGAAAGCGCCTGCTGCTGGGCGCGCCCTAACGAAAAGGGCCCCGGCTTGCGCCGAGGCCCCTGATCGATGGTGCGGGCTTGAGGCCCTAGTGCTCGATGTTCTTCCAGAGCTTCTTGTAGCTGGCGTAGAGCAGCCCCGAGAAGATCAGCAGATAGATCATCGCGCCCAGGCCGAACTGCTTGCGCTCCTCGGCCTTGGGCTCGGACGCCCATTCCAGGAAGGCCACGACGTCGGTGGCTTCCTGCTTGATCGTCGAGGGCGAGCCGTCGTCGAAGGTCACCTTGCCGTCGGCCAGCGGCGGCGGCATGCCGATCGCGCCGCCCTTGGGCGCGTCACCCTTGCCGTGCCAGGACGAGGACAGGTCGCCCGGGAAGTAGGGGTTGTAGTACTTGCCCGCCGGCAGCGTCAGGCCGGCCGGCGGCGCCTTGAAGCCGGTCAGCAGCGAGTAGACGTAGGCCGCGCCACCCTCGCGGGCCCGGGTGATCACCGACAGGTCCGGCGGCAGGGCGCCGCCGTTGGACGCACGGGCCGCCGGCTCGTTGGGGAACGGCGCCAGGAACTTGTCCGCCGGGATCGCCGGACGCGAGATCACGTCGCCGGTATCCTGGTCGATGTCCTTGACCTGGATGTCATGGGCCAGCGACTTCACCACCGGGTTCTCGTTGGGGTTCTGGTACTTCGGGTCGAAGAACGGCCCGCCCTTCTGCCCGAGGTTGCGGTAGTACATCAGGTCCATGGAGTGGCAGGCCGAGCAGACCTCCCGATAGACCTTGTAGCCCCGTTGCACCTGGGCCTTGTCGAACTTGCCGAAGGGGCCTTCGAAGGACCAGTGGACGTCCTTCGGCTCCTCCTGAGTGGAGGCGGCCAGAGCCGGCCCTGCGAACAGGGCGAGGCCGAGCGCCGCCAGCGCCAGACTTTTGCGCAGCATCGGGCTCAACCCCTCTTTTCAGGCGACGCCGCGGCGCCCGCGGGCGTGGCGGCGGGATGCGACAGGACGGGCGAGGAGATGGTCTCCGGCACCGGCAGCGGGGTCTCGGTGAGACCCATCAGCGGCGTGATCACCCAGAAGTAGACGAAGTAGAACAGCGCCGCGATCCGCGACAGCCACACGAAGCTGTTCAGGTTCGCGTCGAGGAGCTGCAGGCTCACGCTGATCGGGAACACCGGATCGTCCGGCGAATGCGCGCCGCAGAAGCCCAGCACGATGCAGTCCAGCACGAAGATGAAGTAGTAGAGCCGCATGGTCGGGCGGTAGCGCATGGAGCGCACCTTCGACGTGTCGAGCCAGGGCAGCACGAAGATGCTGGCGATGGCCCCGCCCATGGCGATGACGCCCATCAGCTTGTTCGGGACGGCCCGCAGGATCGCGTAGAACGGCAGCAGGTACCACTCGGGCACGATGTGCTGCGGCGTCACCAGCGGGTTGGCCTTGATGTAGTTGGCCGCGTCGCCCAGCGCGTCGGGCAGGTAGAAGACGAAGGTCGCGTAAAGGATCAGGAAGACCGAAATCGCGAAGCCGTCCTTCACCGTGTAGTACGGGTGGAAGGGCACGGTGTCGGACGTCGAGGTCACCTCCACGCCGGTCGGGTTGTTGTTCCCCGGCACGTGCAGCGCCCAGATGTGCAGCGCCACGACGCCGGCGATCATGAACGGCAGCAGGTAGTGCAGCGAGAAGAAGCGGTTCAGCGTCGGGTCATCCACCGCGAAGCCGCCCCACAGCCACGTGGTGATCGAGTGGCCGACGACCGGCAGGGCGCCGATCAGGTTGGTGATCACCACCGCGCCATGGAAGCTCATCTGGCCCCAGGGCAGCACGTAGCCGAAGAAGGCGGTGCCGATCATCAAGAGGTAGATCACGCAGCCCAGCAGCCAGAGCACCTCGCGCGGCGCCTTGTAGGAGCCGTAGTAGAGGTTGCGGAAGATGTGCACGTAGACCGCCAGGAAGAACATCGAGGCGCCGTTGGCGTGCATCCCCTGGATCAGCCAGCCGAAGTTCACGTCGCGCTTGATGCGCTGGACGGAGTTGAAGGCCATGTCCACGTGCGGGACGTAGTGCATGGCCAGCACGATGCCCGAGACGATCTGGATGCCCAGCATGAGCGCCAGGATCCCGCCGAAGGTCCACCAGTAGTTCAGGTTCTTCGGGGTCGGGAAGGTGATGATGGTGTCGTTGGCGAAGCGCAGGATCGGCAGGCGGCTGTCCAGCCACTTCTCCAGGCCCGACTTCGGTTCGTAGGTCGAGTGTCCGCTCATCTGATCAGCCCACCTTGACCTTGGTATCGGAGAGGAAGCTGTAGTCCGGCACTTCGAGATTCTTCGGCGCGGGACCCTTACGGATCCGGCCGGAGGTGTCGTAGACCGAGCCGTGGCAGGGGCAGAACCAGCCGCCGTACTCGCCGCCGCCGAAGGTCGGCACGCAGCCCAGATGGGTGCAGGTGCCCACCAGGATCAGCCACTGAGCCTTGCCGGCCTTGTGGCGGCTCTCGTCGGTGGCCGGATCGCGCAGGTCGGCGCCGTCGCCCTTGATGGCTTCCTGGATTTCCTTGGCCGTGCGGTTGCGCACGAACAGCGGCTTGCCGCGCCACTTCACGACCACCTGCTGGCCCTCGACGACCTTGGACAGGTCGAATTCGATGGAGGCCAGGGCCAGGGTGTCGCCCGCCGGGTTCATCTGGTCGATGAACGGCCAGGCCAGGCCGCCGACGATACCCGCCGCGGCCACGCCGGTGGCGATGTGAATGAAGTCGCGACGGTTCGGGTCGTCCCCCGAAACGTGGTGATCGGGACTTGCGCCCGCGACGGTGTCAGCCACCTAAAGCTACCCTTCGTTTCGAGCGTCCCGGAAAGAGGTGGGACGCCCAGCTTTTGGACCCTGCCAGCGTCTCTGGTAAGGCCGAAATTCTCAAGACAGGCCCGGGCGGGTCATGTTCTCGCGGAAACCCCTCGCGAAGCCTCGCGAAGCGTCTCCCCTGATTCGTGATCCCAGCCCGGCCAAACCCGTCGCGGATCGCTTAGAATGCGTTTGGCCCTTTTTCAACCGGACATTCCGCAAAACCTGGGCGCCGCGGTCCGGCTGGCCGCCTGTCTGGGGGTCCCGCTGGACGTTATCGAGCCCTGCGGCTTCCCGGTTTCCGACCGCGCCATACGCCGCGCCGCCCTCGATTATGCGCCGATCGCCGAGGTGAAGCGACACGCCGGCTGGGCAGATTTCCGCACGGAGTTCGCGCCAAAAGATCATCGGCTCGTGCTGTTCACCACCCACGCGGCCGAGCCGTTCCAGAATTTCAAGTTTCAGCCCACGGACATCCTGCTGTTCGGCCGCGAGAGCGCCGGCGTCCCGCCCGAGGTGCACGAAGCCGCCGACGCCCGCCTGGCTGTGCCGATGGCGCCCGCCGCCCGGTCGCTCAACGTCGTCAACGCCGCGGCCATGGCGCTGGGCGTCGCCCTCACCCAGACGAACGGCTTCCCAAGCCCGGCCCCGAGGGGCTAGCAAGCGGCCCATGTCCTCCACGACCTCCACCCTGCCCACCGAGATCCTCGACCGCCGGGACCGGGCCAAGACCTGGTTCGAGGCCCTGCAGCAGCGCATCATCGCTGAGCTGGAGTTGCTCGAAGACGAGGCGCCGGCCGAGCTCTACCCCGAGGAGGCGGGCCGCTTCGACCTGCGCCCCTGGACCCGCGAGACAGGGGTCGGCGGCGGCATCGGCGGCTTCTTCAAGGGCCGGCTGTTCGAGAAGGCCGGGGTGCACACCTCCGCCGCCCTGGCCCGCTTCTCGCCGGAGATGGCGGCCACCATGCCCGGCGCGGACAAGGACCCGACCTACGTCTCGGCCAGCATCAGCCTGATCGTCCACCCGGTGAGCCCGCGCGTCCCCACGGTCCACATGAACACCCGCTTCCTGTCGACGGCGGAGAGCTGGTTCGGCGGCGGCGCGGACCTGACCCCTATGCTGGACGAGCAGCGCAGCCAGGAGGCCGATGACGCGGTCCTCTTCCACAAGGCCATGCAGGACGCCTGCGATCCCTACGATCCGGAGCGGTACGGCAAGCTGAAGGCCTGGTGCGACGAGTACTTCTACCTGCCGCACCGCAAGGAGACGCGCGGCGTCGGCGGCATCTTCTACGACCGGCTGAACACCGGCGACTTCGAGGCTGATTTCGCCTTCACCCGCGCCGTGGGCGAGGCCTTCCTGGACGTCTATCCGAAGATCGTGCGCCACCGCATGGACGAGCCGTGGACGGACGAGGACCGCTACGAGCAGATGGTCCGCCGCGGCCGCTACGTGGAATTCAACCTGCTCTACGACCGCGGCACGATGTTCGGGCTGAAGGCCGGCGGCAATATCGAGACTATCCTCTCATCGATGCCGCCGGTGGTGGCCTGGCGCTAGGCGGGCTAGGAGCTTCGAACCTCCCAGCCGTCCGGCAACCGCAACCAGTCACAGCGCTGGTCGTCGCTGGCGCTGAGCGTGGGCTCGCCCAGAGGCTCGTCCGCGAAGCAACCCCCGGCGACCCCGATCACGCCCGGAACCTCGGCGGGGCGGAAGAACAGCGTCGTGCCGCACGCGGTGCAAAAGGAATTCGCCGTCCGTCCGACAGACCCGTCGGACTCATAGATGCTGAAATCGCCCTGCTGGCCGCACACCTGGTCCGCGCGGAACACCGCCGTCCAGCCGCACGGCCCGCCCGTCCTGCGCCGGCACGACGAGCAGTGGCAGATCAGGTTGTGGATGGGCTCCCCTTCGACCTCGACGGCGCAGCCTCGGCATCGGCAGGTGGCTGTGCGGAGCAAGGGCGTCATCCCGACCGGTGGATAGGATTCTGGACGGTAGCTTTCCGGCCGTCAGGTCTTCAAGGCTTCCGCTCCGGCCAAAGCGCCCCAAGGCACAGCAGGCACCCCAGCAGCGAGGCTGCGCCCATGCCGTACTGCTCGACCCCGGTCCTGGCGGCGAGGTTGGCGAGGGTGTTGAGCGCCAGTTGCACGGCCAGCAGAGTGTTGGCGGCCAGGAACACCCAGCGCGGCCAGCTCCGCCCCCAGTCGCCCGCCCGGCCCAGCATCAGGGCGCCCATCGCCAGCAGGTAGACGCAGGCCCCGGCGCTCGCCGCGCGCAGGCCCGCGGACAACACCGCCGTCGATCCGCCCCAGACCACCTCGCCAAAGGGCGCGCCGAGCGCCAGCGCGGCCTGGAACGCCGCGAAGGCCAGGCAGAACAGGGCGGCGCCCCGGGCGCTGAGCCGCCTCACGCGATCGCCTGGGCCAGGAACGCCCTGATCCAGCCGCCGATGCGCAGCCGGTCGTCGCTCTGCGAGAAGCTGGCCACGGCCGCATCGGCCTGGGCCTCGGGGTAGACGCTGCCCCGGCGGCTCTCGATCAGGGCGGCGGCATAGGCCGGCTGGAACTCCGGGTGCGGCTGGATCGAGATGGCAGGCTGGTCGCGGTAGACCAGCCCGGCGAAGGGCGTGAAGTCGCTGGCGGCGAACACCTCCGCGCCCGGCGGCTTTTCCACCACCTGATCCTGGTGCGAGGCCGGCAGGCGGATCGTGTCCGGGCCATCGTCCATCCAGGGCTCGCGCAGCCGCAGGCGATAGGTGTTCTCGCCGATGCCCCAGCCCTTGGGCGACTTGATCACCTGGCCGCCGAACGCCTGGGCCATGAGCTGGTGGCCCAGGCAGACGCCCACCAGCGCCGCCCGGCCCCTGGCCGCGCGCAGGAAGTCCATCGTCGCCCCGATCCACGGGTCCGGATCATAGGCGCCCGACGCCCCGCCAGTGATGAGGTAGGCGTCGCACTCTGTCGGGCTCGTGGGCAGCTCGCCCTCGTCGGCGGCGTAGGTCCGGTAGCCGTAGCCAGGCCCCAGCAGCCCCTCGAACATCTCCGGATAGGTCCCGAACTGCGCGATGCAGGCCTTGGGCGGGCGGCCGGTCTTGAGGATGCCGAGCTTCACAGGTCTTCCCAGAGGATCGAGCTGATCGTCCAGCGGCCGTCCTGCCGCCGGAACTGGATGAACTTGTGGCCGCCGCCGCCATAGGCCGCCCCGTTCAGCGTCCCGGCCTTCTCATAGGTTGACCAGCGGCTGGCGATATTCGCCAGCAGCACCGTGCGGGCGGCGGTCTCCCACTCGTGGAACTCGGTCAGGACGCCGTTGGTGAGCATGGCCTCGCGCGGGGCGATGAACTCATCCGGCGTCCAGACGACAGCGCCGTCGGCGTCGACCCGCGTGATCGTCGCACCCTCGCCGAACATCGCCCGCAACGCCGCCGTGGCCGGGGGCCGCCCGCCACGGTTGTCGAAGGCCGCATAGAAGGCGGCGACCAGCGCTTCGAGGGCGGGACCGAGGCCCTCCTCCGTCTCCCGAGCGTCCGCCACAGGGCTCAAAACGCCATCCCCTGGACCACCGACTTCAGCTTCTCGACGGCCGACAGCTTGTCGTCGATGAAGTCGTGGTCGACCCACCAGTCCTCCACCTCGCGCAGCACCTGGCCGACCATGGGGCCCTTGGGCACGCCGGCCGCCATCACGTCCTCGCCGGTGAACGGGAAGACCGGCCGCACCCAGCCTTCGCCCAGCGCGATCAGGCCGCGCCACTGGGGCGTGGTGGCCGTGCGTCCGGCCCGGGCCCAGGCGAGCTTGGCCCGGTCGCGGAACGCCTTGGCGTCGCTGCGGTAGACCGCCCGGCGGATCTCGCGCGGGCTCATCCAGCTCTTCAGCTCCGGGGTCGGCGCCAGCGCCGCGACCAGCCGGTCCCGCTCGGCGTTGGAGAGCCGCAGGCGCTCGGCGAACTGCAGGGCGCCCACCTGATCGTCCGGCAACAGGGCGGCCAGGCGCAGCAGCGGCTCGTTCTCGAACAGCTGGTCGTCCTCGATCTCCACCAGGCCGTTGAACCGGTCCAGGTCGATGGGCGCGGGCAGCACCTCGCCCAGCACGCCGGCCTGTTCCATCAGCGCCACCGCCGGCCGCGGGTCGTCAGCGGCCAGCAGCTTCAGCAGCTCCTTGGACACCCGCTCGGCCGACAGGGCCGCGATCTGCGCCCGGCCCGCCGCGCAGGCGGCCAACGCCACCGCATCGGCCTCGCCCTGGCCGTACCAGGCCAGGAACCGGAAGAACCGCAGGATGCGCAGATGGTCCTCGGCGATCCGCTGGTCGGCGTCGCCCACGAAGACGATCCGCCCGGCCCGCGCGTCGGCGACCCCGTGGCCGGTGGGGTCGTAGATCGACCCGTCGCGCTGCGCGTAGAGGCTGTTGAGCGTGAAGTCCCGCCGCTGAGCGTCCTCCGCCCAGTCGTCGGTGAAAGCCACCACGGCGCGGCGCCCGTCGGTGGCCACGTCGCGGCGCAGGGTGGTGATCTCGAAGGGCTTGCTGGCCGAGATCGCCGTCACCGTCCCGTGCTCGACGCCGGTGGGCACGGCCTTCAGCCCCGCCGCCTTCAGGGCCGCCATCACCTCGTCCGGTGACAACCGGGTGGCGATGTCAATGTCGTCGATGGGCTTGCCGATCAGGGCGTTGCGCACGCAGCCGCCGACGAAGCGCGCGCAGTCCGCCCCGCCCGCGGCCTCCAGGGCGTCGAGCACCGCCGCCGTCGCGGTCGCGGTCATCCATGCGGGCTGGCCCAAGGTCTCGCTTGAGGGGCTCTCGCTCATTTCGGCGTCTTCTCGAAGTGTCCGGCCGTGACCGAGCCGTCCGGCCTCACCTCGCCCGGCACGTAGCGCGCATGGCTGGTGTCGGGGTGGATGAAGGTGCTGACCACCAGGGTCGCCGTGAACAGCAGGGCGGCGGCCGCGAACAGCCAGACCCAGGGCGTCGAGCCCATGGGACGGCCCGTGCGGATCGCCCAGGCGCGCCAGATGAACCAGGCCGCGAACGGCAGGGTCGCCAGCAGGAAACGCCAGGCGATGACCTCAGGCAACGGCGGCTCCATAGAGACGGTCGTAGAGCGCGCGCAGCATGCCCGCGGTCGCCCCCCAGATGAACCGGTCCTCGTGGGTGTAGGCGTAGAACCGCCGCGTCTCGCCGTTCGGCAGTTCGCGCTCGTGCTCCTCCAGGTTGGCCGGGTCCATCAGGAAGCCGAACGGCG
>JACXTT010004311.1_pt1 | contig 21189 bp, 23 predicted proteins | sample 9270951 | NCBI WGS metagenome assembly JACXTT01 (sample SAMN15532306, study PRJNA645909) | rock metagenome | isolation source: weathered quartz diorite | place: Puerto Rico | collected 2017-06-21
CACGGTGGCGGGGAATTCAAGTGGGCGACGCGTCAGGAAGAGCGCACGCACCTGTGGCAGGCGCGCCACGACGTCACCTACGCCAACAAGGCGCTGCGCCCGGGGTGCGAGATCTGGGCCACCGACGTGTGCGTGCCGATCTCCCGTCTGGCCGAGTGCATCCTGGAGACGAAGAAGGACCTGAAGCAGAGCTTTCTCGTGGCGCCTCTGGTGGGACACGTGGGCGACGGCAACTTCCATCTCGGCTTTCTGATCGACCGCAACAATCCGGCCGAGCTGGCCGAGGCCGAGCGCCTGAACGACCGCCTGGTGATGCGCGCCCTGGCCATGGACGGCACTTGCACCGGCGAGCACGGGGTGGGGCTCGGCAAGCAGAAGTTTCTCGTCGCCGAGCACGGCGAAGCGGTGAGCGTGATGCGCCAGGTGAAGCAGGCGCTCGACCCTCTGAACATTCTCAACCCAGGGAAGATCTTTTCGCTCTAAGGGCTGGACGCTTCGACTCCGCCTTGTCGGGCTACCCTCAGCGCGAACGGATAAATGCCGTTCCTGCTGAGCTCGTCGAAGCATGGGCCGCTGCCCTTCGCCAGGCTCAGGGCGAACGGGCAATGTTCAGAAACCCTTAGATCGACCCCAGGAATTTCAGCAGCGCGTCGCGATCCGCTTTCGGCATGTTGCGAAAAAATTCGCGCGCGGGTTCGGCTTCGCCTCCATGCCACAGGATCGCTTCCGTCGCGTTGCGCGCTCGCCCGTCGTGCAGCATGACGGTGCTGCCATTCACGGTTTGCGACAGCCCCAATCCCCACAAGGCAGGGGTGCGCCAGTCACGCGGGCCCGCACGAAAGTCAGGCCGGCCATCGGCAAGGGGCTCGCCCATATCGTGCAGCAGCAGATCGGTGTAGGCGCGGAAGGTCTGGTTGGCCAGCTGCGGCAGCGGCGGAAATGCAGGCGCCGTTTTCATTTCCGGCAGATGACAAAACGCGCATTGCGCCTCCGAGAACAAACGCTCGCCGCGCTGCACCTGGGGCTCCTGCATGTCGCGGCGTGCCGGCACCGCCAGCCCGCGCAGCCAGAACTCCAGCGCGTCCAGCTCGTGATTGACCATCTCGGGAACGTTGCCCGGAAGCTCGCGCCGGCAAAGCTCCTGCACCGGTGGACAGTTCTGGTCCGGGAATAGATTGGTGCTCACACCCATGTCGCCGATCGCAGCCGCAGCGGCCTGCTGCTTGAGGCTCGGCTGGTTCGCCTTCCAGCCGTAGCGCCCGAGCGCCACGCGCCGGTTGATGGCATCCCACACGTAGTTGGCATGGCCGTTGATACCCTGCTCTTTCTGACGCTGCGCAACCGCGAGGATGGTCTCTTCGGGCACGGCGTCCAACAGCCCTAGACCAACCAGCGGCTGCGCGATCCGCACCGATGTCATGACCTCCGGATCGAGAGAACCGAAGTTGAGCTTTACGATCCGCAACCGGGGCTGGCGCAGCAGGATACGTTCGCCGTCGGCAAAGGTCACGGACCGCTCCTCCCAATCCATGTACAGCTCCGCTTCGGTAGGAATCGGCTCATGCGAATAGAAGAAGTCGACGCTCTGGCCTTGCAGCGCTCGATTCTGAAACTGATCGCCGTAGTTCGGATGCGGCTTAGGGCCGCCGTGCTCGTCCTCACCGGGGACGGAGAGGCGCACCAGGACCGACAGGAGTTGTTCGTCTGGCCGTGACGGGATGTTGCCCCGCCCATCCCGAACATGACACTCCGAACACTGCGTAGCGTTGAAGGTCGGTCCCAGCCCCCAGTCCCCGTTCAGCGATACAACTGCCGCCCATTTGCGGTTGAAGACGTTGCGACCGACCATGAACGCTTGGCGCTGCTTCCCATTGAGCACGGAGGCAGGCTCGGAATAGGCCGCCTGATCGAATCGATGGAGCGTAAAGCTGCCGGCGGACAGGCTCGCGTCCGTTTCAGGGTTCGCGTCAGCCAGTCCAACGAGCGCCAGTGCTGCGCTGGCGCATAGGGCCGAGAGTATACGGATGCGAGGGCAGGTCATGCGAGGTTCGACCGGTCGTGGCATACACGGGCGAGTGTAACTGAAGCGCGCTCCGGGTAACGCACACGTTCGTGACCGGGTGCATCGCGCCTGGGTCCGGCGGGCCCATGAGGCTGTCATGGTCCGCCGCCATTGTCGCGCACCCGGGCTTGGACTAGGATGCACGGACCAAAAGACTCCACGTCGGGAGGCAGCCATGGCCGAGCCAAAAAATCCCTATGCCGCACCCTCCGCTGTCGTGGACGATGTCCACGCCGCTCAGGACCGGGGCGAGTTCGTCAGAGACGGCCAACCCGTGCCGGCTGGTCACGGCTGGGAGTGGTGGCAGAGGGGCTTTGCCATCTTCCGAGCCAGTCCCTGGATGTGGCTGCTTGTCGTGCTCGTGCTGATCGGCCTGTTGTTGGTGGCCGGCGGGATCGTGGCCGCAATCGGTCTATCGACGATGCGATCGACACCGGCTGGGTTCATCGTGATCGCCGGCCTGTTTGGCCTCGCCATCAGTATCGTGTATCCGATATTTCTGGGTGGCTTGATGCTCGGCGCACGCGCCGCGGACGAGGGTGAGGGACTCGGCGTCGGGTACCCGTTCGCCGGGTTCGGGCACTCTGGCGGGCGGCTCGCGACAGTCGGGCTGGTGATGCTGGTCGGGAGCTTCGCGGTACAGGTTCTCATCACGTTGCTCTTCGGCGCGTGGGTTCGCACCGGGGCAATGAGCGCAGACCCTGCCATGCTCATGCAGCAAGGCGCGTTGGTGTTTCTCGTCTATCTCGCACTTACGCTCCCGCTTGTGATGGGCTTCTGGTTCGCGCCAGCCCTGGTCGTATTTAACGACTTACCCGCGCTCGATGCGATACGCTCCAGCTTTCTCGGGTGCCTCAAGAACGTCGTCCCGTTCTTGATCTATGGTCTCGCCGCATTGGGTTTGGGAATCGTCATCGCGCTGCTGATGGGCATCATTGTCGCGATGACTCGCGGCGTGGGCATCATCCTGGTATTTGCGCTATGGCTCGCCCTCGGCCCCATCGTCATCGGGTCTATCTACGCGAGCTATCGCGACATCTACACCCGGCATTGAGGCTTGGCTGCGAACGACGCAGTTGCGCGAGAGGCGCATGCTCGATACCGCGCGCGAAATCCCGACGCCCGAAGGCATCGAACTGAACCTGAGGCTGGCCGGCCCAGTCGTGCGGGCGCTGGCCTGGACCGTCGATCTCCTGGTGCGGGGAGCGCTCTTTGGCGTTCTGGGCATCCCGCTGGGCATGCTGGGTAAAGTCGGGAGCGGGATCTATCTCATCCTGTGGTTTGGTCTGGAGTGGCTGTACCCGACGGTGTTCGAGGTTTATTTCGGCGGCGCGACGCCCGGCAAGCGGGCGCTCGCGCTCACGGTGCTGCACTCCGATGGCACGCCGGTGGGCCTGCCCGCCTCGTTGACGCGGAACCTCTTGCGCGCGGTGGATTTCCTCCCGCTGCTGTACGGCTTCGGCCTGCTCACCATGGTGCTGAGCCGCGACTTCCAGCGTCTCGGAGACATTGCGGGCGGGACAGTGGTGGTGTATCGCGAAACAGCCTTCCAGCACGGCGCCATCCCGGCGGCCCCGCCCCTGCGACCCGCGATGCCGTTAAGCGCGCTGGAGCAACGTACGCTGTTGGACCTGGCGGCGCGCAGCCAGGTGCTCACCGCAGAGCGCGCGCAGGAACTGGCCTCGCTCGCGCCACGCCTGACCGGCACCGGCGATGGAGCGAGGGCACTGGGACGCGTTCTTTCCATCGCCAATTACCTCATCGGACGCCGCGCGTAGAGCGACGCGGCGCTTGACCCTCGATACATCGCAGCCATGAAGCAGCAGGCCTTCGAGACACAGTACACCGTGCGCTGGGACGCGTTCGCCGACTGGCTGAAGAAAAACGCGGGCGGGCGGCGCCCACAATCGGACGCAAGCGAACCGGCGCTGGATCCCATGCAGGTTCCGGCACGCTACCGCGAGTTGTGCCAGCATCTGGCACTCGCTCGCGACCGCCAGTACAGCGCAGACTTGATCGAGCGACTGAGCGGACTGGCGCTGGCTGGACATCAGGCGCTGTACGCCGCACGCAGCCGCGGAATGGAGCGCGTTTGGCAGTTTCTGCGCGTCGGCTTCCCGGGTGCGGTACGCCGTGATCTTGGCTTCGTGGCAGTGGCGGCGCTGTTGTTCTTCGGCCCTCTGCTGGTGCTGACTTTCGCGATTCCCGAACATCCCGACTTCGCCTACGTGGTGCTTCCGGTCAAGGTGCTCGACGACGTGCAGGAGATGTACGGCGAAGCGGCCACAACGCTGGGGCGCAAGCGGGAGGCCGACACTGACGTGGCCATGTTCGGTTTCTACATCTTCAACAATGTGCGCATCGGTTTCCAGACCTTCGCGGGCGGACTGGTGTTCGGGCTGGGCACCATCTTTTATCTGCTGTACAACGGGGTGTTCATCGGCGCCATCACCGGCCACATCATTCACTCCGGCCTGGCGAGACAGTTTTTCTCTTTCACTTCGGGCCATAGCGCTTTCGAGCTCGGCGCCATCTGCTTGTCGGGCGCCGCGGGCCTCAAGCTCGGTTACGCCTTGGTTGCCCCCGGTCTGCTCAGACGCTCGGCGGCGCTGCGCAGGGCTGCGGCGGAGGCTGTGCCGCTGGTAGTGGGCCTGGCCGGAATGCTGCTGCTCGCCGCCGCTGTCGAAGCATTCTGGTCCCCGCGTACCTTCCTGCCGCCGCCGGTAAAGTACGCGATAGGAGCGGCGCTCTGGTTGCTCTTGCTGTTGTATTTTGGTTTCGCGGGACGCGACCGTGCAGCTTGACCGGCTGTCGGTGGTGCTGCGTCAGCGCAACCCCTGGGAAGCGATCGACCTCGGCTTTGCCATGGTGCGCGAATGGTGGGGTGACGCTTACGCGGGATGGCTGTCCGTCTTCGTGCCGCTCTCAGTAGCGGCCTGCTGGCTGTTGCCTCCGCTGTGGGCATTCGCGCTGGTTTGGTGGCTCAACCCCGCCATCGAGCGCATCGTCCTGCACGTTGTGGCGAGCGCGGTGTTCGGTTCGCGTCCACGCCTGCGCGACACCCTGCGTTCGTTTTTCTCCTACGGGCGCAACGGGCTGATCCGATCGCTCCTGCCGCCGTTTCGCTTCTCGCCCACCCGTTCGTTGGACCTGCCGGTCCGCCAGCTCGAGAACGCCCGCGGTCGCACCCGCCGGCTGCGCAGTAAACAGTTGCACAGGCGCGTGATAAATCACGCGACCTGGTTGACGATAGTGTGCATCCTTTTCGAAGCGGTCGTCTTCTTCTCCCTCGTAGGCTTGTACGACCTGCTGGTGCCAGCCGCAAGCCAGGATTCCTTCAACCCCTTCGAGGTATTTCAAGGAACGCCGAACCATGCGCGGCAGTATGTGGTGACCGCGCTGCTTTTGATTGCCATGGCACTGATCGAACCCCTGTACGTGGCCAGCGGCTTCGCGCTGTATCTGAATCGGCGCACGGCGCTTGAAGGCTGGGACCTCGAGGTCCAGTTGCGCCGCATTGCGCAGCGCACCGACCAGCGCCAGGACGGGGAGCTGGTGGCGACTGGGCCGGCAGTCGTGGTAGCAGTCGCGCTGGCAATCGGGGTCGCTGCTGTTCTCGCCATGCCAGGCCCCTCCCCTGCGCAAGAAGTCAGCTCGCCGCCCCAGGATGCACGCGCTGCGCAGATCCCCGATGCCGCTAGTCCGGTGCAGACGGTGAGGTCCGCAGCACCGTCCCGCAGCGAAGCCAAGCGACAGATCCTGGAAGTCCTCAGAGAACCGCAGTTCCAGGAGTTCGAGACGCAGACGTTGATCGAACCGCTGCAAAAGAACCCAGAGTCGGACAAACCGAAGTGGGACACCAGCGGTCTCGGCTCGTTCATGCAGTTGATCGCCAAGATCTTGCGCGGCCTGGTCTGGATCCTGCTGGGCGGAGTCCTCCTCTATGCGCTGTACTGGGCGCTGCGCAGGCTGAACTGGATCCGCGCTCCGGAGCGCTCGCGATGGGCGCCGCCGCACACGCTGTTCGGTCTGGACGTGCGGCCCGAGAGTCTGCCCCAGGACGTGGCAGCGGTCGCGGCCCAGCTCGCGCGTTCCGGCAACTTGGTCGGGGCTCTTTCCCTGCTCTATCGCGGCACGCTCGCAGCGCTGCTGCATCGCGATCGAATCGAGCTTGTCAGCGGCGACACTGAAGTCGATTGTCTGGGCAAAACCCGCAGTCGGCTGGCAGCCCCGACCTACGCCTATCTCTGGCGCCTGTTGTCCGTCTGGCAGGCCGCAGCTTACGCGCACCGACTGCCGGAGCAGCTCGAAGTAGAGCAGCTCGCGTCCGAGTGGCCAGCCTTTTTTCGTGTGGAGCCCGCGTGACCCGGCGGACACTGCACCTTCTGCTCGTCGGCCTGGCCTTGTGCCTGGGTGCCTTCCTGTTCACGCAGAACTACGCCGTCGTCAAGGATCGCGTTTGGGTCGGCATGGGCGGAGAGGCGAGAGCGAACAGGCTGCTCGCCGCTCGCATGCTGCTCACGCGCATGGGTGCTCGGGTGCAGGAGAGCAGTGATCTCTCGCTGTTGGATAAATTTCCCGTCGGCGGAACCATCTTTCTGGGCGCGGACCGCGGGGAGCTCGATCCGCCTACCGCAGCGCGCCTGCTGTCGTGGGTGCAGGAGGGGGGCCACCTGGTCGTGGGAGTCGAACGCCCGTCTACGCACGATCCCTTGCTGGACCTGCTCGGTGTCTCGGTGCAAGCCGACGAGCCGCGCTACCCGATCCCCAAGGCCGATGATGTGGTCCTTCCGGACGGAACCGGCCTGCGTGCGCAACTGCTGCCCTCGCCTCGCCTCTTCGACGATGAAGACGCAGCGAGCTGGTCGCATGAATCCTACGGCGCCATCCGTATGTTGCAGATGCCCTACGAAGAAGGGGTGGTCACCGTGCTCTCGACTTTCCGGCCATTCGGCAACACCGCCATCGGGCGTCTCGATCACGCGGAGCTGTTGTGGCGGCTAGCCGGTGGCAACGGTCATCCGCTGGACGTTTGGCTGGTGCGCCACCTGGATGTTCAGTCGTTGCCACGCTGGCTGGTGGCAAATGCTATGCCTTTCCTGCTGGCGCTCGCGGTGTTCCTGCTCCTGGCTCTGTGGCGTGTGATGCTGCGCTTCGGGCCGCTGCAAGCCGATCCGGCGCCAAATCGCCGCAGCCTGGTCGAGCACGTGTCGGCGATGGGCCGCTTTTACTCGATGCAGCGACAGCTGGCTAAGCTGATCCAGATCGTCCGCCAGGACGGGCTCGATCTGCTTGCCGCACGCGCGCCTGAAACGCGGGGACAAGATGGGGCGGCACGGTTGAAGACGGCCGCGCGCCTGACAGGGTTGCGCCCGCGCGAGCTTCTGCAGGCGTTTACGGCTCCAGCGGCGACTCCGCATGAGTTCACCCTGGCGGTGCGCGTGCTGGCGGCGTTCCGGCGCCAACTTACGCAGTCCGGCCGGGCGGGAGACAGGCGTCGCGCACCCGCCGGGCGCGCGACAGCTCGATCGGGAACCGACCGCCGCAGAGACCACAAGATGCGGGCAGAATTCGACAAGGCGTTCCGCGAGGCGCGCGAAGTGGAAAAGGAGCACGCATGAGCGAGAGCACGGGTACGGATCTCGGGGGCCAGGCCCTGCGGGCCGTAAATGCCATCCGCACCGAGGTCGCTAAAGCGGTGATTGGTCAGAGCACCATCATCGATCAAGTGCTGATCGCACTGCTGGCCGGCGGTCACGTGCTGATCGAGGGTGTTCCCGGCCTGGGCAAGACACTTCTGGTGCGGGCGCTGGCCAAGACTTTCGATGGCCGCTTCGCGCGCATCCAGTTCACGCCCGACCTCATGCCGGCAGATGTGACGGGCCACACGCTCTACGACCAGGCCACGCGCGAATTCACCACCCGCAAGGGACCCGTGTTCACGAATCTGCTGCTGGCCGATGAGATCAATCGCGCACCGGCCAAGACCCAGGCTGCGCTGCTCGAAGTCATGCAGGAGGGGCAAGTCACGATCGAGGGCACTGCGCATCCGCTCGAGCCACCGTTCATGGTGCTGGCTACCCAGAACCCGATCGAGCAGGAGGGAACCTACGCGCTGCCCGAGGCACAGCTCGACCGCTTTCTGCTCAAGATCCGCATCGACTTCCCGACGCTGGAGGACGAGCACACCATGGTGCGCCAAGTCACGACGAATCAGGTCGGAGATCGCCTCAATGTGGCCGCCGTGAGTACCTTGATCAGACCGAGCGCGGTATTGGGCCTGCAGCGCTACCTCGCCAGCATGACCGTGGATCCGCGCGCGTCGGATTATGCAGTGCGCATTACGCGCGCTACGCGAATGTGGCCAGGAATCGCGGCAGGCGCCAGCCCGCGAGGCGGCATTTCCCTGGTGCGCGCGGCACGGGCCCAAGCGCTGATCAGCGGACGCGATTTCGTAACGCCCGATGACGTGAAGGCAGTCGCGCTGCCCGCCCTGCGCCATCGTGTCACCCTGGCGCCGGAAGTAGAGATCGAAGGCCAGGGCGCGGACGTGATCCTCGGCGCGCTGCTGCAGAAGGTGGAAGCACCGCGCGCGTAGCACGATTTTGATCCCGTCCCCCCTCCTGGTCCGCCTGGCATTGCTCTGGGCGGTCGCCGCAATCGCCGCCTGCATCTGGCAAGCGTTCGCCGGGGCATGGGTAATCGCCAGCGCGCTGTTGGGCGCCACGGCGCTGGGGGATCTTCTGCTGAGCGCACGCCGCCCGCGCTTGGAGGTGCGGCGCCAGCTCCCGGCCTCGGCGCCCCTCTACGTCTGGACCGAGGTCCGACTGCACCTGTCGAACCGTGATCGAGCGCGCGTTTCCTGCGATGCGTTCGACCATCATCCCCCGGAGTGCACAGTCGAGGGTTTGCCACGCGCGCTTTCGATTCCCGCCGGTGGCTGGGTCGAGTTCGACTACAGGGTGCGTCCGACCAGCCGCGGGGATTTGCGCTTCGGTGCGCTCGAGCTGCGCGTCCATTCTTCGCTCACGCTGTGGCGTCGCCGCGTCCGTCTGGGCGAGCCGTCGATCTTGCGCGTCTACCCGAACTTCGCGGCGCTTACCCGGTACGCGCTGTTCGCCACCGACAACCGTCTATCCCAGATGGGGATCCTGCAGCGCCGCCGGCGCGGGGAAGGGCTCGATTTCGACCAGCTGCGCGAATACCGTGAGGGCGACAGCCAACGCAAGATCGACTGGAAGGCGAGCCAGCGGCTGCGCAAGTTGATCTCGCGGGAGTATCAGGACGAGCGCGACCAGCAGGTCGTATTCCTGGTCGACTGCGGGCGCCGCATGCGCGCCAAGGACGACGACTGCTCGCACTTCGACCACGCGCTGGATGCGACTCTGCTGCTGGCCTACGTAAGCCTGCGCCAGGGCGACGCGGTCGGGCTGATGACCATGAGCGGCCAGCATTTGTGGCTCGCGCCGCGCAAATCCCATGCGATGGTCAACCAAATCCTGAACCAGGTGTACGGCCTGCAGCCCGGGCTTCTCACCAGCGATTACTATCAAGCGGCCGTGGAGTTGTCCAGGCGGCTGAAGAAGCGAGCGCTGGTGGTGTTGATCTCCAACCTGCGCGACGAGGACGACGACACCCTTCTGCCCGCGCTGCGCCTGCTGCAGAAACGCCACCTCGTGCTGTTCGCCAGCCTGCGCGAGCGCGCGTTGGACGAAACAGCGGCCGCTCCGGTGGGGGACTTCGAGGACGCTCTCACGCACGGCGCTGCCATCGAGTATCGCCTGCGGCGCGATAGCGCGTTCCGGCGCCTCAAGCAGGGCAATGTGGTGTGCCTGGATGTCCCGCCCCAACGGCTCGCATTGGCTCTGGTGAATCAGTATCTGGACGTCAAACGCAGCGGCCAGCTGTAAGCTATCGGTAACTGGCCGGCGCATACCATTGTGCTAGGCTGATCACGTGCGGCGGCCAGACCAGCTCGCCGGCTGGGCCGACGCCGCGGGGTCTCAAAAAGGGGGGATCCGGATGCGATACTTCGCCATTGGCAGTGGGGTCGTGTGCGCGGCGTTGATCGCCGGGTGTGCCACTCACGACACCTCGATCAACAGGAGTCTGTCGAAGCAGCCCGACCGGCCCCTCCCGCGCCGCATCCTTTTGGCGCATCCGGACATTCGCCTTCACGAAGTCTCGACCGGCGGCGTAGTCGAGAAAGTGGACGAATGGAGCAATACGGCCTCCGAGTCGGCAGTCAAGTCGCTCGAAGCGCTGGCCAAGTCGACGAATATGTTCGAGCTGGTCCCGCCCTCGACGCTGTCGGACGCCGAGCGCGCGACGCTCGAACAATACAGCGCGCTCTACATTCTGGTAGCAGGCAGCGCGAACCTCGCACAGCGCTCCCCCTACGCCGCCTGGAAGCAGCGGGCGTCCGAGTTCGACTATACCCTTGGCCCCGGTCTGACTCCGGTCGCCGACCACCAGAAACTCGACGCGGTCGTGTTCCTGGTGGGCACAGACCACATCTCCAGTGCCGGGCGCAAGGCTGCCATGGTCGTCGGCGTTCTGAGCTCCGCCCTGTTCGGCTTCGGGTACATCCCGACTTCCATTCCTGCTTTCGTGACGGCGGGTGTGGTGGATATGCGCACCGGCGAGGTCCTTTGGTTCAGCACCGAGACCCGCAGCGGTGGGGGTGATCTGCGCGACCCCGCAATTGTAACCAGCGTGGTTGAGGATCTGTTCAAGACCTACCCGGGTTCCGCCAGTGCTCCGAACGCGAAGAAATAGCGCTACCCGCTGGCCCGTACGCGCGGGCATCTCCTTCGCCATCTCGCCAGGGCGGCGACGAGCGGCGCTTTCGCTTCGGTGCATGGCGGCTGCGTTCGCTCTCGCGTGTAGCCTGCCGGCCGCCGGCGCGAAAGTCGCGCCATTCGCCGACAGCGCCGCACTCGAGCAGGTGAGCGGCGACGAGCGGCGAGTGTGGAGCCAAGGTGACGAGGTGGCGCAGGCGCTTGACCGCGGCGGTGTGATTTACGAGAACGGGCCAACGACAGCGTATGTTCAAGGGGTGATGGATCGGCTGTTCCCCGAATTCAAGGGCCACATTCGGGTGGCGATCGTGAAGTCGGCCCAGTTGAACGCCTTCGCATTGCCCAATGGACGCATCTATATCAACGAGGGCCTGCTGGCACGCTTCCAGAACGAGGCCCAGCTCGCTACGCTGCTCGGCCACGAAGGGACTCATTTCACCAACCGGCACGGCTACCAGAGCGAAATGAGCGCCAAGGACAACTCCGGCTTCGCTACCCTCGGTGGGATGGTCTTACCTGGCGTGGCGGCAATTCTGCCGTCGCTCCTCGCGGTGAGCTCCATGTACGGTTTCTCGCGTGAGATGGAGACAGAAGCCGACGTGCAGGGCTTCGCGCGGCTCAAGAAGGCCGGCTACGACGTGCGCGAATCGCCGAGAGTGTTCGAGCACTTGATTGCCGACATCAAGGCGGAAGACATCAAGGAACCGTTCTTCTTCGCCACGCACCCCAGGCTGGCCGACCGTGTCGCGAACATGAAGAAGCTCTCGGCGGAGAGTGGGCCTGGCGGTGCCGGCACCTCCAACGTGAACTATTCGGACACGATGACGACGCTGCGCTTGGACAACCTCGAGCACATGCTGTCGATGGGGCATGCGAAGAGCGCTTTGATCATGTTAAGCGATCCCGATCGCCTGCCCGAGTTCCCGCCCCAAGCCCAGTATTACTTGGGCGAAGCGTATCGCCAGCGCGCTCAAGAGGGCGACGTCAAGCTCGCCGAAGCAGCGTATGCGAAGGCGATCGAGCTCGCTCCGGAGTTCGCACCGAGCTACCGCGCGCTGGGTGTGCTGCGTTTGAAAGCCAACTACTATGCGGATGCGCAGAAGTACCTCGATCGCTATCTCGAGTTGGCTCCGGACGCGCCGGACCGCAGGTACGTGGAGAGTTATCTGAAGATCGCCAGGAAAAAAGCGGGAGGTCAGCCGTGAAAAAATCAAGCGCCGCGGCCTTAAGTTTGCTCGTAGCGGCATGCGCAGCTCCACCGCAACGCGTAGATACTTCGAGAACCGAAGGACCGGACAAGACCTACACGGTGGATCTGCCGGTCGGCTGGATCAAGCAGATCACGCAGAGGAAGCAACTTCTGGCCAGCCGCGATGGCATCCTGCTCGATTACATCTTGATCAGCGCAAGCCCCTTGAAGGAAGCGTTTCCGAAAACGAAGAAATCGGCCGCTGACAATATGCTTCCGGCGGAATTGGCGGAACTCGAAATCGCCGAAATCAAGAACCAGGACCAGTTCACCGCCGCGCTGACCGTGGTTGAGAACGAGCCTGTGGAAATCGCCGGCCAGGAAGGCTTCAAGATCCGGTTGCGGTACAAGAACAACCGCGGGCTGGAGCTCCAGCGCGTGGTATACGGCTTTGCCGACAAGTCGGCCTACCATCAAATGGAATTCGGTGCGCCAACGCTGTACTACTTCGACACCTACTATGCGGACTTCCAGAAGGTGGTTGCATCGTTCCAGCTCAGCGCGGCGAACAAGAAGACCGTCAGCATCGAACCGAACTCGATAGTCCTGTTCACCCCGACGCGGTAGCGGCGTAGCCGGCGCGTCAGCGCGCCGCCGCGTCTGGGCTACACTGATGCCGTTTCCAACCGGCAGAGGTACGGGGTATGCCCAAGTTCATCTTGCGTGCGGCCGCGTCTGCGGTCCTGCTGTGGGTCGCGTCGAGCTGGGCCCAGGTCATCTACAAGTCGACCATGCCGGACGGTCGCGTGATCTACGGCACCGAGCCGGCGCACGGGGCCAAGCGCGTGGAAACGATGAAGCCCGCCGAGACCACCGGCGTGCGCCCGGTCGGACCGAAAGACGCGAGGGTGCTGCAACAACGCGAGACGCAACGCGAGCAGCAAACGACGCGTCAAAATCAGACGCAGCAGGCCGAGCAGGCGTTGCGCGATGCGCAAGCGGCGCAAGCCGCCGGCAAGGAGCCGCTTCCCGGCGAGCGGCAAGGCACTGCGGGCGGTGCCAGCCGCCTGACCGACGAATACTGGGAGCGCCAGAAGGCTCTGGAGGCCGCCGTTGCCGAGGCGCGCAAGCGGCTCGACGAGATGCGCGGCGCTGCGCGCTGATGCCGCTAACGCAGCTGGTTTCGTTCCGAGTAGACGCGATCCAGACGGGTCTGCGCCTTCGCGACATCGTCTTCGAGCTTCTTGATCCGGTCGTAGTATGCCGGCAGCACCCGTGTACCGCCCGTCGCCGAGCTTTGGAGTTCTCCAGGCAGCAGCTCTTTGCCCGTCTCGAGTTGACGCTTGGCCTCCGCAAGCGCCCGCTCCGCGTCCACGATTTCCCGCTGCGTGCGATCTAGCGCGTCTGCGCGGTCGCGCAGGCGCTTGTGCAGCGCCGCGGCGTCCACGCTCGTGCCGGAAGTATCCGCTCGAGCAGTGGGCGGCGCCTGCGCATCCGGCATGTCGACCTGGTAAAGCAGCTTCGCGCCCTTGATTCGGTGATCGGCGTAGACCACCGAGCCATCGGGCAACTGTTGCTTATAGATTTTCTGCGCCACTGCCGGAAGGGCGACAGCGAGCGCAATGCCCAAAACGATGAGGACAAGCGTGCGACTCAAAGCAAATGCTGCTGGCGAAGGGGCTTGACCACGATGTCGGCCAGATCCCTTGCAGCACCGGAGGCAATGCCAGGTTGGAAGGTTTGCGAGGTGCTGAACCAGACCAGCGCTAGGTCGGCTGCATCCCACAAACTGGTCTCGAGCGAGTAGACCTCGTAACCGTTAGCGGGCGGCGCCCGGGTTGTCATGCCGGCTTGATAGACAGCATAAAATTCCGCCGTGGCCCCGGCCTGCAGCGGCGGCGGCGTATAGGAGCCAGCCTGGCGCTCCTTGCCGATCATGCGCGTCAACAACACCGCGTTCGCGCCGACTTCGCCGATCGCCTGGAGGATGCGCTCCACGGGCACTTCTCCATCTGCCTGAATGACGGCGTGCGCGGCAGTGGCCGTCACGCCCATCGCAGCCAGCTCCTGGACGAATGCATCTTCATAGACCCGCCGGATATCAGGATCAGAGCTCGCGGCCAGCACGAGCACACGGTCGAACGGGCGCCCGGTGTAAGCAGGGCTCTTCCATTCGCTGACCAACGCGTTAGGCGCGCAGGCCGAGGCCGCGAGTCCGGCCAGGGCTAGATAGGCAATTCGTCGTCCGTGCCGGGCTGAAACGAGCAGCTCCGCAGCGCGCCCGCAGCAAGCACTGAAGATGTCGGCAGCCCAGCTCAAGTTGGCAGTGATGCCGTCAAAGGTGTTCACGCGATGAAGCCGACTTGGCGGTGCGTCCCGTCGCAGAACGGCTTCTTGGCCGACCGCCCGCAGCGGCAGAGTGCGGTCTGCTCGCCCGCAAATATGAGGCCGGCCACCGGATCGCGCACTTCGCAGCTGCCTTCGATACGCAGCGGCCCGTTTACGCGCAGCCCTATACGCAGCACACCACTCGCGCCAGGTTGCACGGGCGGAGCCTCGGGCTGGGGTTGGCTATCGTCGCGAAACCCCGTCTTGGTATGGCTGCCGTCGCAATGAGGCTTGGTGGCAGACTGCCCGCAACGGCAAAGCCAGGCTTCCGTCGCCGCGGACAGCACCTGGCCGTCGGCTGTGACGATCTCCAGCTCCCCACGGCATTCGTACGGACCGTGCGTCGTGGGCACGATCGTGTTCATTCTGTAGACCTCGTCATTGCGCCGTCCAGCCTCCGTCGATGCTGAAGCTGGCACCGGTTATGGAAGCGGCTGCGTCGCTGCACAGGAACGCGGCGAGCGCGGCGACCTCGTCGATCTTGACGAACGTCTTGCTCGGCTGACGCTCCAGGATGACCTTCGCGATCACCTCGTCGCGTGGGATGTTGTGGGTTTTGGCCTGATCGTCGATCTGCTTCTCTACCAGCGGCGTGAGCACGTAGCCCGGGCAGATGGCGTTGCAGGTGACGCCCTTGCCGGCCGTCTCCAGGGCCACGGTCTTGGTCAGACCCACGAGGCCGTGCTTGGCAGCAATATAGGCTGACTTGAAGGGCGAAGCCACCAGTCCGTGCGCAGAAGCGACGTTCAGGATCCGGCCCCACCCCTTGGCCCTCATGGCAGGCAGCGCCGCGCGTATGGCGTGAAATGCGGAGCTCAAATTCACCGCGAGGATGGCGTCCCACTTCTCCGGTGGAAACTCGTCAACCGGAGCGACGTACTGGATACCGGCGTTGTTGACCAGGATGTCAACGCCGCCAAAAGTCTGCACCGCCTCCGCGACCATCGTCTGGATCTGCGCCGGGCGCAGCATGTCTGCGCCCGAGTAGACCACCCTCACAGCATGCTCCTGTTCCAGACGCGTGCATGTGCCTTTGATCTCTTCCGCTTGCCCGAAACCGTTGAGCATGACATCGACGCCTTCGGCAGCCAATGCCCGCGCAATGCCGAGGCCGATGCCGCTGGTGGAACCGGTGACGATGGCCGATTTTCCCTTCAACATATGCGAAGACCTGCCTCCAAAGCAGAGGGAAGTCTAGCAGAATGGGCCGGCGCTACGGGCTATCGGTGAGCGTCCGCCTCAGTCGCGCGCCTCCCGAACGAGTTCGAGATACGCACCGGCGAATTCTTGGGGCCGCGGGCCAACTCATGCCGCCGTCATTGAGACCCGTCGCCCTCGCGCCTGGGCTGACGCGCCGGCGCCGTTGACAGCGCGAGACGATCAGTACGATTCTCGTAAAACAGTTTTCGTTCAGTCCGAGAAGTTTTACACTGGGGCAGGCGCGACTCGCTCACGGCAGTCACGTCGATTCCCAACTGATTGTATTGTTGTGCTCTTCTTCCAGGCCAGGCGTTGGACACGTGCTATGCCTGATGGATTTCCGGATTCGGGAAAACGAGCGCGATCGTAAAGAAATCCGCCATTTTTCGGAGACCTGAGAAAGGCTGAGGAGGAACCATGCTCAAGCTCGGTTCGCGCCGCACTGCGCTAAGCTCCCCGTCGCGTTCGCTTCCGCGGGCGTACAGACACTCGTGTGCAAGCGGCAACGAGGAATCCGACCTACGCGGACGCCTCAAGCTCTTGCTCTTCGCCGGGGTGCTCGGCATCGCCACGGCAAATGCGCACGCATTGCCCAGCTACTCGGCGCTTTATGTGTTTGGCGACAGCCTGTCGGATTCGGGAAATAATTCGATCGTGTTCGACACCTTGGGACAGGTAGACCCTGGCGCCCTGCCCCAACCCGTTCCACCTGGGTTGCGTACGCCGCTGCCTGTCCCGAACCAGTACATGGACGGTCTAGTTCCGACGTATCCGTACCAAACAACACAGCTCACGCCGGGTGTCCCGTTCGATCAGTACACCAACGGCGCCGTGTGGGCCGAGACCTTTGCAGCTCAACTCGGCCTGACAGCATTGCCCTCGCTTGCTGGCGGGACGAGCTTCGCTTTTGCGGGTGCGCGGACCGGCCCCAGCGGCTCTTCGTTCCCGTTCAGCCTGACTGACCAGGTGGGTATGTTCGCTGCAGGTCTGCCGGGTAGTTCGGCGCCCTCGACGGCGCTGTATGTCATTGCCGGCGGGGGAAACAACACGCGTGACACCCTCAATCAGCTGATCGCCGCGGCGACGATGCCCGGTGCAACGCCGCAGCAGTTGCTGGACATCATCAACAACGCCGCTACCGGCTACGCGAACGATATCGGCGGGATCGTAACAACGCTCGAAGGCCTCGGCGCAACACACATCGTCGTTTGGAACACACCGGACGTCGGTCTCGCACCACAGGTGCTCGCCAGCCCTCCACAACTTGATTTGTTGTTCACCGCGCTGCTCGGGCTTTCGTTCCCCGAGACGGCGACGTATCTGGCCGAGATCATGAACCAAGACCTGGCGGCCAAGCTCACCCAGTTGGGGAGCGGGCCCGCCTTTGATCTTTTCGGCTTGGTCGACAGCATCGTGGCCGATCCTTCGACATTCGGGCTACTGAACGTGAACGTGCCCTGCGCGGCTCTGCCCGTGGCGCCCGACCCCAACAACTCCAACGCGCCGTTTTGCGATCCCTCGAGGTTCCTGTTTTGGGACGGCATTCATCCGACATCGGCCGGTCAGATCATCATCGCCGACGCCATGGCGGCCTTCGTACCGGAGCCATCGAGCCTCATGCTCTTGGCCATAGCGGCGATGTCACTGGCCGCCTCTTCGTTTCGACGCCTGGCGCAATCTGCGTTGCCAAGCGCAGTCGGCGCCGTCCTTCGCCAGGGAGCGCATGGCCACGCCTTCGCGCGAGGCTTAGAAGGCGACGGTCGGACCCCCTAGCGCAGGCCTCCTGAGCCAGCCCACCAGCGCGTTCCATAGTCCTGCGGCCCGCGGCTCAGTGAGGCGCAGGGTGGACGGACGCAGGGCCATCACCAGCGTCAGGCCTGCGTGGTCGATGACGACCGACTGCCCGGCCTCCAGCACCACGTCCGCCGTGTTCTGCTCCTGAGTGATCCACAATGCTCCGCTCAGGCACGCGACGCGCGCGCCTCTACCGTCCCGCACCGCGACCAACTGATCGGGCTCTAGACCCAACTTCGACTGACCCAGCAGCAACCTCATGACGTCCTCCTTCCGGCCCGCGCGCCCCATAGCGCGTTGACCTGAACACCATTCCGAAAGATCATTGCAGGACAGATTGTCCGCGGCTCGTCGCCTGCGGTAAAACGACATTTCGGAATACGGTGCATGATCCCTGGGAATGGCTGACCCTCTCTACCCAGCCCCTTCATTGGACCTGCTGCGGGGTTTCGAGGCAGCAGCACGGCACCTGAATTTCACGCGCGCGGCCGACGAGTTGTTCATCACCCAGTCCGCGGTCAGCCGCCAGATCAAAGCATTGGAGGAGCGTCTGGGCGTGACGCTGTTCCTGCGGCAGCCGAAGCGCTTGCGGCTGACCCAGCAAGGGGAGCGCCTGTATCGCGCCGTGAGCAGCGCGCTGCGCCAGGTGAACGAAGCCATGGAAAGCCTCTCCCGCCGCACGGGCCCTTCGGTGGTTACCGTGACCTCGACCCTCGCCTTCTGCGCACTATGGCTGGTTCCGCGCCTGAGCAGCTTTCAGAAATCCTTTCCCGAAGCCGAGGTCCGCATCGCCGCCAGCGATCGAATCCTGAACCTCGACCGCGAGCGTATCGATGTGTCGATCCGCTACTGCCCGTCACAGATGGCGCCCAAGGATGCGGTATGGTTGTTCAACGAGGAACTGCTGCCGGTCTGCTCCCCGGCCTTGCTCGACTCGCCTGGGCGACCGCTTCGCGACCCGGTGGATCTGCGTCATCACGTGCTGCTGCACCTCGACGACCCGGACAATCCGTCGCCGTGGCTGTCCTGGAGTCACTGGCTGGAGACGGCAGGTGTCCCGCGGCTGAAGCCGGCGGGATCGCTCGCGTTCAACTACTACGACCAGGTCGTGCGCGCCGCGCTTGCCGGCCAAGGGGTAGCACTAGGACGCTCGCCCCTGGTGCAGGACCTGCTCCAGGACGGCAGTCTCGTGATCCCTTTGGTGGCGCGGGCCGCTGCTGATCGGGGTTATTGGGTGGCGCAAGCGGCATCTGCCCGTGGTCGGCCAGAAGTGGAGCGGTTCGTGCAATGGATAACTGCCGAAGCGCAAGTGCCACCATCGCGGCTCGCCATGGACACGGGAGAAACCGTTGTACGCCGTTCCCCGAAGCCGCGACGGCGTCGGGACCCAGCGCGCTCGGACGCGGCGACACCGCCTGCACGGAGGAAACGCAGTGAGCGAAACAGCCGATGACGCCATCATCCGTCCCGCCGGCCCCGCCGACGTTGCGCTGATCTTGGCGTTCGTTCAAGAATTGGCCGAGTACGAGCGGCTCAGTCATCTGGTCGCGGCAACCGAGCAGACCCTCGTGGATTCGCTGTTCGGACCGCATCCGGGCGCGGAAGTGCTGCTGGCGTTCCAGCGCGATGCGCCGGTCGGCTTTGCGGTGTTCTTCCACAACTTCTCCACCTTCCTCGGGAGGCGCGGCCTGTGGCTGGAGGACATCTACGTAAAGCCAAAATTCCGCGGGCAAGGCTACGGCCACAAGCTGTTGCTGCACGTGGCAAGGATCGCTCACCAGCGCGGGTGCGGCCGTTTCGAATGGGCTGTGCTGGACTGGAATGCACCGGCCATCGAGTTCTACAGATCTCTAGGTGCAGTCCCTCTGGACGACTGGACCATCTTTCGCGTCACCGGAGAGTCCCTGGCGAGACTCGCCGCCATCCGCTAACCGCTGCTCGACCGCGCTGAGGGACCCGGGTACAAGGTAAGATCATCGATCTGTCACCCTGAGACCCGGGAACGGTTATGAAACCGATCGATCTCTCCCAGCTCGCAGCCCTGAGCGCACCCCTTCTGTCGGACGTGATGGACGCCCTGGGATTGCCGAACCACGCGATGAAGCCGTTCGTCCGGCCGCTGGACGAAGAGCTGACACTGGTCGGGCGGGCGCGCACCGGCCTGTACATGCCGGTGTACTCGGTTCGCCCGGGCGAGAATCCTTACGCAGTGGAGATCGCGCTAGTGGATGATCTGAAGCCCGGCGAAGTCGCCGTGCTGGCGTGCGGCGGACCCAGCGAGCGGATAGCACCCTGGGGTGAGCTGCTTTCGACGGCGAGTGTCGCGCGCGGCGCTGCCGGCTGTGTCACGGATGGATTGGTGCGCGACATCCGCCAGATTCGGACCATGCGTTTCCCCGTTTTCCACGGCGGGATCGGGCCGTTGGACACAAAGGGCCGCGCCCGCATGATGGAGCGTGACATCCCCGTGGAGTGCGGAGGCGTCGCGGTGCAAAGTGGAGACATCGTTTTCGGAGACGCGGATGGGGTGGTGGTGATCCCGCGGGAGCATGAGGCGGACGTGATTGCCAAGGCGAGGGAGAAAGCGCAGGGAGAAGACCGCACTCGCGTCGAACTGCGGCAGGGGCGGTTGCTGGGCCAGGTCTACGACAAATACGGGGTGCTGTGACCCGCACCCCGCGTCGCTAAGAAGAGAGCGCGGGACAGCCCGCGCGTGCTCAGATCGGGGCTTCTTCCCACGGTGCGGCGCGCAGCAGCGTGCGGCGCGCGATGAACTGATCGGCGCGGGTCAGGCTATGACGCAACACAGCCAGCAGAAGCTCGTCGTGCGTCAATCTGGCGGCGCGGTCTGGGTCGAGTTGCGAGGGGACTGGTGCGGGTGGGGGGGCCGGCCGTTGCGTTGCGCCGCGCGCAGCGGTGGCGGTGGCAAAGGCTGCGGCCAGAGTGTTTGTATTCAGCGTGGCGTTCATCGTCTCCCCCCTCGGTCCCGGTATGGTTGTCACGCCTGGCGGGCTTCACCGCCCCTGCCCGCCGTGCGTGAAGTGATGATCTGCGCGTCCGGATCGCAGCGGAAGCGCTGCGAGAGACGTCGCTACATCTGAGCCGTCTGGTATCAGCTGGGGCTACCAACCCCGGAGGGAGGGGGAACAACCTTCCCCCGAAAACGTTGACACCTTGGGCTAACCGCTCGGAGGTGTCGAATGGCAAGATCTGGTCCGAGAAAGACGAATCGGTATAGCGAACATTTCAAGGCGACAGCAGTGCGCTTAAGCGAACTGCCCGAGGTGCTGATTCAAGACGTGGCCGAGGCATTGGACATTCACCCATTCATGCTGTCACGCTGGCGCAAGCAAGTGCGCGAGGGGGTGATCGTGGCGAAAGGTGCAAGACTTGACGTGCAGACCGCTGCGGAGCTTAAACGCCTACGGGAGCTGGAGCGACGCTACAAGGTGCTCAAGGAGGAGCACGAGCTGTTAAAAAAAGCCATCCGGTTTGTTTCCGATCAAAGGCGGAAGTCTTCGCGTTCATCGAAGCAAACCGGACCCAGCACCAAGTCGCGCTGATGTGCCGGCTCTACGGGGTGACCCGCGCGGGGTTCTACGCCTGGCGAGTCCGAGGGCATAGCCAGCGGGCTCGCCAGAACCAGGCGCTTGCGCTGCGCATCGAGGCGATCCATCGCAACAGTCGCTGCACCTACGGCAGTTCGCGCGTGCATCGGGAGCTCGAGCGATCGGGCTGCCACGTGAGTGAGAATC